>JAEEGG010004477.1_pt1 | contig 33810 bp, 12 predicted proteins | sample 9134161 | NCBI WGS metagenome assembly JAEEGG01 (sample SAMN16246543, study PRJNA631951) | gut metagenome | biome: gut microbiome; feature: rumen; material: CR-attached | host: Bos | place: Iran: Karaj | collected 2018-10 | reverse complement strand
CGCCATAGGTCATCGTCTGGTTGTCGGTAGTAATAGTAATTTCGGCTTCAGCAGAAGGACCGTAATAAGTCAGACGGGCATTGTCAAAGACAGTCCAATCTTCACCCACCTGTGAGGTACGCTTTACGCCGATTTTCAATGGTGTTCCTTTAGAGACGGTTACCTTGCCTGTGGTGTTGCCAGTGTACTCACCATTGGCAATGTTGTCAAGTGCCGTACCGAAGTTGGTGGCTCGCGTCGTGTTCACGAAGGCCTTCTCGGTATCGTTGGCATAGATATAGGTCGTACCATTGGTGCCGTAGCCGGCAATGGTGAACTCATAGACACCCTCAGGCAGGTTCTCAATGGTCTGGTGAATATCGAATGTGTTGTTCCAATATTCGCATCCGTAGGAAGTGCGATTTGCGTTAGGACCGCCAACGGTTTCGTTGCCACCGCTCTTCGTACGCTCCCAGGCATTGTTGCGCAGGTCGTTGCGGTTGAAGTTTGCACCCTTAATGAGGAATGTTGCATCAACGGGATTTTCGGCTGTCGCTGCATTGAGCGTAGCCAAATTGGCAGCGTCACGGTCTGCAGCAGGAACCACGATCCAATAGTTATCTTCATATTTATATGAAACATATGTCACCTTGTCATCTTCACCAACCGAGAGGTATAAGTGGACTATAGCTTCCTCCTCATTCTCGAATTTATAACTAATCATGAACCGATCTTCAGTAAAAAATTCGAAATCCCATTTAAATTCGCTACCGTCAGTCCAAGGCCCGTCTTCAGAGGAGCCGTTCAGGTAGTAATTTCCGTCCCAATTCGACACTTGGGAATCGAGTATGTACCTGATGTACGTATCATCATCATTTTTAAAAAGAGTGCGTGTGATTGAAAAGTCAAGACCGGTATCATTGACCACAGCATGAGTACCCCAGTCAGCACCTGCCGCCAGATACTTTCCTGTTCCTACATTCTTAATATAGTAGGTGCCTGTTTCAGTTATCTTGGAAAAACATCCCCAGCATTCGTCAAAATCGTATTTAAACAAGGAGCCTTTAGGAACAATGAGCCAAGCCCCGTAGTTTGTGAACACATCTTTCGAAATTTTAAGGGGATCTTCGACTTCTACAATGACAGTCTGCAGGTGGGAGCAACCATAAAAAGCCATAGACTGTATGCTCGTCACGCTGTTAGGGATCGTAATAGAGGTCAGGTGGGAGCAGTTCTGGAAAGCGCCAACACCTATGCTCGTCACACTGTTAGGTATAGTGACAGAGGTTAAGCCTGTGCAATTATAGAAAACACTGGATTCTATTCTCGTCACACTGTTAGGTATAGTGACAGAGGTTAAGCCTGTGCAGCCACTGAAAACACTGGATTCTATTCTCGTCACGCTGTTAGGTATAGTGACAGAGGTTAAGCCTGTGCAGCCAGCGAAAGCACGACTTCCGATACTTGTCACGCTGTTATGTATAGTGACAGAGGTTAAGCCAGAGCAGCCATCGAAAGTTTTACTTCCGATACTTGTTACGCTGTTTGGGATAACCAAATCCATTATCTCTACCCCATTCAGGATAAGATGATGGGCATAATAAAGTGGGTTTGAAGCCCCATCACTAAAAGCTATGTTACACCAAGACTCTAAGTCCGAAATAGAAACAGCTTTTAAGCCAGTGCAGCCAGCGAAAGCACTAATTCCGATACTTGTCACGCTGTTGGGAATCGAGATGGAGTTCAAGCCAGTGCAGCCAGCGAAAGCTGATTCTCCAATACCTGTCACCTTATAGCCCTTTGACACTTTGTCATCGATGGCAATGCTCGGAATCACAACCTTTCCCGAATATGTCACATATCCGCTAACATAAGTCACTGAAACACTCTTGCCATCCGAATTGATGTTGTAATAGATACCATTCTTTTCGAAGTCGTAGGCCCACGACAGGGAGGAAAGGCAAAGTAAAACTGCGACAGAAAGAAGTCGCTTGAGTCGTAATAATGTTCTCATAATTGTGATTTGCATTTAAATAATTTACTAATAATGTGCAAATTTATCGTTTTCCTTTCAGTCGTGCTTCGTCCATTCCGTCCATTTCCCATCCATTTCGTCCATTTGGCGTTTCTTAGTATAAAAAGCCGAAAGCCCAAAGGGGAATTTAGCTGAGGTAGGCCTGACGTAGGATTGTCATCTGCCATGTATTCTGCAATCCCTATGATACCTCCGCAGTGAAATGATGACATCTCCGCAGTGAAATGACGACATCTCTGCAGTGAGATGGCGACGCCTCCGCAGTGAGATGATGACATCTCCGCAGTGAGATGACGACACCTCTGCACTGGAATGATGACATCGTTTCAATGAAACGCTGTTAGTGTTTAACTGAAACGCTCATAGGATTTGATGCACCCCCTTACTCTATTTCCTCCATTTCGCCCAATTAGCGGAAAAGTTCAGTTGCGCAGTTGTTCCAGCAGTTCAAGGTGCTGCAGGTTGCACTCGTCGGCCACCTTTTCCCAGACGATGTGGGTGGTGTCGCTTTGGGACATGGAGAAGCGGTAGACCCCAATGAAGGTGAAGAGCGAGTCGGGGCGAAGGCCCTTCATGAAGGTCAGGCGGATGTCGTTGTTGCGCCGACCGTTGTAGAACAACTCACTTCCTCGCATGGCAATAAGCTCTGGAGTGGCGCTGTCTGGTGCCCATCGTTCCGTAATAGTGGGCATGAGTCGTGCGCTGTCGCCATCGTTGTGCCAGTTGGGATGGTGATACTGTGGCCCCCACAGCACAAGCCATCCAAGATGGGGATGAATCTGGAAATAGGGATATTCTTTCACGTCTTTCAGCCCAAAGAGGGAGAGATAGTCATCGTAGGCGGTAAAAGTCTGTCCGCTATGCAAGATGTACTTCTTTTCCTGGACACACTGAAGCGAGTCCTGTAATTGCGCAACCTGCTGGCGAACGGAACGGACATAGAAGCCGGCACCGCTCAAGACAGAGACAAACAGGGCAATAAAGGCCAAAAAACGGAAAGACTTTCTGAAAGAAGAGCGCTGCTCAGGCTCTTGAAAAGTAGGGGCTTCAAGCTGAGGGGCTTGGGCTACGTCGTGAGAGGAGGCGACTGCTTTTTGCTCTTCAAGCGGTGGGGGGGGTAATTTCGGGAAGAGGCAACAAACGTTTCCCAGTCATCAAAGCCTGCGTACTGGGCAAGGATGTTCAGTGTGGAAAGTCGCGGGGTGGCTCCTTCTTCGAGGTGACCCCAGAGGCGTTTCAGCGTGTTCACACCAACGGTCTGATGGGTTCGCTCAAAGATAGCATCTGAAAGAAACACAAAGTCCTTGTGTGTCTGTATCCGGCATCCCGCCGTTTGTTCCACTGCCTCGCGTAACTGTTCTATCTGTTTGTCTGTCATCGTGCTACAACTGTCATAGTCGGCAAACCATATACAAAGATAAACGTTTTTCCTGAATCAGCCAAGAAAAGTTCCTTTTAATATCGGTATGATCTAAAAAAATAACTGGGAGACGTTTTGCGCCCCCCAGATATTGGTTCTGTTACAGTTTCTGTTCCACTTCAATCTCGGTGAACGTTTCAATCATGTCGCCCACCTGGATGTCGTTGAAGTTGACGAGTGAGATACCGCACTCCAGACCCGTTGCCACTTCCTTGGCATCGTCCTTATAGCGTTTGAGCGCATCGATGTTGGCGGTGTGAACCACAATACCGTCGCGGATGACGCGGGCCTTGTCCTTATTGTGCACCTTACCCTCGGTGACAAGACCACCGGCAACGGTACCCACCTTCGAAATCTTGAACACCTGCTTCACCTCGATCATACCCGAAACGATTTCCTTCTTCACCTTGTCGAGCATGCCCTGCATGGTGCTCTTCACCTCGTCGATGGCATCGTAGATGATAGAGTAGGTGTTGATCTCCACGCCTTCACGTTCGGCCAATCGGCGTGCCTCGCCAGAGGGACGCACCTGGAAGCCTACGATGATGGCCTGTGAGGCACTTGCCAGCATGACATCGTTCTCTGAAATCTGGCCCACAGCCTTTGCTATGACGTTCACCTGTACTTTCTCGGTAGAGAGTTTGATGAACGAGTCGGAGAGTGCCTCGATAGAGCCGTCGGTATCACCCTTGACAATGATGTTCAGTTCGTGGAACTCGCCCAGTGCGATGCGGTGCGACAGTTCGTCGAGTCCCAGCTTGGTAGTGGTACGCAGACTCTGTTCGCGCTGCAACTGCACGCGCTTGTTAGCGATGTCGCGTGCCTCCTGCTCCGTCTCCATCACGTGGAACGAGTCGCCAGCGGTAGGTGCTCCGTTCAGACCCAGGATGATGGCGGGCTCAGCTGGTCCGGCAGCCTCGATGCGCTGGTTGCGCTCGTTGAACATGGCCTTGATCTTACCCCAAGCCGTTCCTGCGATGACCACGTCGCCTACCTTCAGTGTACCGTTGCTGACGAGCACGGTTGACACATAGCCGCGACCCTTGTCGAGCGATGACTCGATGATGCTACCTGTGGCCTTGCGGTTCGGGTTGGCCTTCAGATCGAGCATCTCGGCTTCGAGTAGCACCTTCTCCAGGAGCTCATCGACTCCTACGCCTTTCTTGGCAGAAATCTCCTGACACTGGTACTTGCCGCCCCATTCCTCTACGAGCAGGTTCATGTTGGCGAGGTCCTCGCGAATCTTGTCGGGGTTGGCGCCGGGCTTGTCAATCTTGTTGATGGCAAACACCATTGGCACATTGGCAGCCTGGGCATGGGCGATGGCCTCACGCGTGGTGGGCATCACGGAGTCGTCGGCAGCAATGATGATGATGGCTATATCGGTGACCTGTGCACCACGGGCACGCATGGCGGTGAACGCCTCGTGACCAGGAGTGTCGAGGAAGGTGATCTGTCGGCCGTCCTTCAGTTTCACGTTGTAGGCACCGATGTGCTGGGTGATGCCGCCTGCCTCACCAGCAATCACGTTGGTGTTGCGGATGAAGTCGAGCAGTGAGGTCTTACCATGATCTACGTGACCCATGACGGTCACGATGGGAGCTCGTGTGAGCAGATCGCTCTCGTCGTCAACCTCCTCGGTGATGGCCTCCTGCACTTCAGCAGAGACGTATTCTGTGGTAAAGCCGAACTCCTCGGCCACCAGGTTGATGGTCTCGGCGTTCAGGCGCTGGTTGATGCTGACCATGATGCCTACCGACATACAGGTGCCGATGACCTTCACCACGGGAACATCCATCATGGTGGCCAATTCGCTCACGGTGACGAACTCGGTGAGCTTGAGCACCTTGCTCTCGGCTGCCTGCGATGCCATCTCTTCCTGCATGCGCTCTGCCACAGCGTCGCGCTTCTCTTTGCGGTATTTGGCACCTTTCTTGTTCTGGGTGGTCTTCGAGGTGAGACGGGCCAGTGTCTCCTTGACCTGGCGTGCTACGTCTTCTTCGCTCACCTCAACAGGCTTCACTGGCTGGCGGTTCTTGTTCTTCTTCTTGCCGCCGCCCTGAGCTGGCTGATCGTAGAAGCCGTCCTTTGAGCGCTGTTCGTCAGGGCGTCCGTTCTTGCCTTTGTTCTTGTTCTTGCCACCGCCCTGGCCTTGCTGCTTGGCAGCTGCCTCAATGTCGATCTTGTCGGTACGAATGCGCTCGCGCTTGCGCTTCTCGCCGCCCTGCGCGTTTCCGCCGTGCATCTGGGCTGCCTTCTCTTCACGCTGCTTGCGCTTCTCCTCCTTCGACTTTTTCTTCGGGCGGGTGCTCTGGTTGATGCTGTCGAGGTCTATCTTGCCCAGTACGTTCACCTTTGGTGCCAGCTTGGCTTCGCTCTTCAGTGTATAGATGGCGGGCTCGTCATTGGCCTTCTGCGCCTCCGTTTGAACTTGTTGTGGCTGTTCGGCCTTGGGCTGTTCAGCAGGCTTGGTGCTTTTTTGAACTTCTGTCTCTGGTGCTTTCTTTGCCTCGGTCGTTTTCGGCTTGACGGGTGCAGGCTCAGTCTGAGCCACCGTCTTCACTTCGGGAGCTTTCTCCTGAACCGTCACTTCCTGGGGGGCCTCAGTCTTTTGGGGCTCGGGCGTGACAATGGGCTTTTCCTCAGCCGCTACTTTCGCCTGAGGGCTTTCGGCAGCAGCCTTCGGCTCATGGTGAGACTCCGTTTTCTTGGCAGAAGGAGCAGCAGCGGTCTGCTGGGCAGGTTTTGGCTTGCCCACACTGTCCAGGTCTATCTTGCCGAGTGGCGTAAACTGCTGTCGCTGTGGTTTCTGTTCCTCGGTCTTGACCGGCTCTGGCTTCTTTTCCTTTTTCTTGGGGAAGAGGTTAGCTGCCTGTGTCTTCACTGCTTTGTCGGTGCTGAACTCGTTGACCAAGGCCTCATACTGTTTGTCGGAGATCTTGGTGTTCGAGGTGGCATCGTCGCGAATGTCGCCCAGGCTCTTCTTGTTTTTTAGGAAATCAACTGCCGTTTGAAGTCCTATGTTCAGTTCTGTTAATACTTTGTTTAGTCTTATTCCCATTGTAACCCACCCCCAACCCCTCCCGAGGAGAGGGGAGCTTGGTTTGTTCTGGGGGTTCCAAGCTGTTTCATTAATCTTCTGTGTTGACTCCACCTTTATGTCTGCATTCAGACTCCCCTTCCCTCGGGAGGGGCTGGGGGTGGGTTCCCTATTCGAATTCTGCCTTGAGCACTTCAATCAAGTGGTCAACGGTCTCTTCCTCCAGGTCGGCCTTCTCGATGAGCATCTCACGCGGAGCGTTGAGCACGGCCTTGGCGGTGTCGAGCCCAATGGCCTTGATGCTGTCGATGACCCACTGGTCGATTTCGTCGCTGAACTCGTCGAGGTAGATGTCCTCGTCGTCGGCCTCGGCTTCGCTTACTACGCGGAACACGTCGATGGTGTGCTCTGTCAGCATAGAGGCCAGCTTGATGTTGATACCGCCCTTACCGATGGCCAGGCTCACCTCCTCAGGCTGCAGATAGACCTCAGCCTTGTGGTTCTCCTCGTCGAGCTTGATGCTGGTGACCTTGGCAGGTGAGAGGGCGCGCTGAATGAAGAGCTGGGTGTTGTTGGAGAAGTTGATCACGTCGATGTTCTCGTTCTGCAGCTCGCGCACGATACCGTGTACGCGTGAACCTTTTACACCTACGCATGCGCCTACGGGGTCGATGCGGTCGTCGAAGCTCTCAACGGCCACCTTGGCACGCTCGCCTGGCATGCGGGCCACGCGGCGAATGGCGATGAGGCCGTCGTTGATCTCGGGCACCTCGGCCTCCAGCAGTCGCTTGAGGAACTCGGGGCTGGTGCGGCTCAGTATGATGCGCGGATTGTTGTTCTCGTTCTGCACCTCCTTCACAATGGCGCGAATGGTCTCGCCCTTGCGGTAGCTGTCGGCAGGAATCTGTTCCTGCTTGGGCAGGTGCAGCTCGTTGCCCTCGTCGTCCATGAGGAGCACTTCGCGCTTCCACATCTGATAGACCTCGCCGCTGACGATGGTGCCCACCTTGTCCTTGTACTTCTGGTAGAGGGCATCGTGGTCGAGCTCCAGGATCTTGCTGGCCAGTGTCTGGCGCAGGTTCAGGATGGCACGGCGGCCAAACTTCTGGAAATCGACCTCCTCGCTCACTTCTTCGCCCACCTCATAGTCGGGCTCAATCTTCTGTGCCTCGGTCAGCGATATCTCCTTGTTTTCATCCTTCACGTTGTTGTCTTCTACCACCACACGGTTGCGGTGAATCTCGAAGTCGCCTTTGTCAGGATTCACAATCACGTCGAAGTTCTCGTCAGAGCCAAACATCTTGGCCAGTACGTTGCGGAAGCTCTCCTCAAGCACGCTCACCAGTGTGGTGCGGTCAATGTTCTTTGTCTCCTTGAACTCCTGAAAGGTCTCAAACATGCTGGGACCTTTAGCCTCTTTCTTTGTTGCCATATAGTACCCACCCCCACCCCCTCCCTAGGGGAGGGGCGCTTGGTTAGTGTTGGGGGTTCCAAGCTATCTTTTTTGTTTATATTTGTATGAATAAGTACTACCACATGTCTATATAGACTCCCCTTCCCTTGGGAGGGGTTGGGGGTGGGTTCTCTATTTGAAATTCAATACATACTTTGTCGATTTCACTTCGTCCATGGAGTATTCCTTGTCCACTTCTACAAGCACGGGTCGCTTCTTGCCTTCAGGCACCTGTTTCTCCTTGGCGGTCACCACAAACTGGCGGCCCTCCACCGACTTCAGCACTCCGGTAATCTTCTTGCCGTCCTGCTGTAGCACCTCCACCTCGTCGCCGATGTGGTTCTGGTACTGTTGTTCCACCTTGAAAGGCTGTCCGATGCCCGCCGAGCCCACCTCGAGCTCATAGTCGCCCAGTTCGTCGCCCACCTGCTCCTGCAGATAGCGGCTCAGCTCGGCGCAGTCTTCTATCCACACGCCGTCGGCCTGGTCAATCTCGATCGCTATTCGATCGGCATCCATTTCAATGTCTACCAGGAAGTAATTGCTCTGCTTGAGCCACTCTTCCACCAGTGTTTTGATTGTGTCCTTACTTATCATCCGATAATGAGTTTAAAAAGAAATGAGGAGCTTTTGTCAAGCCCCTCATTCCACTGAACGCTGCAAAGGTACGACATTTTCTTCGATTTAGCAAATATTTAGCTAATTTTTATGTAATTACTCTTATTTATTCAAGTTTCCCATCCTTTTTTATTTATCAAGAATTAGAGAATTGAAGAATTTCTCCTTTTGTAATTTGGTAGAATTATTAGGAATTTGAGAAGAAATGGCCAGCCATTTCCGTTTCAATCCGCAGGATTCCAGTCGCTTGCGACGGGTAATTCAAAGAAAATTCTCTTTTTGCAAAAATAATTCTCAAAATCTCAAATTCTTGATAAATAGAGACTTAACGTTCATTATTGGGATGGGAAACTTCAGTTATTTATTAGTGTTTTAGCATTGTAACTGTTTTGTTTGCCTTTCGGTTTGTCTAAATAAGAGGGGCTAAAAACTGATCGCAAAAATGGCCAAAGTAGGTTTTTTTAACACTCTTTTGGCCCCTTCAGAGGCATTGTGTATGGTGAATTTGGATAATAATTATTCATTGTTGCCACCGAAGACTGGTTTCGACCGCTGTTTTTTGCTCCTATTTCGCTCCTTTTGTCACTAATTGGCATCTGTTACATGTCCCTTTGATGCTCATTTTGCGCTCTCTTTGCGCCAAAATCACGTTGCGATTTAGGGCAAGTCACGTCGCGATTTAGGCTATATCGCTTGGTCATCTAACCTAAATCGTGTTGTGATCTGTCCTAAACCACGTCGTGAAAGTGCCTAAATCATCGGAACTGCCTGTGTCAGAGCCGCTTATCATTTTGTTAATTCTGTATTCCGTTGAAAATCAGCGAGATACAAAGTGCCTCAAAACTCGCAAATTTCAACCCTTTCGGGCATTTCCTGAATTCGGCGCGAGTTTTGGCGAGGCATTTGTCTAAATAAGCATCCAGCTAAACTTTCGCGTAAAAACGCTAAAAACTTGAGAAAGTTGAGCATTTTTTTCGCAAAAATTTGGAAATTTCGCAAATAGTATGTACCTTTGCAGCAGAATTACGGGCTTTTAGCTCAGTTGGTTAGAGCAACAGACTCATAATCTGGAGGTCCTAGGTTCAAGCCCTAGATGGCCCACATCCACTACAAGTGCGATGAAATGCAAACAGTCGGGAACACTTTCCGGCTGTTTTTTATTTGTTTGTACGCTGCCTTCCCACGATTTCCAAAAGTTCGTTGTAGTTTGCAAAACTATCGTCTGAAACCCCTGGACTCCTACAAATTGAGAAGACAGTTTATGAACGTTTGTAGAAACGCATACTTCTATAAAAGATGTTAAGATTTTTAAAAATAAACAATCCAATTGCTACGCGTACATAAATAAAAGCTAATTTTGTAGCACTTTTAAACCAATTGAAATCATTCAATCCAAATTACGACAAGCTAAAGAGAAGTGATTTCTCAATGTGTATTATGAAGAAGAGCTATTACGTCAAAGGAATGGCAGCATTGGCAGTAGTCCTTGCTGCAGTAGGTTGTGCCAAGAAAGACCTCTATGATGCTGAAGCAAAGAAGCAGGAGAGTGCTACCAACTTCGTGAACAACGTGATGGGAGGCCGTAGCGTGGACGGCAACCAGACGTGGAGCACGGCCACCGCCACCACGCTGAACGTCAGTTCGGAGATTGCAGAGGGCACGCTGAAGGTCTATGCGTCTAATCCTGTAGGACAAAGTGTAGCACCCATCTACACCACTACGATTGCAAAAGGAGAGCAGAAGACGTTCACTGTGGCACGCCCCAGTGACGTTCAGCGCCTGTATGTCGTGGTCTATGACAGTCAGAACTACATGCGCTACCAGCCGGTAAACGTGACGGGCAACAACCTTAGCGTGAAGTTCGTGGGCTCAGAGGCTGAGCAAGCATCCAGCCGTGTCATGAAAGCACCAGGCCGCACCTTCACGAATAGCCATGAGTTTGCCACTGCACCTGCCGACGGTGACTTTGCAACCGAACTGCCTGCCACATACGTGACCGATGCCAATGCCAATGGTGGCGGACAAGGAGTGAACGTGGTCATTCAGAGTCCCATCATAGGCTATCTGAACCTGTGGAATGCTGGCAGCAACGTCTATTTCCCCGCAGGCAACTGGACGGTGAACGGACAATATGTCGGCCAGAACTCCAAGGTCTATCTGTTGCCTGGCGCTCACGTCACCTTCAACGGCGAATATAACCTGAACTCAGAGCAGGCAGCTTTGTACATAGCCAGTGGAGCCACCCTCACTGCCACTAACATCAGCTACAATTTCAAGCTCTATAACCGTGGCACCATCTATACAGGAAACATGAGCCAGTATGCCAACGGATGGGTCTATAACGAAGGCGAGATCTATGCCACCGGCCAAGTGGCTCCGAAGAACAACTTCAGCGAGTTTGTCAACGCCAACAAGCTGGAGGCACAATCCATGACCGTTGAGGGTTCCGGCCATGTGCTCAACATGGGTTCTGTCACCATACACGGCGACGTATCCGTCAACAGCAACAACTGCTCATGGGTGAACGACGGCACCTTCCACTGCAAGAACTTCAAATACACAGCAGGCAGCTGGAACGTCATCAATAACTGCAAACTCATCTGCGACGAGCAGTTCTATATCACACTGGGCGACGGACAGGGCGAGTTCAAGCTCGACGGCAGCGTGGAGTGCAACACCTTCTTCCACGGCACCGGCATCACCCGCATGGCTGGCAAGTCTATCATCAAGGTTGCTGAGACACTCACCTGCCACGCCGATGCCGACGGTCGCTACTACGGCTTCTACGGTCCGGAGAGCAACAACAACGGCTATGCCGTAGTACAGGCTAAGAAAATCACGGCCAGCAGCCTCACCCAGCGCCGTTCCATCTCCTATCGCAACTATCTCATCGTGGCCACCGACGACCACTGGGAGCAGTGCGACCAGAGCGACGGCAACTATCCCTACTGGGATCAGGGCAACAACGTGAAGATGTCGCTCAAGAACAAGAATGACATCACTGAGACCATCACACCTACCGATTGCAACGCAGGCATCGACGGAGGTCCCATCATTATCGATGAGCCCACGATGTACTACTACTATGCTTTCGAGGACCTGGGCACCACCAACGACTTCGACTTCAACGATGTCATCGTGCGCGTGTCGGCTCCCGTCAACGGACAGTCATCTGCACAAATCGTTGCGGCAGGAGGTACGCTGGAGACCTACGTCACCTACGGCACTCAGGAGAATCCTACCCAGTTGGGCGGCGAGGTGCATGCCACTATGGGCAGCAACACCACCAGTGTCATGATTAACACCACAAGTGTTGACACCAGCAAGTTTGCCAACATAGGCACCATCGATGTTTCCGGAAAGGAAATGGACAACCTGCCACTGGGTATCAAGGTCAAGGGCAACAACGGCGAGGTGGTCAAGGTGGTGAAGAGCGTAGAGGGCAACGGAAAGGCACCGCTCGTCATCGTGGTCACAGGCAACGACCAGGGCAAGTGGTTCTGGGCCACCGAGCGCACCAACATCACCGTGGCCTACAGTCAGTTCGGCGACTGGGGTGCCAACGTAGGTACGAACCTCAATTGGTTCAGAACACCTACGGGAGCAGTGGTGAACTACTAAGCAGATTTATAGTGTAGAGTGGAAAGTGTAGAGTGTAGAGTGGAAAGTGTAGAGTGTAGAGTGTAGAGTTTGCTACCGCGCCAGAAAAAGCAGAAAAAAGAAAAAGAAAGTACTGCGGAGCGGTAGCAAACTCTACACTTTCCACTTTCCACTTTCCACTTTTCAAAAAAGAAAGTACTGCGGAGCGGTAGCAAACTCTACACTCTACACTCTAAACTCTACACTAAAAACTTTCCACTCTACACTAAAAACTTTCCACTCTTTTTGTGTTAAAATCACACTTTTTTTGCCTCGTACCGAAAAAAACCGTGAAAAATGATTTGCGTTATTAAATTTTTGCTTATATTTGCACCCGCTATAGTGCCTTGTCATGAATAGACACGTACAAAAAACTGAAATATTTATTATACCTATTTTATTTATTACTAACTTTAAAGATTCAAGGCTTATGAAATTTTCAAGACTACTTGTTTTGAGTGCACTCTGTCTCACTACGACAGGTGCAATGGCCGACATTGTGAATGGTGTGCGTCAGCGCCCCGCAGCCACAGCTGAGACAGAGTGGCAGATGGAGACGACCTACTACCTTTACAACGTTCAGGCTCGCCAATTCTTCGTGGGAGGCAACGACTGGAACACACGTGCCAGCGTCTCTCCCAAAGGTTACAAAGTGAAGTTCCACGACCCTCTTGATGCAGCTCCTATTCCAGAAACTGTTGAGATTCAGGACTCTGTAGAGACCAAAAATTCGTGGTTGTGCGTATTCTCCACTAACGACGGTGGTGCCATCTGGGTCGATAACAGCACTGAAACCTATCGTTTCTGGACCATCGAGAACCTGCAGAATGGCGTATTCCGCATCAGCAACCAGCACTTGGCAGAAGTGGCAGAGGCCATACAAGGTAAGTACCTGGGATGGAACGGCAATGAGGGTGACACACGCCTCTACTTCATTGATCCCGCAACCGAGGGCGCTGGTATTGACTGGCAGTTCGTGAGCGAAGCAAATTACCAGAACTACCAGAACACATGGGAAGCCATGAAGGACCAGTTCGAGAAGGCCGCTGAGCTGAAGACTTTCCTGGATCAGGCTAAGGAGATGAAAATTGACGTGGCTGATGAAGAAGCTGTTTATCTGAACGAGGATGCTACCGTTGATCAACTTGCAGCTGCCATCACCGCTGTGCAGACCAAGATCAACAACGCCCAGGCTGGCAATGCATCGGTTAACAATCCTTCCGATATGACGGGCAGCATTCTGAACCCGAACTTCGACAACGCCAGCTACGATGGATGGAAGGGCACGGCTCCTAACATGACAGGTAGCGGTGCACACGGTCCCGCCAACGTGGCCGAGCACTTCAACAAGAACTTCGACACCTATCAGGACCTGAACGCCATGCCGAAGGGTGTCTATAAGTTGGAGGCCAGCACTGCACTCCGCACTACTTGGGAAGACCACGCTAACCACACCAACTATGTGGCTAACCTCTATGCCAAGGTGGATGGCGACACGCTGACTTCTCCCATGCAGAACTTCTGGGATGCCATGAACATCGAGCCTATGGCTGGTCCTACCGCTTGGGGCGTTGAGGCTGCCGAGGAACAGGGTACACACGACGGCGTGACCTACTACATCCCGAACGATCCTTCTGCAGGTCGTCTCTACTTTGAGGCTGGCTACTACCACAACCTGCTGTTCTTCGCTCTCGACGGCAACGATCCCATCCGTTTAGGCGTGATGAAGAACAAGAGTGTCACAGGTTCTGACTGGGTGCTCTTCGATAACTTCAAGCTGACCTTCTACGGCAATGGTGCCGATGCTTTCCAGTACTGGGTGAACCAGACCCCGAAGATTGAGATCGGTGAGGGCGCAAGAGTCTCTCAGCAGTACCTCGATGCTTACAATGAAGCCTTCGAGCAGACTGCTACCAACAAGGCCGAGGCCATTGCTGCCGTGAAGAACATCAAGGCCGCCGAGGACTCCGTCGTGAAGAATATGTCGCTCTGGAACGAGCTGGCTAAGGAGTTCGAGAACGCAAAGCTATACACCATTGGTCAGTACGCTGGCCTGATTTCTGCCGATGATCTGGGCGACTATCTCATGGACGTTGAGGACGAATATATCAACGTTGACGATTTCACTCGGTCGAATGCCGAGCTGGAGGCTGTCATCGCCAAGCTGAAAGAAATGGTGAATACTGTTGAAGCTGAATACAAGAACCAAGTACAGCCTGGTACCGATATGACCGAATACCTGAAGTCGCCTGGCTTCGAGGACGGCAAAGGCGGTGCCACTTCTGCTGGCTGGACCGTAGAGTCTAAGGGCGGCGGCAACGTGCAGCTGGGCGGCAACGCAAACAACCACTGCTACGAGGCATGGCACAGCACCAACTTCGACGTTTGGCAGGAAGTAACCGATCTGCCCATCGGCGTGTATGAGATTGAGGTACAGGGCTACGTGCGCTATCTGGATGGCCAGGAAGCTATTAACAATAAGGATATGCAGCCTACCGATGTTCCCATCTACGTCTATATGAACGACTCGAAGACCAGATTCGTCAACTGGTTCTCTTATCCTAAGTCTGAGGAGTTCTATACAGCAGTCAGCGGTGCCACCTATCTGACCGATGGCGACGGCTGGTGCTATCCCGACAACATGATTGCTGCTTCGGCTGCATTTGCTGATGGCGGCTACAAGCAGAGCGCCAAAGGTCTGGTAGCTAATAGTGGCGATGTGCTCCGCATCGGTGTGAAGGGTAATCCCGAAGCTAAGTTCTGGCCCATCTTCGACAACTTCAAACTGACCTACCTGGGCTTTGACGCATCTGTTGTGAGACCCGAACTGGAGAAAAAGATTGCCGAGGCTGTTGCACTGAGCACTGTGCCCACAACGAAGACGGCTAAGGGACAGTTCGATGCTGTTTACGCTGATGCACTCAACAAGCTCACCAGCGAGGATGGTACTGAAATGTTCAAAGCACTCGCTGCTCTGACGAAGGCTTGCAACGCCGTTGAAGATGGTGCTGCTCTCTGCAAGGAACTGGCTGCCAAGATTGAGGAAATGATGACTATTGCCCAGGAGGCAGTATCATCTCATGCTTCTGATGCTTTGACATACGGTGGTCAGCTGCAGGGTCAGCTGGAGGCTTGCGAGCTTGAAGCTGAAGATATTGAGGCTGCAAAGGAGACCATCAGAGGCTATATACTGCTGATGCAGCTGCCCGAGAACTATCAGGAAGGCTCTGCCGAAGGTGTTGACGTAACTGCCTTCATCCAGACTCCCGACTTCCAGAAGACCGTTGAAGGTGTTGAGACCAACTCTATCGAAGGATGGGAAGGCACAACAGGCTACAACTTCGGTAACGACGCCACGCAGAGAAGTGCACTCGCACTGGAGTTCTACGAGAAGAAGTTCGACATGTATCAGGATATCCAGGGTGCAGGCGATGTAGTGCTGCCCAACGGTAACTACATCGTGAGCGTGAACGCCTTCGAGCGCGTCAGCTCCGACACTCCCGCATTCTTCTATGCTAACGACCAGGTGGTTGAGCTCATTAAGCTGGAGGACGGTGTTGACACCGGTGCTGGCGAGGTTGCTCCCAACAACATGGTATCAGCAGTTGAGGCATTCAACGAGGGCAAGTACCTGAGAAAGCTTGGTGTGAACGTCACCGACAACAAGCTGCGCATCGGCATCAAGCACGAGAACAGCAACGGAGGCGACTGGGTGATCATGGACAACTTCAAACTGATCTTCTTCGGCAACAACCCAATTCCCGATAATTCAGCCGATTCAGTTGACATGCTGACTGCAAACAGCAACAAGACCATGAAGGTTGAGTTCTACACCCTTGACGGTCGTCGCGTCAGCGGTCTGCAGAAGGGCATCACCATCCGCAAGGCCATCATGGAAGACGGTAATGTGATTGTGAAGAAGATTCGCAAGTAAGCAGTGAAGTTAAAACACGATAAACTGATTTATCTCTAACCGAAAAGGGACTGGGGACGGCTAAAAATAACCGTCTCCGGTTCCTTCGTTTAATAAAACAAGTCTCATAAGACCCATAGGCCCCATAAGGCCAATAGGCTCAAAAAAGCCACCCCGCCAGTTTTTCTGGCCACCAAAGAAGACAATACATAGCCCCTGCAAAGGAGCAACTACATACATAAAAAATAACTAACAACAAATATTAAAAATCAAAACTATGAAGCGAACAACTATCTTAAAGCAAGGACGACAGATGGCTATTGCTGCCTGCTCGCTGATGATAGGAGCCAGTGCGCTACACTCGTGCAAGGACGATGACCACGTGGCGCTCACTGGGCAGCCTGACTGGTTGGGAAACTCCATCTACGAGCAACTGCAGGAAAGTGGCAACTACACCAACATGCTGCGCCTCATCGACGACCTTGGACAAACAGATGTGCTCAAGCAGACGGGATCGAAGACCATCTTCCCTGCTGACGATGAGGCTTTCAACCAGTGGTACAGCAGTAACCAGTGGGGCATACGCTCCTACGACCAGCTCTCGCCGGCACGTAAGAAGCTCATGCTGAAAAACGCCATGATCGACAATGCCTACCTCATCAACCTCATGTCGAACGTGAACGGCAATCCACCACAGGAAGGCAAGGCCATGCGCCGACTCACCTCAACCAGCCCTTACGACTCGGTCTATATGATGCCGGTTGAGAAGATGCCACAGACAAAGTACTGGAAGGAACTGCGCGATGCAGGCAAGCCCGTACCTATGTTCCTCTCTACGCAGGCAGCACCCATGATTCACTTCCTGCCTGCTTTCATGAAGAGCAACAAGATCACCGACAGCGATCTGGCCATTCTCACCAACCACGAGTCGAACTCGGTGAACGATGCCTGGATCAACGGCAAGAAGGTCGTTCAGGCCGACATCACCTGTAAGAACGGTTACATACACAAGGTGAACGGCGTGGTAGAGTCATCGCCCAGCATGGCAGAACTGCTGCGTCAGCGACCCGAACTGTCCACATGGTCGAAAATGCTGGACCGATTCTCGGCTCCTTACACACGCGATGTGACTGACATGACCGTGGAGTACAACCGTATCAACGGCACGAACACCACTTGCTACCTGATGAAATATTTCAACCGTCAGGATGGCGTGGTAGTGAACAAGAACACAGTCTATTATGCGCCCGACGGCATTGAGACCATTGGTAAAGACGAGCTGCTGCCATTCGACCCAGGCAAGACCACCTACATGTATTCGAACACCATGGGCTACGACATGCACTATGACGCAGGCGCCATGATTGTTCCTACCAACGAGGCTGTAGAGGCATGGTGGAACAATGAGGGACGCGACCTGAAGGACGAGTACAAGGTGCTCGACTCAGTGCCTGCCACCACCATTGCCTCACTGCTCAACGTCAATATGCTGCCTGTGTTTACAGAGTCTGTTCCTTCAAAGTTCAAGCAGGTGCTCAACGATGCCAAGGAAGAGCTGGGCATCAAGCCTGAGAACGTGAAAGCCAGCTACATGGGCTGCAACGGTGTGATCTATGTGGTTGACAAGGTGTTCGCTCCGGCTGAGTTCGCCTCAGTAGTCTATCCTGCACTGGCTCACGACTCACAGATGAAAGTGCTCTACTGGGCCATCGACAATCTTGACTTTAAGCCCTACCTGCTCTCTATGGAGGCTGAATATGCCTTCCTGATTCCCACCAACGAGGCCATGAAGAACTACATCGACCCCTCGTCGTATGGCAATACAGGTGATGGCGGCGTGGAGTCGCCCACAGGCTTCGAGTTCTTCTATCTGACCAGCTCGAAGCGCCCCTTCGTGAACCGTTGGGTCACAAGCATCGGTGCTGACGGAACCATCTATAAGTTGGCTCTCGACACCAAGCAGCTGGATCTGAGCACGGGTAGCTACAACATCATCAACAACTTGTTCGAGGACATGCTCGACCAGTTCATCATCGTGCTGCCTTCGGGCGGCAAGGGCGCCAACAACAAGAAACTGGAAAACTATGTGGCTGAGGGTTATCACTACTTCAAGACCAAGGGCGGCACACTCATCTATGCCGAAATGGGCAGCAACGGACAGCCCGCATTCGCCGGAGCATGGCAGCTGGCTCACCAGAAGAGGCTGATTCCCACGACTGAGGTCTATAAGAAGGACAACGGCTCGTCATATCAGCTGGAGGAGCAAGTGCCTATGTCTTCGCAGAACACGCTCTTCCTACTGCTGGAACAGCATAGCGAATACTCAAACTTCCTGCACTTGCTGCAAAACGACTATAGCGACCTGCTGAAGTTGAAGCAGGGAAGCTACAATGCCGGTTCAACCGCACTGGGTAGCCAGAACTTCCGCTTGTTCGACAACTATAACTACACCGTATTCGTTCCTTCCAACGATGCCATCACCGACCTGCAGAACCGCAAGGTGCTGCCCACATGGCACGAGCTGGAACTGACCGACACGCTGAAGTACGGAACAGAAGACAAGACAGGTGTGTTGGACAGCATTATCCTGGCTGAGAACTGGGCTCCGCTGGACAAGAGCGGCAATCCCAATATCACCGACAAGCTGCGCGACTCAGTGAAAGTCGCCATCCGCAATGTGTTCACCAACTTTGTGCGCTATCACGTGCAAGACCGCTCAGTGGCCGTGGGCATGGCTCCCGACCCCACTATGGTGGGCAACAACTATGAGAGCATGCTGCGCAACCCTGCTACAGGACGTTTCTTCCCACTCACTACAATCTCTACACCCAGCAACATGACGGTGACCGACGTAAGTGGAAAGACACACAATGTAGTAATGGCCGACGGACTGTATAACAACATCGTGCGCGAATTCTGGTTTGAAAATACTGACCCAAAAACTGACTACAAATTACGACTCATCATGTCGAGCGACGCAGTGGTGCACCTCATCGACAACGGTGCGCTCATGACCACCAACTCGCCAAAGACCTGGCAGCAGACCGTGAAGGAATATTTAAAACGCTAATGAAGGAGGAACCTAACGTATGAAAATACTAAAATCCATTTTACTGACCATGGCGCTGCTGCTCGCAACGGCAGCCGGCGCACAGACGATCACGTCGGTGCATGGTACCATCAGCGACGATATGGGCCCGCTGATGGGTGCTACCGTCGTCGAAATTGACGGAAACGGACGTATCATAGAATCGGCACTCACCGACCTGAACGGTAACTTCACCATGAAGGTGCGCAACGACAAAGACAAGATCCGCTTCAGCTATGTAGGCTTGAAGACGGTCACGTTGCCTATCAACAAGACCACTTTCAACTTGAAACTGGAATCGGCTACACAGCTGAAAGAGGTGGTGGTGAAGTCGAAGAAACGTGCAACGGGCAACGGACTGCCCATCCCTGAGAAGGAAATTTCGTATGCATCACAGACCATCTCGATGAAAGAGTTCGAGGGTCTGGGCATCACCTCGGTCGATGAGGCTCTGCAAGGACGTATTGCTGGTCTTGACATCGTAGGCGGCGGTGACCTGGGCAAGGGCTCTACGATGCGCCTGCGCGGTGTGTCGTCGCTCTCGTCGCTCACCGACTCGAACCCCCTGATTGTGGTTGACGGCAACATTCGTGAGGTGAACCTCGACAACTTCGATATGGCAGGTGCCAACGATGAGAAGTTTGCTGAGCTGCTGAACATCAACCCTGAGGATATCGCCTCTATCACCGTGAAGAAGGATGCTGCCGCTACTGCTATCTATGGTTCGCAAGGCGGTAACGGTGTGATTGAGCTGACCACCAAGCGTGGTGTGCGTGGCAAACCGAAGCTCACCTACTCGCTCAAGCTCACCGGCACCTATCAGCCAAAGGGCTATGACCTGCTCAATGGTGACGACTATACCATGCTGCTCAAGGAGAGCTACTTCAATCCCCTGCAGAACGACAACGCTGCCAGCCAGACCACCATCCCGGAAATCAACTATCTGGGCGATGAGTTCTCGGAGTGGCGTCAGTATCGCGACAACACCGACTGGCGCGATGCAGTGACCAAGATGGGTCTGCGCCAGAACCACTACGTCACCATCTCAGGTGGCGGTGAGAAGGCTGCCTTCCGCATAGGTGCCGGCTTCGACCATGAGACGGGTACCATGCTGGAACAGAAACTGAATCGTTTCTCTACGCGTGTGAACCTTGACTATAATATTAGTGAGCGCATCCGCGTACAGACCAACTTCGCACTGACCTATACGAAGAACAACATGAACAGCGACGACCTGTTGGCCATCGCCCTGAAGAAGATGCCTAACATGAGCATCTATGAGAAAGATCCCGTAACTGGTGAGAACACCTCTTCTTATTATAATATGCTGCAGGACGGTCGCTATATCGGCTCGGAGGTGTTCAAGGACGACCAGCGCACCTACGTCAACCCGGTGGCTTCGGCTCACCTGGCCAAGAACCAGCGCCGTACCTACGACATGTCGCCTGAGTTGGTCATCAACTACAAACTTTTAGGCATGGACGAGGACCACTGGCAGTTGGACTGGCGCGGATCGGTCTATATGAACATCTTCAATCAGTACGACGACAAGTTCTATCCGCAGGAGCTGCGCACCGTGCGCTATGAGGACGGTGTGAACACCACCTATGTGGGTTCATCGAAGAGCGTATCGTTCAATACGAAACAGACGCTGACCCTGATTCCATCGTTCCCCAACAAGAACCACTCAGCCATGCTGTTGGGCCGCTTTGAACTGACTTCTGGCTCATCCAGCAGCCAGGGCACCAGCGGCAAGGGTCTGCCCTCAACTGACGGTGCTATCGTCAGCCCGACGGCAGGTGGCGTGATTACCGACGTGAACTCAAGCTATAACCAGTGGCGCTCAATGTACTACACCGTCTCTGCCCACTACGCATTCAAGGAACGCTACATCATTGATGCAACGGTACGCGTGGACGGAACGACCAAGTTCGGACCGAACAATCGCTGGGGTTACTTCCCCTCGGTGTCACTGCGCTGGAACGCCATTGAAGAGCCCTTCATGAAGTGGGCCAAGCCCGTTCTCTCCATGCTGTCAGTTCGTCCCAGCTGGGGTATGGTGGGCCGTCAGCCTAACCAGAACTATCTGTACACCTCGAAGTACGGCTATTCAGACCGCTACATAGACATGACATCTATGGCACCGCTCAACATTCGACTCACCAACCTGAAGTGGGAGAAGACCAAGAGCTACAACCTGGGCGTTGACTTAGGATTTCTGGACGACCGTCTGAAGCTCACCTTCGAGTTCTATCACAACACTACTTCCGACATGCTGATGAGCAACTACCGCGTGCCTTCGAACACGGGTTATGCTACCATCCCCTATCGCAACACAGGTAAGATGCGTAACATCGGTTGGGAGTTCCATATCGACACCTATAAGCTGATCAAGGCTGGCAAGTTCTACATGGACCTGAATGCCAACTTCGGTAACAACAAGAACGAGTTGCTTGAAATGGACGAGTCCATCCTTGAGAGTCTGAACTCTAAGTATGGCTATAACAACGCCGAGTGGCTGCGCCGCGTTCAGCTGCACAATCCGCTGGGTGCCATCTATGGCTTTAAATACAAAGGTGTGTATCAGTATAACTACAACACCTTCCTCAATATGAGCAATGCTGAGCGTCAGCAGTTCATGGCAGAGGGCAAGACAGCTCCTGTGGCTACCAATGCTGACGGCTCGCTGATTCTAGACTCTTACGGCAATCCTGTGCGCATGATGTTCGACTACACCAACGACGGTACAGGCAAGGACTACCGCTTCAATGGCGGTGATGCTATCTACGAGGATCTGAACCACGACGGTCAGATCAACGCACTCGACATCACCTATCTGGGCTCTTCGCTGCCTAAGCTGACGGGTGGCTTTGGCTTCACCTTCAACTACGGCAACTGGCGACTGGCCACTCAGTTCACCTACCGCGTAGGCAACAAGATCCTGAACATGGCACGCTTACGTGCAGAAGCCATGACCGGTAACGACAACCAGAGCCAGGCCGTGAACTACCGCTGGCGTAAGGAAGGCGACGTGACCTCTATCCCACGCGCCCTGAGAAACTCTACTGAATTTACTGCTTACAACTCACTGGTCAGCGACCGCTTCGTGGAGGATGGTTCTTATCTGCGCATGAGCTATGCACAGCTGAACTACACCATCAACAAGAAGCACCTGAAGTGGATTGGACTCAGCCGTATTGCCATCTATGCCAGTATCAACAACCCGTTCGTCATCACGAAGTACACGGGTGTTGACCCCGACATTGTGCAGTCTGGCTTCGATCCTGCTATCGATAACGCCCAGACACCGCGCTCGCGCTCTTACACGCTGGGTCTGACCATTGACTTCTAATTTCGGAATAACGTCATAACGAAATAACGTAATAACGAAATAACGTAATAACGAGAAAAAATCTATGAAGAAATTATTTTATAATATAATAGGTGTCGCCTGCTTAGCTGGTTCTCTATCCTCTTGCGCTGACTTCCTGGAAATCAAGCCTCAGAATGAGATTGTCTTGGAGGACTTCTGGAGTGAGAAGGCCGACGTTGACAATATGGTAAGCGGCTGCTATGCAGCACTCGAGAGCGATGCCGCTGTTCGCAGAATGATGATGTGGGGCGAGTTTCGCAGCGACAATGTCATGGCGGGTATAGATACCCAGAAAGACATGAACCTCTATAACGTGTTCCGCGAGAACATCACACCTAAGAACTGGTACACCAACTGGAGCATATTCTATCAGGTTATCAACCGTTGTAACACGGTCATCAAGTATGCACCTGAGGTGGCTCAGCGCGACCCAGCCTACAGCAACAGTGAGGTTCAGGCCACCATCGCTGAGGTGTCGGCGCTCCGCGACCTGTGCTACTTCTACCTGATTCGCACGTTCCGTGATGTGCCCTACACTACGGAGGCATATACCGACGACGATCAGGAGATGCAGCTGGAAGCTACACCGTTCTATACTGTGCTCAACAACCTGATTACCGACCTGGAGAGCGTCAAGGGCAATGCCATCAAGCGCTATCCCGATACACAGAAGGTCTATCAGACAGGCCGCATCACACAGGATGCCATCAATGCCATGCTTTGTGAGATGTATCTCTGGAACAAGGACTATGCTAACTGTATCCGCTGTGCTGACGAAGTCATTCAATCGAAGAAAGACCAAGCCGAAGAAGAGCGCATCAAGAATGGAACATCTATTCCTGCCAGTGAGCAGCGTCTGGATGGCTATCCACTGGTGAACAACTATAACTCCAATACCTCATTTGGCAGCGCTTTCAACGAGATTTTCGTTAAGGGCAACAGTCGTGAGACCATCTTCGAACTGGTGTTCGACAACAACGAGGCAGGCAACACCATGCCAAGTAATGCCGCTGCTGGTGAGTGGTACGGTAATTTCGTTAATCCAGGTCGCGTGGCAGCGGGTAGTGCCATCACTGAAGATGCTGAGGCCGATGAGACCAAACGCACCATTTTCCAGGGTGTGAACAAAAAGCTCGATGCTCGAATCTACTTTAACCTTTTTGGAGGTAGCAGTATGATTGCCAAAATGGTATATCGCACGGTTGTTGTTGATGCAGCCTCTTCTTCACCTACAGTTGGATACGGAAATCCCTACAACTATGCTAAGATTGATAATGTGGAACACTGGTACAACAGCAGCAACTGGATTATCTACCGTCTGAGCGACATCATGCTGCTCAAGGCCGAGGCACTCTGCCAGCTCATGCGCGACGGCTCAGATGCTGCCACGGTGGCATACAATAACGGAATCGCCCGTCAGGCCTTCACACTGGCCAATGTGGTGAACAAGCGTGCCTATTGCGTAGTTGACATCAAATCGACTAAGGACACGCTCGACTTCAACAACTATCAGACCAAGTCTGCACTTGAGAATCTGGTGATGCGCGAGCGTCAGGTTGAGCTCATGTTCGAGGGCAAGCGCTGGTACGACCTGGTGCGCCGCTCAATGCGCGATGGAAGAACTGACGCGCTCTGCGAAGCTGTCAGCAGACGTAATGGTCCTAACCCCACACTGGCCAGCAACTTCTTTGGCAACCCCAACACCTGGCAGTGGGCTATTTTCTGGCCTTACAACTATGAGGAGCTGATTGTGAACAAGAAGCTGAAGGCGAACCCAGCCTATGGCGACGGTAACACCAGCAATATTGAATAAAAAAATGACAACTAAAGACGACGAATATGAAACGAAATAAGAACATACGGTCGCTGCTGACCATTTTTTCACTGCTGGCACTGCTGTTGCCACTGACCTTCAGCTGCTCTGACGAGCCTGAAGCAGAATATTTCTACACGTTCAAAGGCGAGATGATGAGCGACTATCTGAAGAATCGCTCACAGTACAGCCAGTTTACAAAGTGCGTAGAGCGTGCTCATCTGATGGATTTGCTCTCCACTTACGGTCACTACACCTGTCTGCTCCCTTCTGACGGTGCCATGAGTGCATACCTTCAGAAAAAGGGACTGACCTCAGTTGACCAGCTCAGCGATGCTGACTGCGACACCATCGCACGCACTCACCTGCTGGCCAATATGTACAGCACCATCGAAATGACGCAGGACCGTCTGCAGACGGCCAACTTCCTGGGTCGATATATCAGCACCAAGGTAGATACCGTATCGGTAGAGCACCGTGGTGAGATTATGCTGGAAGGCATTGCCTATATCTCCAACACGCTGAAGGATGACTCCGTAGAGAACGGTATCGTTCAGCCCATTTCGGCAGTGATTGAGAAGTCAACCAGTAACATTGCTTCGTTGCTGCGCGACGACAAGAACTTGTCGATCTTCTATGAAGCACTGACTGCAACGGGCGTTGAAGACGAGATTCAGCTCGTGGTAGATCCCACCTACGACCGCAAGAACTATACCTATTATGACTATCAGTCGCACACTTGGCCTGAGCGTGCCTGGGTACCCGACACCAAGAAATACGGTTACACAGTTTTTGCCGAGCCCGACGATGTGCTGAAGAAAGAGTTTGAAGACCGTGGCATCTCCACAGCCAACGGCTACCTGCGTGCACTCTACGATCTGGCTTGCCAGGAGTATGATGCTGTCTATCCCGGAGATGTTTCAAACTCAGGTCACGACTTCGCTAACCTCAAGAGTGACGTGAACCCCCTGAAGCGTTTCATGCGCTATCACATCCTGAACCGCTATGTGGCTGGTGCCGATGACCTCACGGCTATGGAAATGAAGGCTGCCGACGGTAAGGAAGGCTTCGGCTTTGAGACCTCTTTGGTGAACCCCACCGACTGGTACGTCACCTTGCTGCCCCACACCATGATGAAGGTGGAGCGCATGACACGCCGTAACATCAACAAGACGAAGTCTCCGCTGCGTGAAGGCAACGCTGTGAAGGGCGACCACTACGTGAACCGCCGCTATGAGACCCTGAAGGACGGTACTGAATACCAGTACGAAGGTGCTCATGTCATCAACGTTACCGGACAGTATGAGAATGGCAAGGACAAGGTATCGGATGCGCTGAACGGCCACTACTTCTATGTTGATCAGATTGTAAGCTTCAACAGCACCGTGCAGAACATCATTCAGAACGTACGTATCCGCATGGACTTCTCGGCCATCTTCCCCGAGGTGATGACCAACGACATGCGCCTGAAGGGCGACCCCTGGAGCGACGATACACGTAAGCGAGCTGACGGTGGCAACGAGAACTTCCGCGACGAGTCTTCTACCCCGAAGAACGGTCGCAACTTCTACTTCCCCGACGGCTACCTGGACGGTGTGACCTTCTCCAGCAACTGCTACTTAGTGATGCGTCGCCCCCACATCAACTTCTGGTCTTGGCAGGGCGATGAGTGGAACATGTTCGGTGACTACGACATCACCTTCCGTATTCCGCCAGTACCCGTATCAGGCGACTATCAGTTGCGTCTGGGCTTCTGTGCGCTGGAGACCCGTGGCGTGATGCAGGTCTATTTCGATGGCATTGCACAAGGTATTCCCCTTGACATGACAAAGACCCTGAACTCAGACTACTATCTTGGTTCACGTTTCGACGGTGACGAGTCTGCCAATGCTTACGACAAACGTAGCGATGAGGACAAGGCCGACGAGCAGAAAGTGCTGAAGAACCTGGGTGCCTATCGCGCTCCGCGTTCTACCTATCACTTCAACTCCAGCGGTACCAAGTACTACTTTGTAGGAACCAACGGTGTGTATCGCCGAATCCTCTGCCAGACCTACATCGACAAAGACACTGACCACTATCTGCGCTTCCGCGTAGCCAGCAATGGTAAGCAGGGTAACAACAATGAGTTCATGCTCGACTACCTTGAGATTGTACCAAAGAGTGTTTACTCTGTTGACGGCGACGGTGAGATGGAAGATGACTTGTAAAGCCCCCACCCATCTCCAAAAAGAGAGGGGAGTAGATCGTAAAACCAATAACACATTATAATATATGAAGAAGAATATATTTTCAAGCATAAGAAAGCAAGTGGTAAAGCTAACCACTCCCCTCACCTCCTGGAGAGGGGTTGGTGGTGAGGCTTTGCTTTTGCTTGCCCTTTTCACTGGTTGTTCCGACACTTGGAACGACCACTATGAGGGAACACCGGCCAACGTGAACGAAGGCTCACTCTGGCAGGCCATCCAGCAGAATCCCAACCTGAGCAATTTCGCACAGGTGATTCAGGCCACTGGCTACGACCGTCATCTTAACAGCAGTCAGACATTCACTGTCTTCGCTCCCACCAACGACCATTTCTCGGCTACCGATGCCCAGAATCTCATCAGCCAGTATCAGCAGGACAAGCTGACGATGAAGGACGAGGACAACATCGTGCTGAAGGAGTTCATAAAGAACCATGTGGCCCTCTATAACTTCTCCACCTCAGCCAGCAGTGTTGACTCCGTAAGGTTGCTCAACGGCAAGTATGCCGTGCTCCAGGCTGGTGAAGTAGATGGTGTGAAGACGCTTACCAACAACGAACTTTATCGCAATGGCGTGCTCTTCACGGTTGGTGGAAAGCTGTCCTATCAGCCCAACATTTTCGAATATATCAAGAAGGACCGCGACCTTGACAGTCTGGCTAATTTCCTCTACAACCCCAGCTTCTATTACAAGGAGTTCATGCCCAGTCTCAGCGTGGTTGACAGCGTGAAAGACGGAAAGACCGTCTATATGGACAGTGTGAACGTGCAACGCAACCGTTTGTTCGAACATCTGCAGGACATCAACGACGAAGACAGTACTTACTGGATGGTGATGCCTACGAACGAAGTATGGAAGAAACTGGTAGATGAGTATAGCCAGTACTTCAACTACAACAAGAAGGTTCAGCTGCGCGATTCTATGAACTATGTGAACACCCGTCTGGCCATTCTGCAAGGCACTGTGTTCAGCAAGACTTACAACAAGGGCGTGTTTGCCAACCAGAGCAGCGGTACCACTGAGGTGACCGACTCGGCCCTGTCTGAGCATGCCATTCAGTCTTATCACATCCGTACTGCAAAATGGGGTAAGGAATTCAACTATTATCAGTATCTGAACCCCTGGCGCACAGGTGGTGTGTTCGATCAGAGCAACGTTGTGACGTGCAGTAACGGTATGGTCCGCAAGGCCACGACCTGGCCCATCAACAAGCTGGAGACCTTTGCCCGTTACAACATCATCGAGGCTGAAAGCGGAAACATCTGGGAATACAGCAAAATTCCCAATCCCAAGAAAGAGGGTGACTCTATTCAGACCATCACGCCCGACATCCGCGACGTGACCCGCAACAGCGTTGACTCTCTGAACTTCTACGATAAGGTATGGAGCAACAAGTATATGGAGTTCAAGGTAGAGGAGCCTTCCTATACTTCTCACTTTGTGACTTATGCGCTGACCGATGTTCTCTCCAATATCCCTTACGACATCTATCTCGTGACCTCGCCAGCCATTGCTCACGACCCGAATGCCTCCAGCTTCGAACGCCGTCCTGTTAAGTTGCGCTGCACGCTCTACTATCCCGATGAAGACGGCAAGTCAAAGAACGAGAGATTGGTCTCTGCTGAGTCAACCACTCTTGACAAGATAGACTATATCAAACTGAACTCGGGTAGCCAATATGCTGACGGATTCGTATTCCCCACGTCCAATTTCGACCTTGACGAGGAGAGCCCTTCATTCAAGCTGAAGATAGAGACTCGCGTCAGCAGTAGCGAATTCAACAAGAGCCATTCCCGCACAATGCGCATCGACTGCATCCTTTTGGTGCCTCATGGAACGCTCGACCTGAGCGATCCCAACGTGGTGAAGATGACTCCTCACGGCGACTACAACGGTCTGAACCTGCGTAGCTGGACAATGAAACGCTAATGTGTCACAAATCAAACAGAACAACCTATGAAACGATATATCTTATTTGGACTTTCACTGCTGATGGTTTTCCCTCTTGCCGTTAGTGCACAAGACGACGATAGTGAGGAAGAAGGAACCGAGACCCAGGTTCGCGGTTTTGCCATCAAACAGAAGAAATATGAAACGCGCAACATTGCTGGTAAGGTGGTGAACGCTGCCACCAGTGAGCCGGTGTCGGGTGCTATCATCCACGCTGCTGAAATCGACGGCTACAGTACTCTGACTGAAGACGATGGCTCCTTCGTGCTGAAGGTGCCTGTATTTGCCACATCTCTCTATGTGGTGACACCCGACTTCAACCCCGTCCGAATGGGTCTGACGAAAGACTCACTGCAGCGCACCATCATGCTTTATCCCACTACGTTCGATGCCGAATATACGGCTCAGACCAACGTGCGTAGCGATGCATCGGCCAACAACTTCAAGTACACCAATGCCATCAATATCAAGGATGAGATTCAGAAACAGCTGGGTGCTCAGGTCCACACCATGGGCATGAGTGGCACACCTGGCATAGGCAGCGTGATGTTCATGCAAGGTCTGAACTCGCTGAATGCCAACGCCCAGCCGCTCATCGTGGTCGATGATGTCGTTTACGACATGCAGAACGGACGTTCGGTGCTGCACGATGGCTTCTACAACGATGTGCTGTCCAACATCAACCCCAACGACATTGAGAAGGTGACCGTTCTCCGCAATGGTACAGCTCTCTATGGTGCGAAGGGCGCCAACGGTGTGATTCTTGTTCAGACCAAGCGCAGCAAGTCGATGGCTACACGTATTACCGCCTCTGCTTCAGCCGGTGTGACGATGAAGCCCCGTATGATGTCGATGATGGATGCCGAGCAGTACAGAGGATATGCTTCTGAGCTGTTGAAGACCACTAACACTCGCCTCACCTCCTTCAAGTTCCTGGACGAGCGTCAGACGCTGGAGAACGGCAAGATGAACTACTACTATCCGCTCTACCACCAGAACACCGACTGGAAAAAGCTGGTGTACCGCTCAGCCATCTCACAGAACTATGGCATCAATATTGAAGGCGGTGACAACGTGGCCAACTACAACCTGTCTATTGGCTACACTTCAGCCAAGAGCACTTTGAAGTATAACGACATGGATCGTCTGAGCGTTCGCTTCAACACCGATATTAATCTGACCAAGCGCTTGTCAGTGCGCTTCGATGCTTCGTTTGCCAATCAGACGCGTGACCTGCGCGACGACGGCGCCCCCGAAAGCTATGACGAAGGCACTCCCTCGGCCCCCAGCTTCCTGGCTTATGCGAAGAGTCCCTTCCTGAGCCCCTATAGCTATGGCCGCGGTGTATTCAGTGACGAGAAATATGATGTATATAAGGAGAGCTACCTCTCTGAGGCACTGGCTAACTATAAGAACTATAACTGGCAGCTTGACAATCCTGCGCTGATCAACGAAGACGGCGAGGCACCTAACAAGAACCGTTTCGAGACCTCGCTGCTCAACCTCTCAGTCACCCCGAAGTTCAGGTTCAATACGCATCTGGCGCTGAGTGAGCACTTCAGTTACAACCTGGTGAACAACAATGAGATGTACTACATTCCCCGCAACGGTCTGCTGCTCAACCCCAACGACCAGTCAAGCAATGCTCACGGTGGATACTACGTCAGCAGTCTGGGCGGCTATCGCGACAATGAGGTGCGCTCACTGGCTTCGAAGCAGAACTCAGTGATGAGCGATACCCGACTGGAATGGGGCAACCGCTATGATGCCCACGTCGTAAACGTGTTCGGTGGTGTTCGCATCAACTGGGAGAACTACACCGCCAACCAGCAGGTAGGTTACAACACGGGTAACGACAAAACCCCGTTCATGCGTAAGGACCTGTCGAACGTGTCGGTAAATGGTGTTGATGAGAGCTGGCGCTCAATGGCCATGTATGCACAGGCTGAATACAACTATCTGAGTCGCTACTACGTGCAGGCTAACCTGACCCTTGAGGGCTCATCACGCTTTGGTAAGGATGCCGGAGGTATGAGGTTGTTTAAGGCTCCTTGGGGAGTGTTCCCCGGCATTCAGGCTGCATGGGTACTCACCAATGAGTCCTGGCTTTCAAATATCAATGGTCTCGACTACTTGCGCCTCAATGCAGGCTTCGACGTGAGCGGCAACGACGATATCAACTTCTATGCTGCCCGCAGCTACTTTGCTTCCAACGAGTTCCTGCACTCAGTGGCCGGTCTGTCGTTTGCAGGCGTAGGCAACACCAAGATTCAGTGGGAGACCACTCGCCGACTGAATGTAGGCTTGGAAGGCAACTTCATCAACAACCGACTGAACGTAGCCATCAACTACTTCAACTCGTGGACCAACAACCTGCTCACACTTCAGTCAGTGAACTTCCTCTCCGGTCTGGAGAAAGGCTGGTCTAACGGTGGTAAGCTGACCAACCAGGGCTATGATGTGACTGTCAACGCCAAGGTGCTGGCCCTGAAGGACTGGCAGTGGCAGGTGGGAGTCAGCGTAGGCCACTATAAGAACAAGATTACTGAACTGCCCGACGGTGGTGAGTATATTGACAATCAGATATATGGCGCAACCATCCGCACACAGGTGGGCCAGGCTGCCAATATGTTCTACGGCTACAAGACTCTGGGCGTATTTGCCACCACTGAGGAGGCTGCCGCTGCAGGACTCTACTTCATGGCCGACAACGGTGTCGATAAGAAATACTTCGGTGCCGGCGACATTCACTTTGCCGACCTGAATGGCGATGGCCAGATTACCGATGCCGACCGCACAGTGATTGGCGACCCCAACCCCGACATTTTCGGTAACATCTTCACCTCTCTGTCTTGGAAGCGTTTCCGTCTCGATGTACGTTTCAATTACTCACTGGGCAACGATGTATATAACTACATGCGTGCACAGCTCGAGGGCGGCAGCCGTTTCATGAACCAGACCACCGCACTGAACCAGCGCTGGCAGATAGAAGGTCAGCAGACCAGCATGCCACGCATCACTTTCCAGGATCCCATGGGCAATTCACGCTTCAGCGACCGCTGGATTGAGGATGGCAGCTATCTGCGCCTGAAGACCGTGACCTTGAGCTACAACCTGCCCCTAAAGTCACAGTATATTCAGGGACTGCAGTTCTGGGTACAAGGCAACAATCTGCTCACATTCACCAAGTACTTAGGCAGCGATCCCGAGTTCAGCATGACCACAAGTGTCATCGGTCAGGGCATCGACCTGGGCCGTCTGGGTCAGGGACGTTCTGTCGTTGCCGGTGTGAAGATCAACCTGTAATGGAGATGAATGAGACAACTTAGCATTATCCAAATAATACGAAACGATATGAAAAAGATATATTTCAGTAAGATAAAGACCGCCCTTGCAGCGTTCTGTGGTATCTTAGCCCCCCTCACGTTGGGAGGGGTTGGAGGTGGATTGTTCACCTCTTGCTCTGATTTCTTCAATCAGGAGTCAAGCGATGTGCTCCTGGCCGACAAAGCCCACCTGAACAACTCTGTGGATACTGTTTACTCCGTGCTGGGCATCATGAACAAACTGCAAACCATAGCCGACCGCACCGTCCTGCTGGGCGAGCTTCGCGGCGACTTGGTCGATGTCACCAGCACGGCCAGCAGCGACCTGCGCGACATAGCCAACTTCAACGTGGGCGACAGCAACGTCTATAACGCACCGCGCGACTACTATGCCATCATCAACAACTGCAACTACTTCATCAAGCACGCTGACATCAATCTGAAGAGCAACCGTGGCGAGAACATCTTCATGAAGGAGTGGGCAGCAGTCAAGGCTTTCCGCGCGTGGACATATTTCCAGCTGGCACTCATCTATGGCAAGGTGCCTCTGGTGACCGAACCCATCATGTCGCTTGAGGATGCCAATGCCGATTTTCCCATGTACGACATTGAGGGCATTTGCCGCTACTTCCTCGATGACTTGAGCACCATACCTGCTGAGTATGAGACCGTCTATCCCAGCTATCGCACCATTCGCAACACTGACTCGCGCTTCTTCTTCTTCCCCATCAATATTCTGAGGGGTGAAATGAACCTCTGGCTGGGCAGCATCACCCAGAACAAGGAGTACTATCGTCAGGCAGCATTGGCCTACTATAAGTACATCACCCAGCGCAACAGCAACAATGCAAGCTATCCTGCAGGTGTGAGCAACATGATGTGGAGGCCGGGCGGCACCTCTTGGTACGAGATCACTGTCTTTGACGGAAACGATGCTTTCGGAACTTCAGAAGCCTACTCTAACACCAGTGAGCTCATCACCATGATTCCCGGCGACTCTATCCGCGCCGAGGGTTACTACAGTGAACTGCGCAACCTCTACAACTCCAACGACCAGAACAGCCAGCGCGTGAGCATCACGCCCAGCCAGTCCCTGTTCGACATCTCTGCTGCACAGAAGAACTGCCGCATCGGTACTGCCCGTTCGGGTGGCAAGGGCTACAACGTGACTTACGCACCTTCCGGACTGCCCAACCACTTGAGCGGTGACCTGCGTCTGGCAGCAGTACTTAGCGAAGGATTCGACAATACGGAACGCGTGGAGACCCAGAAAATCAGCAAGTTCTCCTCACGCAACGTCCACATCTATCGTCGTCAGATGGTCTATCTGCGCATGGCCGAGGCCCTCAACATGGCTGGCTATTCGCGTGCAGCATTTATGATTCTCTCTACTGGCTTGAGCGATAAGATCATGCAAGACTCCGTCTATAGCTACTGCTCTGCCGATGATCAGGCCTTCCTCGCACAGTTCAAGTTTCCCGAGTCCTTCTTGAATGAGACCTCTTACGACGTGGTCACCACTGCCGATCTGGCCAATAACACTATACCTTCTGGGCACACCGCTATAGGCATTCACTCTCGCGGCTCTGGCTGGACGCCTCTGAATGAGTACTATCGCTACAACGACTCCATCCCCACGCTTGGCAAAGCCTCCGACGGTGTGACCGACTCTGTCATCAATGTGGCTCGCCCCGCTGCTGAGGTTCAGGCTTACGTTGACAGTCTCATTCTGAACGAAGGAGCCCTTGAGTTTGCCTTCGAGGGTACACGTTACTACGACCTCATGCGCTATGCTTTGCGCCAGCCCAACCCCGGTGCCACTATGGCCAAGTTCATCTATGGCCGTCGCGGTGAGAGCCGTCGTAGCGAGATGCAGGGTGTGATCAGGCAGAACCTGAATGATCGCAATAGCTGGT
>JAEEGG010004474.1_pt1 | contig 33814 bp, 35 predicted proteins | sample 9134161 | NCBI WGS metagenome assembly JAEEGG01 (sample SAMN16246543, study PRJNA631951) | gut metagenome | biome: gut microbiome; feature: rumen; material: CR-attached | host: Bos | place: Iran: Karaj | collected 2018-10 | reverse complement strand
AGTCAGCACCAACACCTGCAGACAGAGCCTGGAATGATCCGATCATACCGAGCACAGTACCGAACAGAGCGGTCAGGGTACCCAGAGATACGATGGTTGCAACCATAGGCATGTTCATCTGGAGCGTAGGCATCTCAAGCTGAGTAGCCTCGTCGTGAGCCTGCTGGATCTTAGCGATCTTGGCAGCCTTCTTCAGAGTGGTGTCACCCTCAACGGTCTGATACATCTTGATAGAAGCCTTTACTACGTTTGCTACTGAACCCTGCATCTTGTCGCAAAGCTTGTCAGCCTCGTCGAACTTCTGGGCCTTGATCAGAGCCTTAACGTCAGCGGTGAACTTAGCTAGGTTGATCTTACCAGCAGCAGTCTTGATAGCGAAGAAACGCTCGATACCAAGGCAGATAACGGTGAAGAGAAGGGTAAGGATAAGACCTACAACGAAACCTCCCTTATACACTGTACCAAGAAGGTTTGCAGGATGACCTGAACGGTCGCCACCGATGAAGTTGTCGGGGTTACCCATTACGAAGTACCATACACCATAACCTGCTGCGCAGCAAATTGCCAGAATGATCCATGCAGCTTTAACACCTTGGAAGCCCGATTTTTTAGCTGGGGCTGCAGCCTTTGTTGTTGTTGCCATAAATGTGATAATTTTAATTTTTTAGTTATTTAAAAATTTGAGTTTGTAAATAGTCTATTATCAAATTGACCTCGCAAAGATAGCAAATTAAAGTTTTATAAAAGCCGTTTTAAGAACTTTTAACTACGAATTTATTGATTTATTTCAATTTTGCCACTGTATTCTTAATGCGATTCATTGCTTCGATGATATTTTCGTCACTTGTGGCGTAACTCATGCGGAAGCATTCGGGGTCGCCAAAAGCATCTCCTCCGACGGTTGCGACGTGGCCTTTTTCAAGCAAATACATCGCGAAATCGGTGGAGTTGTTGATGGTGGTCTCACCGTCGCTCTTGCCATAGAAACTGCTGCACTTGGGGAAAAGGTAGAAGGCACCTTCGGGCACGTTCACTTCCAGACCGGGAATCTCCTTAGCGAGCTTCACAATCAGGTCGCGACGACGCTCAAAGGCCTGACGCATCTCCTCGACACATTCCTGACTGGAGATGTAGGCGAACTCGGCGGCCTTCTGGCTGACGGAACACGGACCACTGGTGTATTGTCCCTGCAGCTTGTTACAGCCTTTGACAATCCACTCGGGAGCTGCGATGTATCCGATACGCCAGCCGGTCATGGCATAGGCCTTCGACACACCGTTGACGATGATGGCGCGCTCCTTCATACCAGGGAACTGCGCAATCGACTCGTGTTTGCCGATGTAGTTGATATGCTCGTAGATCTCGTCGGCCAGCACAAACAGGTCGTCGTGCTTCAGGATGACATCAGCCAGGGCCTTCAGCTCCTCCTTATTGTATACGCTACCTGTAGGATTGCTGGGAGAACAGAGAATAATCATACGGGTCTTCGGGGTGATGGCGGCCTCCAACTGCTCGGCTGTCATCTTGAAGTTCTGGTCGAAGCCAGCCTCCACGATCACGGGCTCGCCACCTGCCAACTTCACCATCTGGGGATAGCTCACCCAGTAAGGGGCAGGGATGATTACCTCCTCACCATCGTTCACCAGTGCCATGACGGTGTTGCAGACGCTCTGTTTGGCACCGTTCGACACCAAGATCTCTGAGGGCGTGTAGTGCAGATGGTTCTCGCGCTCCAGTTTACGGGCGATAGCCTGACGCAGGTCAGGATAGCCTGGAACTGGAGAATAGCGTGAGTAATTCTCGTCGATAGCCAGCTTGGCTGCCTGCTTGATGTGGTCGGGGGTATTGAAGTCGGGCTCACCTACGCTCATGTTGATGACGTCGATGCCCTGGGCTTTCATTTCTGAACTTTTCTGTGACATTGCGAGCGTGGCTGAAGGGGCCAGACGCTGCAAACGGTTTGATAATTGTGCCATGTTTGTTGCAAATTTGGGTGCAAATGTACTAATTTTAAGTGAAAAGTAAGTCGGGAATAGTGATTATTTTGCTACCGCTACTCGTTTTTTTTATTATTTTCACTTTTATTTCAGGTGGAGTATGTGTCCCATACGGTTTTTCTTCGTCTCCAGATAACGCAGATTAAAGGGGTTCGGCGTTACCTCGATGGGCACGTTCTCGATGATCTCAAGACCGTAAGCCTCCAGTCCCACACGTTTCACGGGATTGTTGGTCAACAGGCGCATCTTATGAACGCCTAAGTGCCGCAACATCTGTGCACCGCAGCCGTAGTCGCGCTCATCGGGCTTGAATCCCAGGTGAATATTGGCATCCACCGTGTCGAGACCTTCCTCCTGCAACTTGTAGGCGGCGATCTTGTTCATCAGACCGATACCACGCCCCTCCTGCTGCATGTAGATCACCACACCTTTGCCTTCTTTCTCGATGGCCTGCATGGCCTTGTGAAGTTGTTCGCCACAATCGCAGCGCTTTGAACCGAGGATGTCACCAGTCATGCATGAGGAGTGCACACGCACAAGGATGGGCTCATCGTCCTGCCATTCGCCCTTAATCAGTGCCAGATGCTCCAGTCCGTTACTTTTCTGGCGGAAGGGGATCAGGCGGAAGTGACCGTAATCGGTGGGCATATCCACCTCTTCGCCCACCTCGATGAGCGATTCTTTTCTCAGGCGATAGGCGATCATGTCCTTGATGCTGATGATCTTCATGTCCCATTCCTTGGCGAGTTCCATGAGCTGAGGCAGACGGGCCATCGTGCCGTCCTCGTTCATGATCTCCATCAGTGCACCGGCAGGATAGAGACCTGCCATGCGACACAGGTCGATGGTGGCTTCTGTGTGTCCGCTGCGACGGAGCACACCGTTCTCCTGGGCATAAAGGGGATTGACATGCCCTGGCCGTCCGAAGGTCTCAGGACGGGAGGCGGGATCGGCCAGCGCCTTGATAGTCTCGGCACGGTCATGGGCAGAGACGCCTGTGGTGCAGCCTTCCAGCTTATCGACGGTCACGGTGAAGGGGGTTCCCAGTACCGAGGTGTTATCCTGCACTTGATGGGGCAGGTCGAGTTCCTTGCAGCGTTCGATGGTGATGGGGGCACAAAGTACGCCACGGGCGTTCTTCAGCATGAAGTTCACCTGCTCGGCGGTGATCTTCTCTGCGGCGATGATGAGGTCACCCTCATTCTCGCGGTCTTCGTCATCGACCACGATCACGAACTTGCCTTCTGCGAAGTCTGCTACTGCCTCTTCTATTGTGTTGAGCTTAAATGATTCCATATTGTTTACACCTTATTATATATTAATCTATATGTATCTGAAGTCCTGCCTTCTTCTGCGCTTCGGCATATTCCAGTACCCGTGGGAGAATGCGCTCGCTCGTCTGGCGGATGGTGCGCAGGTCTCTGTACAGGCGCAGACGGAAGCGGATCATCCTGAAGTAGAAGAAGGCACCCAGGGGCAGGCACAGGCCTGTCACGATGTTCAACCACTTCTGACGGAACGGTCGGGTGTGGGCGTGTGTGGCAATGACGGGATAGTTGTTCAGCAGCGTGAGGATCAGTTTGTCGCGTGAGTAGCCCAGATCCTCTATGGCCACCTCGAGCGTCGTGTTGAGATGCTCGATCTCCTGGTCGTCACCTTCGTGGAAGAACACCTTGATGGGGTTCGGCCAGCGCAGCAACTTGTGGTTCTCGCTGTAGACCGCGATCTCCCTGTTGACATTGGTCAGCAGTTCGGCATCCATCCGATACTTCGGATCCTCAATGATCACCTCCTTACGGTAGATATGGCGCTTCTGACGCAGACCCAACAGGCGCATGACAATGGCTTTGTAGAGGTCTATGTTGAACACCGTGGAGTCCTTGTTAGCCTTATAAGTAAAGAACACGGCGATCGGTGTGAGTACCATCGTGGAGATGGTCTGTCCGAACCACACCTGCCACTGCCCGTCGCGCGCCATACGCATACCCGAGTTGTCGAAGATGTAATACACGATAAACACCAATACGGATACGATGACGGGTACGCCCAGACCTCCCTTGCGGATAATGGCTCCCAATGGGGCACCGATAAAGAAGAAGATCAGGCACGACAGTGACAAAGTGAACTTCTTATAGGCCTCGATCAGGTGCTGACGGTAGTTGCGGTGCAGGTATTTGGCATATTCCATCTTCATGTCCATATCTGTCATCACCTGTCTGACACTTGTCAGGGCCCCCTTCACGGCTGCCTGTTTCAGATGAGGCGCCTGCCTGTCATAGACGGAGTCGAATGGGGTGGTGGAGGCTGCTACCGCTTTCACCAGTTTCATCGAGTCGTTATCCTTGAAGTCAGGCTGACGGTAGAAATAGGACTTGGCATCCTTATAGAAGGCCAGTCCCACGCTGTCGTTGAACTCCCTGATCGAGTCGAGGTCGTGCAGGATCCTGCTGAGACTCTTGGCACGGGCGTCACCCGACACCTCGGCCATGTCTGTCAGGTTGAAACCGCTGTCGAAATCAAGCACGATGCGCTTTGAAGAGAACGTCTCCCTGCGATAGGGGACCGCAGCGCTATTGGCGAGATCCTGGGAGCGCATGTTCTCAAACCACTCACCGCTATAGAGCTGTAACACGAGATGTTTCTTTTCGGCAGTCGATTGCATCATGCCTGAGTCGGCAAGGATGATGGCCTGATCCTCATAGCTGCCCGTCTGGCGGTAGATCATGATACCATAGAGCATACCGGTGCTCAGGTCTTTTTTCTGCACGTAGATATTAGAGCCAGGGATACCATCGTAGAAGATGCCCTCAGGGATTTCGAGCTCGGGACTCTTCTGCTTCATCGAAATCAGCAGCTGATAGAAAGAAATGTTGGATTTTGGATAGACCACATCCTGAAAGAAATAGGAGACACCTGAGATCAGGATCACAATAACAATCAGTGGTCTGAATGCCTGCATCAGCGAGATGCCTGCGGCCTTGATGGCTGTCAGCTCGGAACTCTCACCTAAGTTTCCAAAGACGATCAGCGAACTCAAGAGGATGGCGAGGGGTAGGGCTTGGGGCAACAGCATCAGTCCCATGTACCAGAAGAACTGCGCCATCACGTCGAGTGTCAAACCTTTGCCGATCAGTTCATCGACATAGCGCCACAGGAACTGCATCATCAGCACAAACTGGCAGATGAAGAATGTTCCCATAAACAGCATACCAAACTGCTTGGTAATAAATATGTCTAATTTCTTAATCCCTAGCATATCAGGGTGCAAAGGTACATTTTTTAATTAAGAATTAAGAATTTAGCCACATTTTTTAACGCTTACAGTCCGCTGGCCCTGTGTAATCTGTCTAGATTACTCTCCCAGAGAATCTTCAGACCGTCTGTGTCGTCGTCTTCTGCAAAATCGGTGATGAAAAGGGTCAGGTAATGCGTCAGGTCACTCTTCCCGATGCGCATCTCCCAATAGGAGTCTTCGTCCATATCGTCGTCGTAATCCCATTTCAGTCTGATATGATCGTACTTCACGTATTCTATAAGGTGTGCCTTGCGGATGTCCTGCTGGGTCCATGGCTCTCCCCAGGTGAAGGTGAAGATGCCGTCTTCCTCTGTGACATGGTCTGCCAACCATCGTTCAAGTCCATGTGCGCTACTGATTTGTTCCCAAACAATGTTTGGTGACTTCGTTGTCAGTGGGTATTCGATGTCTATTCGTTGCTTTCCCATACGCGTTTTTAGTTCGTTTGTTATTGGTAAGAGGTATATCTACGCCACAAAATTACGAAAAATCTGCGAAATAAAAAATATTTTCCCGAAAAATTTTGCTGGTTTGAAAAATTTGTGTACCTTTGCACCCGCTTAACAGCAGATGGCGGGATAGCTCAGCTGGTTAGAGCGCATGATTCATAATCATGAGGTCGCCGGTTCAATCCCGGCTCCCGCTACCAGGATCGGCAAGTTACAATAAAAAAAGTAGCTTGCCGATTTTTAGTCGGTACGAACAAAATCAGGAAAGAATGAAGAGAATCTACAAAGCTCATATCCTCTATACGAAAGAAAAAGACCGTTTCGAGGTATTGGAAAACGGTTACGTGGCTGTCGATGAGAACTGACGCGTTACAGGTGTGTCTTGGCAGTGACATCAGCGGTGGCCACGACATGAGCATCTTTCGGGTGATGGTCTATGCCATACAAGTGAGCAAGATGCACTATCAACAGGATCATCAGCAGTCTTTCCTCACCCTGCCAGAGGTGTTCTATATGGCTACGAAGTCGGCAGGTAGCTTCTTCGGACGAGTGGGAAGCTTCGAGCCTGGCTATGAGTTCGATGCGCTTGTCATCGACGACAGCGACCTGAATCACGATCATTATTCATTGATAGAGCGTTTGGAGCGTTACATCTATCTGGGTGACGATCGCCAGATCACCCACCGCTTCTGCCGTGGAAAAGCTATTGTTTCTTGAGGAGTGGTACGATCTGCTTGCGCGAGAGTTCCTGTTCGGTAAACGTGACACCCTTGCGGACAGAGGGGCCGAAGACGGCCTCAGCAACGGCCTGAGCCCCCTCGCCGTAATAGATGAAATAGGTGCCTTTCGGCACATCGATCTTGGCAAACACCATCTGGCGCTTCATCTTCGTCAACACCTCCGGCATGACGGCCAGCATACGGTCGATAAAGGCCTCAGCCTCATCCCCTTTCACATCCAAGCTGCCGATACCTATCAGATGGCCGCCAATCTCATAGTCTTTATAGTCGGAAAGGAAGATCTCCGTATCGGTCATGCCCGTGAAGTCGTTAGAAGCATCCTTCATGCCCTTATTGATCTTGGCGACGGAATCGGCCGGAAGACCTAACTGTGTCGTCAGCGCCAGCCAGGCCACGCTGTCGATGCGCTGCGTGGTGCTCTTCGACAGGTTGCGCGTGTCGCTGAGGATGCCTGCCAGCATGATATGGGCTGTCTCATCGTCGATGGCAACACCCAGTTCCTTGTACATCTGGTAAATGATCGTGTTGGTAGAACCCACCATCTCGCGCCGCACGAAGGGGATGCCGGCATCGGCGATGTCGCCCTCCACATGGTGGTCAATCTTCTGCAGGATGATGGCCCGACGGGCTCCATCTACACATTGGGCATAGTCGGTATGGTCGGTCAATATCAGACGCGTATCTGGCAGCACCGACGGCTTCAGCTCCGGCAGTCCGAAGCCGAACAGGCCGGCGATGTAAGCCGACTCGCGGTTGATGGGTGTGCTGACCTTTGCCTTGCAGTTATAGCCCAGGGCTCGCATCAGCGTGGCCATCGACAGGGCTGATGTCGCGGCATCCACGTCGGGCGTCTTATGACCGTAGATATAACAGGTGTCCATACCCCAGTCGAGTTTCTTCAGCAGCTTGCGGTAGGCCTTGCCCTGCTCGGGCTTCTGCTCCACCAGATGCATGGCGGAAGAACACGATACAAGGGCGAACGAGATGACACAGCCAATAACAGCCTGCCAGATAAGATGCCGCCGTCTTTTCATAGTGAAACGAAGCCAAAAACAGCACTAAGAGGTGAATGGTCGCCAAGTGGAGTCCAGCCGTCCTCGCGAACATACCCCACAGAATCAATGGTTACGCTCGTAGGTTTCAATTTCCTTACAGCGTCAATAGGATTCACATAGAATATCTTGTCAAGGGTCTGCCCCTTACGAGACCATCCTCTACTACCCTTATCCTGCATCACTACCCCCTCTTCCAGAGCCGGGTACTTGCCTCCGCGCTCTAACTCTATCCATACGTCTCCGATTGTGGCTCGTCCTGAGTTGTTAATTTCATTGATGAACTGTATTTCTACACTGTCGCGCTCATAATAGCTATTCATATCGCCAACGACAATAATAGGACGTTTATCGAGATGCTTCATGATATGGTCGCGCAAATCGCGATAATGAACCATACGTGACCTGCGATCGACAGCATCTTCCCCAGTTGCCTCTGTCTCATCATCACTGGCTTCCAAGTGCATATTATACAGCACCAGCTCCGTACCACCTTTCAACTTCATCTCATAGCGCCTGAAGCCCTTGGATAACATTTCATCATTGGCATGATTCATGTGCGTGGGTCTAACCACATCGCCAAATCGGGTTCTCCAGCTAACACTGTCAACGCGGGTGCCGCTAATATCTTTTTTCCAATACAGCCTACAACCATCTGAATGTATGCAGAATGTTCCTTTTTCCAGAGCAGCCAGTATTGTCTCTTGTGACACAGGTTGCTCAACCCCTGCAAGATATGCATCTAACGAGAGAGGACCACCCCAAGTATCGCTTAAATGATAGCCTTCCTTCAGTTTGGAATCAAGTTGGGCGTTAAAATCGAAATCTTCCTGTACGGCGATAAAATCAAAGTCCTTTTCGGCCAGATACTGGCTGATGACTGGTGTGTATTTTTCACCAGGACCTTCAACATTGAGAGGCAGTACCCCCATACCAAGAGGGGTGGCATCAATATAGCCCGGCAGTCCGTCAACATTAAGTGTCACTATAGAGAACGTCTCGTCGGCACCTGGACTGACGGGGTTATCATCGTTGTCGTTGATACACGATGAGAACACATTCAATCCGCAGATCAGGGCAGCGGCAAAGCCCCATGATAATAGCTTCTTCATACCTTTTACTTTCAACAGATACATCACCTGCAAAGATACAACAATTATTTCATTCCGCCAAACTTCTGGGCAAAAAAAACTCGCACCGGGGCTATGCCCCAGCACGAGGTTACGGTTATGTGCCCTCTCGGGCTAGCGACCAGCCTTTCAGCATGGCGAAGTAGTCGAGGCTATCCGTCCCGTTTTCCTGAATTGCCATCGCCACACCGAGGGCCATCCAGCGCGCAGGCTGATCCGATGGGATGCCGATTGGCTCATCGGGCGCGATGCCAGTGAGCCGACACACATTCTGGATATACGTCACCGTCAGATTCTCATTGGGCGGCGCCCATTTGCTGATAATCGCCCGGATGGTAAACAGCCGATACTTGTGATAATAGGTACGCGTGAGCAGATAAAAGGCTGCGCGCCAACCATATTCCAAACGCTCAAACTGGCAAAAACTAGCGTCTGTCTGTTGGGCTCTCAGGCCCTTCCACTGATCCTTCGCCGTGCGACGGATATTCAATGGGTTATTGTTTCTTATTCCTCTTGGTAACATAATAAAAACCTTAATTCTTAATTCTAAATTCTTAAATGAAACTGCGTCACTGTGTCACTGTGTCACTGCGTTGGCAGTCAACTCAAATCATCACAGCCCCAGTCTTTTTATACTTCGCTTTAGTGGTGCCGTTCTCTACAAACTCATCCACCTTTTCTACCAGACCATCCTTCTGCAGGCGGTTCACTCTGGTGCGGGCCGAATCGTTACTCTTCAACTTAAAGCAGCGCATCACATCATCAGTGGTAAACTCCTCAGGCAGGCGTTTAAAAGCCTCGATGGTCTTTGGCCTGCGTGGTGTGCTGGCTACAGCATCGCGCGTCTTGTCTTCAAAATACTTCTCAGCCAATGCCCCGAAAAAGTGACGCTGGCAGGCGTACTGGATATTCATAATCAGTTCTACCAGTCGCCAATCCGTTTCGTCCGTCTCAAACGCACCACACCTGAATTCACCTTCCTGCTTCATCTGATCCCAGTGGCGCATCACGATAAACGGTGCCGAGAAGTTCAGGCCGTGATAAGCACAGCGCTTCAGCAATAATTCGTCAGCCTTCGAGTTGTTCTCTTCAGCATCGGCCATACGTCGAGCAGTCCAGTCGTAACACTCATCCACAAGCTTCTGTATGGAGAGTTCTCCTTTCACGCGATCCAGTTTCTCAGCCCATACCTTCAGACGCTCGTCGCTCTCGTAATCAATGTGAGATTCACGACTCATCATCTGGAAGTTGGTAGATGGCAGCGGAATGCAGGAGAGACGCGTGACGAGTCCAGATCCGAAGTTCTTCTCGTTCACCATCTTCTTCAGCGCGATGGGTGTACCCGTATAGATGAAGTTCCAGGTCACATAGAATTTCTGAAACACGCTATCCACGTTAGAATACGCTTGACCATCCTCCTCATTGTGGAAAGCCTTCAACTGTAAGCATTGTTTGTCGATATACGCACCACCCTTCTGCAGTGTCAGCGTATTATCCAATTCCGTGTCGAAGGTCAACATATGCAACTGTATCTCCTCGCCATCTATAATCTCCTTGGCATTCACCATGTCCTGAATAAACTGGGCGTTTGAAGTACGGGCAGGATGGATTCTCACCACCACATTGGGTTTCTTGGGCTTCTCCTTATTCGCACCCTTTGTTCGCATCAGGTCACGATAGGCGTTGATCGCGTCTATGCCACCCTTATCTGCCGCCACAATGGGCGCAGCCAGCAGATTGAACAATCGTGTTGCGAAACTTTTACCACTGGCAGGGTCGCCGATGATCAGCGTCGAGTTGTTCAGTCGTCGCAGTTCTTCTGGGCGATGATAGAAGCGATAGGTGCAGCGTGTCATGAGTGTCATCATCAGACCTCCCCCCACAAACAGCGCCGCAGGATACTGGTTGCGCTTCAAGCCCTTGCAGATGTCCTTCAGCAACGGGAAATTCTCGCTCAATTTCTCAATCTGCTCACCCCAGTCCCAAAGCCAACGGCTGATGTCCTCTTCCGGCACCACTATCGACCTTTGCGCTTGCGCTTTAGTAATTTCCTGATACGTACACCCTGTGGCTGTCTTGACAGCCTCAAGCATCGCCTTTGAGGGCAAAGAAGAAGCATACTTCTTCTCTTTTTGAGCAATACAAGAGGCAGCGCTATCCACAGTCTGGCCCACTTTCTCGTCTCGTTCGTCGATGATCTCCTGAACCCACGGCTGCGCCTCCACCATGCGCTGCACCTGGGCTTTGTCGCCGTCAAGCATAAGTAGCAGATCCGTGGCGAGTTTGAGTGATTCCGTATGACGATTGGAGTCTGCTGCACAGGGCAGCTTGTCTGCATAGCGAGCATCAATAATAGACTGTACATCATACCCTCGCCACGTTAACGATACTGGCTCAGCGTCCACCTGGCCGACTTCCCCAGTCCCTGCCACAGCAGCCTTGTCGGCCACAGCAACAGCCTGAGAGCGATCATCACCAACAGCATGATCATCAGTAGGGAATTGATGATGCAACGGCTGCGTTTTCTTCTCACGATACTGGGGAGTGAACTCCCTGTCGAAATCTTCATCATAATACGTAAATAGTCTTTTTTCGTCAATAAATAGAATTTCATCCTCCTTTGGAGCGAACGAATTTCGAGTAGCATCGATACAGCTAGAGTCGGCTTTGTGTCCGATTTTTTCAGCAAACACGATAACATTATCTGCCAGGTTCCCGATCTGCTTATCTGCTGTAAAGATAATGCGGATACCATGGCCGCTACTGGTGATATGTACCAATACCACACGCGCCATCAGTTCCTCATTGGCCTGCAACTTCTCCCACACTTCCATGGGATTCTCCACATGGTCGATGTCGAGCATCACCAGACCATTCAGATGACAGCCTTTAAGCAGTCGCCTGGCGCCTTTCTTCGTTTTGCCATCCTTGGTCTTCACCGTTGCCTCATCAAACTGATAACAGCAGAATTGGAAAGCTGTAAGCGACTTCTTCAGATCATCAGCCCAAGCCAGCAGTTTCTTGTCAAGCGGTTTCTTCTGCCACTTCTCCTTGCCTACCTTGGTCTTCAGGTCGCGCAGCGTTTTGAGCATGAACTTCTGATAGTCCGTATGCTCAGCCCACTTCTGCATGGCCGCCTCATCCTTGGCCTCCACAGCACGCAGGATGGCCCTGCGTGTGTCGATGTTGAAGGTTGTAGAGCTCTTACGAATCTCCCTCCAGAAGTCCTTTTTGCCGCACTCGGCGACAAAAAGGCTCTTAGTATCTTTCTGATATGTAAACATATTCAAAGCGTTTGAAGGTCCGTTATGTAGAAGGCGTTCTCATGGCGTTCCTCGCCATTCTTGTCCTGCCACGTGCGATGCTTCCAGAATCCCTTCACGATGTAAGGCATCCCCTGCTGGAACTGCGTATCACGGTTCTTCGATGCCAGTTCCCCAGTCATCTCACCGTAAAACACATCACCACCACGCTTCATGGTCACACCACGGCTCTTGAAGTATTCAGAGCTGCCGTCCTGCTTCTGATACTGGCGCTCAGCGTATGCGCCCACCGCTACAATAGTCACTAATGCTTCCATACATTTTAGTTTTTAAGATTAAACAGATTCGATGATATAACTCTCAATAAGGGCCTGCTTTGCCAGATCGTTCTCCTCGTCCAAGATGGCCAACTGCTCCTCCAGTGTGAGATCCTTCGGAATACTTGAATAGCGCTTCTTTCGCGTTATCGACTCCTTCACCCACCCCCAAGGCAGCTTCTTCACAAGCACATCCTTCAGACGCTTTTTCGGCAGGCGGTTGTAAGCATTAAAAATGAACACATGCGTCCACTTGTCACGATGCAGTGAACCCTCCACGTACTTTCCTTCTAAGAGGCGTACGAGAACCTCTTTATCAATAGCAATTAATTTTTTGACTTTCAGTCCAAAATTTTCTCGCTCGGCAGAGTTCAAACCTGTTTGACTCTGCTCTCTCTTAATCAAATTTTTCATAATCTAATCGAATTATGAGCTTTGGAAAAGCGGGGTTTTAGTTTGAGCTCAATTCGTACGTACACATTTCCTCGCTCATCCTCCGACTCGGTTATGTCTTATCCTTTCTTTTCTATAATAAATGATTCAAGCAGACAACGCCCTCTACCGTCATTATCGTTATGATATAAATTAGACTCGTCGTAGAAATAGTCACTCTGGGCATCTTCCCAACGGAAACTCCAAGTCCACTCTTGAATGACATTAATTTCATTTTTCAATTGAAATAAATCTTCTGCCGCGTTGAGAGCGTCTCGTCCAGACCAATCATACTGGTATTTTTTGACTTGAAGCCAGTCATGCTCATAATTTTTCAGAAGATGCTTCTCTTTATTGGTCAGCTTCATATCACTGCTTACCACATCCTCTATAGGCTTTCCGAAAAATACTTTCACTATCAGTTCTTCATCCGAAATACGACTTCTTACATCAAGTACCAAAAAGCGTTGACCATTTAGTTTTAGCAGATTACCCAACAAAATGTCACTGACACTCTCGGCCTTCTTGTTGGCAATCTTTTTTCTCATGCCATCCACAAGAATCTGTTTAATCTCCAGTTCTTTAGTCTCATCCATCAGCTGTTTAGCCAGCTGCTGCTCTACATAATAAGATGATTTCATAATATTCTTTCCTTTTAACTTTTAACTTTTTACCTTTTTACCATATTTGCGAATCATATACTTCATGTGTCCGGCAAACATCAGCTCCGGCATATCTCTTAGGAGAAACTGACGCATGATCTTGTAGTGCTGATTAGCTACGGCACTCTTGAAAGTCATCTTAGTGCCAGTCATCATATAAACCACCAGCGCATACGCCATAGCGGCGCGATCAAGCGGATGATAGTATTCGAGCATTTCCTCCACCTTCTCGCGACTCTCCGGAGTCAGCCAAAGCTCCAACAGCTTCACCATCATTTTCGTGGCCATCGAGGTTTCCCAGCTTCCCAGAGATTCCTCACCGTCAGTTTTTTCAATCCAAGGAGCCAGGAATTGCAGCACATTCGTCAGTTCTGCGTTTTCTTCGTTGCTACTTATTTCTGTTGCTGTAGCCTGCAACAACTTTGATTTTGTCATAAATCTAAAAACCTTAATTAATAATACAAAAAAATTACCCACGGTCATCATTTCTGATTTCCGTGGGCAAAGATTCTGAATTACTTCTTTTAGTTGCAAAAATAATTCAGGAAAAATATTTTTGCTACAAATTACTGTTTTTCAGTGCGTTACCTAAATTATCACAGTTATTTCAAAAATAATTCGTAGTAATCCGTAGTAATTTAGGTTTTAGGGTACTTTCTAAGCAGCCCTTTGAAGGTGTTTATCAGCATTTCGCTCTCCGTATTACTTAATTTTGAACTTAATTTGCCGACAGCAGTAGCACTCATGCCAAAGAAAGGCTCAAAGGCAAACTTCATGTCCGACTTCTGCAGTTCTTTCACCCTCAGTTCTTCGATGTCGAGTATCTCGCCAACGAAGGGAGCCACAGCCGATACGCTGGTACACCCTTTAAACAGGTCAAGATACTCTTTCACCTTCTGCTCTGAATTCTGACGCAGATCGTCGAGCATCTTCGAGATCCTATCTGCATCAACATAGAATATGTATTGGCCACTCCATCCCTTGGCATTGACGGTTATCGTCTCGCCGTTCTTCTCAGCAGCTTTGAAAAAGATAGCCTTTACGCGATCAATAAAGCGATCAACATCTGACTGCAGATCCTCTTGGGGCTGTTCCTGCATCTCTTCAGCATGATGAGCAGTTTCAGCCTGTCCCTTCATCATCTCCTTGTGGATCAGGTGGAACTTCACATCCAATTCAAAAATGGCGCGAATCTGATCTTTGTCGAATTGATTGAAATTGTCAACCACATACTGTCCGTATCGCTCATAGTTGAACACCAGCATGTTTCCCCTCTTCTCTGCAAACTGTCTGAATTGTGCGTATCTCAGCTTAATTTTATCCGTTATCTCGAAATCGCAGGGAAGGAGGTCTGATTCCAGTTCAGGAGCCACCTTGTTAACCTCTTGTCTTGATGGTTTTTCAGCATAGTCGAATATGCCCTGATTCAGTGCCTTGATCACCACCTCAAGTTCCAACTTTTTCAGTTTACCAAACGTGACAGGTTGAATTCTGTGGAGTTTCCGATTAAACCGTATCACCACATTTTCATAGTTGTATTCCTTCTTCTTTCTTAAAAAGAACTCCTTGAAAACAACAGGATCACAGTTTAGCTTGGCAATTTCAGCCTCTGCCAGCAAAGAATTGAATTGGGTGATAAGACGCTTCAAAATAGGATAAGCCTCTTCGTGTCTTACCTCTTCACACAACTTCTCGATAAAGAACCAGAAAAGAAAGTGTTTGTCATCATCGTCTTGTTTCGACGACACTTCGAAGGGTTCAATACACTTGGCCTGTTTCAGGTCTTCGATGTAGATAGGCAATTGCTCGTTGGCATCCGTCAGCATGCCTATCAAGGAATTAACCATCCTCTTCCTGGTTTTTCTGCTTTTAGTTGGTTTTTCACTATAATTGCAGACTAAAGTACTGATGTCACTGATATCGTCACTCAAATCAGTCAGGTAGTTAGGGGAAGTCCCGTTGTCTGCTGCCAGAACTCTCCCTTTAGTAGAGCCTTCAATCTCTTCAAAAGCTTCCATGATAGTTGATAATATTTTTTAAAGTTCTTAGTTCTTTCAAAAATTGAAACTAACAGATGCCCGGCAGAAGGCGAAATAAATCTTAAAAGAAAGCAGAGACGGAGCCATAAATGATACGATCTCTACGGGAATTCCGAACCCTCGAAAGCAAAATACCACCATGCTCACGCCTCTGCAGAGGTATGAGTCGGTAGCCTTCGGCTTTCTTGAGTCTTTTGTTTTTTCGGAATTTCGTAGAGATCTCGAAGAACCTGGCTCTATTTCCAATAAGATTTGAGTGCAAAGATAGTGCAAATTGAGCGAATAACCAAATTTATTTGGATTTTTCCGAAATGCAGCCTATCTTAGAATCGCATCAAAGATAATCTAAATCTTTGATCTGCCCAAATAATTACACTTCTTTTCCTAAATTGTCTTTACCCTCCTATAGTTTTAAATGGTTATACAAAGAGTCCATAAGGGCTTTCACCCTTACTTGTTTATTCCCAACAAAAATAATAGAAATTCTCCTATTTCATCTTTCACAAATAGAAATAGGAATAGTGGGTGAGTTCTCCTGGAGGGCACCCATTTTCAGGAATGCCGCCCAACAAATTGATCCAGGGGATAGTTGATTCATACTCTATTTATACTCGCTTTTGATATTCGGCATGCAAAATTATACGGATTTTACCATACCTGCAAATATTTTCTCTTAAAAAACCTTATGCCCCCTAAAAATTTTAGGTATACGACACACGCTAACCCTATTCCCCTACTCTGTCGCAATCTCCTCCCCTTGTCGCAACAACTCCGACAAGAATCCAGCTAATTTCTTGGAATCAGCCCAAAATCACTGTACCTTTGCATCAGTTATTTGAATCATACGTTAATATTTCTTTTGCATAAATTTGTTTGGGTTATTTGGTTATTTATAGCATACGGGGGTCGCAGGGATGCGGGCCCTTTGCTATGATAATTACACCATCATTATCGCCAAAAATGCCTGGCCCTATTACTCTAACTGTGTTTGGTATGTGAAGCTTAAGAAACTTCTTACTAGTAATAAAGGCGTATGAACATATTGTTGTCACACCGTCTTTTACCCAATACTCTTCTTCATCAAATCCCCATCTGCATCCCAGTAGGCGTTTGCCACTCTTACTATATGCAACTTGGTGTTCATCCCAACATCTATCATCTATATCTGACAAATCAGGATCCAGCATATTATCAATGTCATTATATGGCCCATCCCAAATAGTAAAGTTACACATCACCTCCTCACTACCCCATATAGGGTGATTATTCTCATCAAGATGCATCGTATATGGGATATCCAACTCATTGATTTGACACCCTATTAAAGCATTCTTCTCTATACGTTCAACACCTTCAGGTATTCTGTATTTATCAGCATTCGCTGCCTTTAATAATACCTTTCCGTCTTGACTATATATGAATCCATACTCATCTTTTCTGCCATTCTTAATGTCTTGCTTCAGCTGCTCACTATCTTCTTCTGTCTCATAGGGCCAATGCCATTTCTTCACATCTATAACATGATTACAACGCTCAATGGCATAATTCATATTTAATTCTGACTCAGAGAAAGTGTATGGTAATTCAAGCTTTTTTAGGAGAGTGCAGTTTCCTAAAGCATTAGAAGCCATCCTTCTGGTCCCTTCTTTTATCCTGTAATAAGCAACATTGGGGATACGGAGTAGCAACTCCCCATTAGGAGAATAAATTTCCTCCTGATCAGCAAGATTCGCGTCAATGGGATAGAATGAGCTATAAATGTCAATGCCACAACTGTCAAGTGCATCCATTAGTCTAACCATATCTTCTGTATTGTCAGCAATGTATTCAACACCTAAATGATCTTCCCTTAGCCCCATTTTCAATCCATAAAAATGGTTGCACACTTTTATTAGACCCTCCAAATCGTCTATATTAACAACTTTAGAGTGGTATAAACTATACAAATTACAACGTAGCTTCATGCACACCACAACACCATCCTTTATCTCACTAAAGAATTTCGAAACGACGGCGACTCCATAAATACCATCTGCCTGCAATAACTTGAGCAGTTCTCTGTCTTTTAAATCTTGCAAGGCTATCGATATCCTATAATTAGGATTAGCTCGTCCTAAGTCCCAAATCTGTTTCATACTTATCTATATCCTATTTTTGTTACTATTTGTCTGCTAAGAGTTTCTTCATTACAATACTGCTTGATTCTATCTATACATATAGACTCCTCGCCATAAAGTACACTATCAATACAACATTTTCGAGCGATGTTTTCAATTTGTCCTCCACTAAAATCGTAGGAACTTGCAATTTGCTCTATTTCTTCATCAGAAAGCGAAGGTAGGAATGACTTCCATATTGATTGTCTCTGCAGAGAAGAAGGTTTATCAAACTTTACCTTATAAAGAAAACGACGTTCAAATGCCTTATCCAGATTCTGCTCCAAATTCGTTGTGGCAATCATGATACCTTTCATCGTTTCCATCTCCTGTAGGATGATGTTCTGGATAGAATTCTCCATCTTGTCAATGGCATGGTCTGCCCCCTTTTTCCTAATACCCAAAACAGCATCTGCTTCATTAAAAAGTAATATAGGAACCCTTTTTGAATGTCTAATCATCGAGCGATAACGATCGAATATCGCTTTAATATTCTTTTCGCTTTCACCAACCCATTTACTTTTAATCTCTGAGATGTTTACCTGAAAGATATCCCTACCACTTCTCTTTGCCAGTTGTAAGGCACTCTCTGTCTTTCCTGTTCCTGGCGCACCATAGAATAAGCATGCAAAGCTTTGCCGCATCCCACTCTTCTGAAGTCTGTTGCAGATGCGTTTATACTCTTTATCATCTACAAGCGCCTCCAGTCTGCCAAGTTGCTCTGTGATCTTCGTGTCAAAAAACAGGTCCTTCGATATAATGTCTCTATGATTCAATTGATGACAACTATCAATTTCTGTCTGCTTTATAGCAAAGCCCTTCAGTAACTTTTTTTGTGCAGAGTCTGTCAAGGCATATTCTTCGTTAGAGCTAAATCCGTCATTGAAAACAGGTTCTATCAGACCTTTTTTTACTATCGTATGTGAACCGTTTTGTAGAGCATATACAACAACGAACTCCTCACGCTGGGTGTCAAAAAGGAATCTAAGCCAATCTATAGAAACTACCCTTTTGTCAGTCAGAATAGGATACATGCAAAAATGGGTAACCAATAATTCTTCCTTTTTATTCAATTTAAACGTCTTTAGATTTTTGACATAATCTAATTGTTTATTTGCTTCAATTAAACGTTCTACCTCATCAATAAGTAACGCTGTCGATAATTCTCCTTCATGTCTTAATTTGGTTATTTCATAATACTTTTGAAAGAACTGAATACCAGTCAAACCAGAATATGACTCATGGTGATATGGTTCATCTTCTGCTAAAGACGAAAAAATATCGTTTGGAATACAATAGAGATTGTCGTCTTTCTCATCCTTCTTGTATCTTCGAATCAACCCCATATTCACAAGCCCTTCGATTTCCTTCTGATATTTTATTACCTTGATATTACTACAACCTATATAGTCTGCAAGATCTGAAAGACTGGTTTTCGTGCCAGAAGCACTGAGCTCAACGAATAGAGAGAAAAGTACGGCTTGGATCTTGCTGATTCCTTGCCTGTCAGACAAATATGTAATGTATTTGTTCGCTACATCAAAGAATTCGTTTTCAAAACCAGAATCTTCTGCTAATTGTACGATACAATCAATAGCTGACATCATCATTATTTCTGGATTCCGCTCTTCTAAATGCTTTGCTTTCTTTTTCAGCATTTCCAAGTCTACTTTTCTCGTTATAACCCTATTAATTATACCTCTTGTCATTGCTCACTTTATTGAAACTTCTCAGGATCTGTATAAAGCTGAATATTTCCAAAAGCATTTCTGAAAGCTCGTCGCTTTCTTTCTTCGTATGCATCCTTTGCTGACTCTTCATCAGGAAACATCGTACAGCTATCGTGCTCTTTATGAGTTTGATACTCCAGAAGTCTGACATTAAATAGTTGAAGTTTGAACGAAGGAACGTCAACTTCCCCAATAATGCTTCTCAACGCTTCAAGACTGATCTGCTTGGAATCTACTCGACCCAGCGTCACATGTAGTTTGAAATCCGGATTATACTCATATCCTAACCTATCCCCTGTTTCCCTAACGCATTTCACCATATTAATGAATTCTTCTGTTGGGCTGGTTGACGTCAGGTAGATGATATGCTGCCCTGACTTGGTCGTGAAAGCATCCACCTTATCAAAAGCCAAGAAAGGGGCTGCCTTATATTTCATACTCTGGAATATAATTGCACCTGGATGATATTTCTCGGGTAATTTATAAATGAATAACAACGTGATATGATAATGTCCATTCTGCCACTTCACATCAATCCCCCTTTCAGACATCTTTCCTCTAAGATCTCTGAACCACTCTGCATCCTGCTTTACAGGAACTTCGACTTCAATATAACTACTCATAAATACTATTTTTCTGGATTAATTTGATAATTATTTATCGGTAATTAGCCATTCGTTCCACATCCAAATATCGTATCTGTTCTCGGGATCTCCCCACGGGCTTACATCGATTATACTATTGTCGTCGGTGTCCTTGATGGAATAGTTGACATACCCATTGTCAAGCCACTTGTAAACAACGACGTTATGCACATACTTAATGAACACATGGTCCCCGAACTTTTCCAATTGGTATTTAATTTTGAGGAGATTACCATTTCCCTGCTTCCAGAAATTAATCTCTATCCAACCCTCGGAAGGGAAATTGTCATATATTTCTTCCCCATTCTTGAAATAGTCCAGATACACATGGCGTATTTGGGATTTGAAGGTAAAGTCATTATATACCCTAATCCTCTTCGAACTCCACGAACTAACCTCCATCACGGCAAGGAATAATACCGTTATTAATGTAATACCTCTTTTCATAACCCTATAAATTTAAACTGTTTGTTTTGCTCATTTGTTAAACACTTAATAATACCATCACTTTCTGCTATTATTATGGAGCAATACATTATCTACATGATGCTATTTATACATATAAACGAAAAGCACGGCTTTTGCCGTGCTTAAGATTATTACGAATTGTGCATCTTTTCAAAAAGTTCAAGCATATCTTTCAACTTGTCTTCTGTTAATGATATAGCTTTTCGAGGCTTTTCAGTCTTACGTTTTTCCTTACCATCAAGATTAACATTAAAGTATATCTTAAATGGAGGGATTGTTGAGTATTGCATAAACTCATCAGGAGTAAATTCACGAAACTCAAACTCATCACTATGACGTATGGCGATTACAAAGCGGAAATAATCAGGTGTTTTTAGAGCTTGTTCCCATTCTGTGAGTGTTGCTGCTCCAAAATAATCATCTGTCCTATCTGTTAGCTTTATTTCGTAATACCACGTCTCACCATCTTTTGTTGCAACAATATCAGAAGGTTTAGCCTTTACCTCTGCTGAGTCAAAGCCATCAGCTAAGAGCTTCTTAACAAACTCCTTTTTTGCTTGAACGTCTGATTTAAATGCCATAATTGTTTCAAATTACATTATTCATATAGAGATTCTGGAATGTAACATATATAAAAATAGGGCTCATATTCATCTCCATTATCAAATTCTTCATAGTCAGCAGAACCATTAAGGTAATCTGAAAGAGTACCTTCTTCTTTATGTTTGATATAACCACGAAGTAAAAATTGAGCAGTTTCGTCAATTTTGTCGTACAAAAGACCATCCCCTGCTTCAAGAATAGGCATGAGACCAAGCTCTTTGCTGATAGTAGATTCGTCAATAAGTTTTTTAAGTTTTGAGATTTCTGAGTCTTTCAGATCAATACTAAAATCCATAGTTTCATTTAACTTAGAGTCCATAAAACTATCCAATTCAGAATTAAAACAAATTGTAAATTTAATCGATCCCATAATGTGACTTATTTATTTTCATTAATTAGCGTCCCGTTAAAATGGGACATTAATAAATATATGTTTATTATTTACTCATTTGTCAAATTTTCAAACTTGTTAATTAATTTCCATTTATTATCTTCTGTTTGAACGAATGCCACCCCCTCAGAGAAAGGAAAAACATCATCCCATTCTCCAAAATTCTGTTGTTTGCCATTGTAATCAATATAAATACATTTGTCTAGTGCATCCTGAACAGCGGCCATGCCTTCTGAAAAAGGCCTAACATTTTGAAATTGGGATCTAATAGTAAGATTCCCATAAGAATCAATTGCCCCCCAATAATCAGAAATACCTTTTACCCAAGCGATACCCTCAGAAAACTTGTAAGCACTCATCCACTTAAAGTCAATAACTATTTCGCCTAAAGAATTAATATAACCCCATTTGCCATCATCGTTACATACAGGCGCCAAGCCTTCTGAAAAATCAGAAGCATCTTTCCACTTGCATGGAATAGACAACTCTCCCTGAGTATTTATATACCCATATTTTCCTTCTACATCTTGAACGTATGCTAATCCATTTGAAAATCCAGCTATTCCTTTAAGTACGAACTCAATGTCCTTACCTTTCCAAATGCATGGTATGACAAGTTCTCCGCTATGATCGATAACCCCCCATGATCCATTTTCATCCCTAATACCAGCAAACCCTTCAGAAAAACTATGCACTTTATTCCATTGATAATCAATAACAATTTTGCCGGACTTATTAATGAAACCCCACTGGCCCTCTTCATTGCAAACTGCTGCTAATCCTTCAGAGAAAGGGAGAGCATCAATCCACTGTTCATTTCGTCCAAGTACAATATCCTTATTTTTATTTAAATATACCCATTGCTTATCTTTTATTCGTACACTTGCCAAGCCTTCTGAAAATGGATCAAAATGAGAGTTCTTTCCATATTCAGACCTCAATCTGTAAATAGTATCTTCTATAGATAGATCTTCAGGATTTACATCTAAAAGTGTTTGAGGCTCTGAAATAAAACCACAAATAAGGTCGCCCACTATATTTATTATTCCAGAATCACTATTGTCGTTTTTAACTATAGCATAACCTCTGTCAAAATCATCAGCATATGAAAAAATTGCAGGTATGACAAAGAATCCTTTCGAGTTCACATAACCCCATTTGCCATTTTCTGCCTGTTTTGGGACCAAGTCAATAGTTATCATAATGTTTGTAATTTTAGAATTATCTTGTTAAAACCATAAAAATCATTAGAAAGAATGTTTGTCTTATGTTTAAATTGCAACCGTTCTATATTCAACGTCAAATAACTCATAGGATGTAATTCTTTATATTTTAGGTTTGTGGTGCAAATATAGTAAAAAATGCACCACAAACAAAATTATTAATAGAAAAAGTTCAGAAATATTTGAAATTACCATCATTTTACTACTCTTCTTCAACAAATTCAGCACCAAGTGCAGGAATATCATCAATATCAACAAGTTGTGGCAGAGGATTCTTGGTGCTCTGCTTGGCACCAAGTTTCTGCATCTTGCCACATGACTGGAGGATGCTCTGACCCTGAGGCTGGAGTTTCTTCTCACCATCGTCGTAGGCTTTCTTGGCATTGTCTAATGCCTTTCCAATGTTCTGGTAATGCTTCACAAACTGCCCTACACGATCCATGATCTCATCTGCAAGCGCATACACCTTCTGGTGGTTCTGGGCCTGCTCAATCTGCGTCCACGTCAGTTTGATGATTCGCAGAGCAGCGTACAAGGTCTGTTCGTCGGCAATATACACATTCTTCTCCATAGCCTTGCGCCAAAGGTCAGGCTGCGTATTGAGAGCCGTCCACAAGGCACCAGTATTGGGCACGAACATGATGACATAGTCCATCTTCACCTTTGGAGGCTGGATGTAAGAAGAATAATCCTTGGTGGAGAGTTCTTTCACATGTTTGACGATGCTATCAATATGAGCTTTTAGCGCCTGGTCGCGCTTCTCGTCCGTATCGGCATTGACATAATCCATGAATGCAGTCAGTGACACCTTGGAGTCGATGACCACTTCCCTACGCTGATCCAAATGGAGAATGATGTCAGGTCGCATCATAGCTCCATCGTCAGACTTGATGATATTACCCTGGGCATCGCGGATGTAGGTCTGCACATCATATTGCACGCCCTGAGTGAGGCCCTGAGCCTGCAGGAGTTCGTCGAGCACAGTCTCTCCCCAGTCTCCTTGTACTTTGGAGCCATGTTTAAAGACGCGTGTCAACTCATCGGCGCTCTGCTTGGCAGCTTCGCTCTGACGCAGCATATTTGCTATACTTTCCTTCATCTCGCCACTAAGCGAAGTCTGCTCTTTAGAACTTTTTTCCATGGTCTCCTTCAAATTCGCAATGGTATCCTTCAATGGATTGACTATCTGACCAAGATTCGTATTGCTGGCATCAGTAAACTCCTTTTGACGCTGCTTCAGCATCTGGTCTGTAGCAGTTTTCATCTGCTCACTCACCTTAGCCATCGTTTCTTCTATCCTTTCCTGCTGAGCCTTGATTGCCTCAGAATGACTTCTCTCCTGGGCATCAAACAGATCTTTTGCTGCCTTGTCCTTTGCCAGAAGTGTTTCCTGGTAAGCCTTGTCTTTCTCTGCCAGAACGTCCTGAAGATGTTTTTCTGCATCCTCCTTAACCTCTTTGATGCGATTGGCGGTTTCTGCTTTAGCAGTTTCAACTGCATTCTTGGCATCTTCCACCTGACTGTTCAACACCTGAAGTTGAGCCATAAGACCTTGCTTCTGACCACGAGTAAACAACACTCCCACCAACACTCCAAGTGCCACACAAACTACTGAAACAATAATCATCTCTGTCATATTAATATCTTTTTATTAATTGTTTATATTTCAAAATGATTATCAGCCATCTTCCCCAAAAACTCTTCATTTGAGTTATAATGCAGATTTCTGTATGCAAATATACTAAAAAAAAGATAACTTGTTCATTTGCGATGATATTTTTAGGATTAATTTAGCTAATATACTTACAAAATGTCACTTTGGGGAGTAATTGTTGATAATCATTATCTCAAGTATGCGTAAGTCTATTGTTTATTTAGACTGATTTATACATATAAACTCTTTTCCGGCTGGTTTGCCATAACTACGATATAATTGCCCTTCTTATACTTTTCCATTAAAAAGTAGTCAAATTGAATAGAATCTTGCCAATTCTCATATTACCTTCCCTTATGTAAATGCAGTCACCCTCATGGCAGATGTTGGCGACTATGGGACCATAAATGCTATTCCCTGTTCGCAAGTTGTTCCCTTCACGAATTAAGAATGTCTCGCCAATACCAATAGGAGCATTTCCAAGTCTGATTCTATTGCCGTCAATCTGGCCTATAATAGATCCAACAGATGTACCTCCTGCACGGATGTATCCAGTATCCGTATTAACGTTAAATAGGATTTCGCCATATCTCCAGTCACCTTGTCTTACATAATATACCATAGTCTTACAATTTAGAAATTAATATCAATACTTATTTATCTTCACTTTTTTGAACATGGAAAGCCACATCCGTCCAGTCGAATTTGCTGATATAATCATCACGCATACGTTTATAAACTTCAGAGCGCGTGGGCTTATGCAGATTCTCGCACTTGCTTTCTGCTTCTTCTGCAATCCGGATGTACTCATCCCACTTCTCAACAGTTTTGATATTGTCGAGATTCGCCTTAGGTCTTCTTGCCATTACAATTGTCTTATTTGCATTCATAATTCTCAAATAGTTTCTTTAATGCTGCTCTCCTTTGAGGTGATATGGGTAGTGATGGCTCTAGTGCACATATAGTAGGAACATGATCTACACCTTCAATAGAGGGAACAAGAACTGCGTACATGTCTAACGAAGAGCTGAACTCATACGCCAGTCCTGTATCAGTAACATCGAAGCCATCATGTGTAGCCAGATATTCTGCCTTCATTTGGGCAATTTGATCTACTGTATAAGGCGTATTGACAACGATACCTAAAGTTATGGTATTATTATCCCAAAACATATTGCCTGCACAGCCAAGAATTTCCACAATGTCGCCAGGCTTGAATTTTATTTCTTCAGGTTTACGCCCCCAGAACGCATGCTTTCGTCTCCAGAATATGGTTGTTTCTGAATCGGCATCATCAGGAACATAGTTGGCATACGAGTTTGTACACCATAAAGATCCGTCACGCAAATACAATCTGAACGACAGGTAATGGTGATCCATTCCTAATCCCAGACCAAGAGGCAATTCATAGACTGCAAAAGCATAAAGAGCTGATTCAATCCCCAGTGAAGTCCATTTGGCATACAGTCTCCCTTCGCTCTTGATGAAACGCTCAACATCGTGTAGAGAAGAAAAATACGTCACATTGTATTCATCCACACTGATTTTCGAATACGACATGGGTCGATTATTCGGATGCCAATAAGAATAGGTAATAACCTTAAAGATACTATTTATTTCTATGTTCATTTATTACTTTTGTTATCAATGACAATTTTAGAGCAATTATAAAATGTACCATCAGTGATACCACAAACGCCTGCCTGGAAGTCAACTCGACGAAGATTCAGGTCAGAACAGAATGGCTCATAAGTAGTCAGTTCCACAGGATGCATAACGGTGATAGTCTCGACAAAGTCGTTTGCACTGATGTCGGCAATCCGTTTCACACATTCTGGCACTACATAGTGTTTCTGTTGAGTCCAACAGCACACAAGCTCTTGCTTTTCATCATTTATCAAGGCATCATTTTCAATGTGATATCCCTTTGCATAACACTCTACACCTTTAAAACCTTCGTGAGCAGACACTATACCATAGCCTATATGAGTAACACTTTCTGGAATAACCAGTTTTACCAAATTGTTACAATCCCCAAACGCCCAGTAACCTATTTCCTTGATATTCTTGTGAATTTCTATAGACTCTATTCCACTATGGGCAAATAGTTCTGGGGGTAATGCCTGAAGATTGGCTGGCAATCTTACTTGCTTGAGTGACTCACAACCACTGAATACCCCATCTTCAAAGAACAAAATGCTATCAGGCAATGTCACTTCCTGGAGCTGACGACAGCAGTTGAAGGCACATATCTCAATGCCAGTAATGCTTGATGGCAGGGTAACACTCTTAAGTTCTGTACAATTCTCGCACATGCAACCTGGAACAATTGTGATACCCTCAGGCAATTCAATGTCCTCTATCGCACTATGGATAAAAGTATTGCAGCCCATCTTTCTTAATGTGAAGGGGAGTTTAATCCTTCTGAGGTTCTGTGCGTACCAGAATGCATTGTCCTCTATTTCGACGACGCCCTCAGGAACAGCATATTCCTCACAAGCAAATCTGTCATGATCTACTTCTTTGAGTACCCTACCATTACTGCTATAGGTTACTCCCCATTGGTCAGTATAATCCTTGTGTGCACCCATATTTATAATAAGGTATCAGGAATGAGACAGATGTAATTGTAAAACTCCTCCATTTCTTCTTCATCAACAATACGATCATCTTCATAATCGTCTTCGCCAAGGAAAATAGACAGTGTTTCTTCTTCCTTGTGCCTAAAATAATCGCGAATGACAGACTGTGCAGCACTATCCACCTTATAGTGTAATTGAGGAGTTGATGCAAGGATCGGCATTAACCCAGCTTCTTTATCAATAGAGGAGGCTTTTACAAGATCCTTCATGGTAGCGATCTCGTCATCAGAGAAGAATACACCAATCATCACACTCTCTGTCTTTGACACAGGAACTCCTACGCAGCAGGGTTCTGGTTCGAATTCGATAGTAAAAGTAATCTGTTTCATATTCTATATTTCTTAGTTTCTACCTATATTATGGTTGGTGTTTTGAAACCTGTCGCCAGTTTATACATATAAATGACTTTTTCATACTATTTTTATTGTGGCGAAAAAAACTCCATAAAAATTTGGTAGATTCAAAAAAAAAATTATATATGTTTTGAGTTTTGACCAAAACGAGAAATAACAACAATAAATTTTACACATAAGTTCACAATTTAATTGATTGATTTTTGTAATATCATTATTCATTTAAAATACAACAATCTGTATGTCAATTATATATATTATTCAAGAATTTGTTAAAAAAGAGGTAAATTTGCACCAAATTTACAATTATTAACTTGCAATATTTTGATATTTCAAATTTTATTCGTATTTTTGCACTCAAGTTTTGACCATAGCGAGAAATAACAGCTGGCTCCCAACGGTGGGAGCAGTATAAGTTATGAGTCAATATGGAGAATCAAAAAATTTTTTCGAAAGACTGCTTCTCAAGCAGAGGTCCCCTTTACACAAAGGGTATTGAGACTATTATGCCAACTCTGATGGAGATGGACAAAAACGAGTTACTGGCACTTTGCAAGATGATTGAGAACAGGATTAAGCCTGTAGGTATTAAGGTGGTGCTCAATTCGTCAAGACGCAATCGCAAATGTGGTTACTGTGACGTTATCTTAAAAATGTCTGACGGATCAGAGACTATTTTGGATTTCGTTGGTAGACCAGCCAAGGTATTATATGTGTATGCGCTTATGAATAAACATGGTTTTAAGCGTAGCAGTATCTGCGTGAATAGAGAAATAGCCCATCTCTTCAGCAAGATGTATCATCTTCCTGTTGATAAATTAACAGGTATTGGGGGAAAGCCTCTTTATCAGGCAATCTCAAATTCTCGTGCTGCCATTTCTGAAGCCATAGGTATCGAGGCTATTGATAAGGAATTCGCCTTCGACGAGAACATGTCACGCAATGGGGACACTTTGGTTATTCCATTTGCCAAGAACGGTGGAAATATCGAGTTTTTTAATTTCTAATTACTAATTTAAAACAATTATGACTATGTACACGAACAATTTGTATGCAAACAATTCAAAGTCTATTAATGACATCATCAAGGCGAACAAAGGGTATGTAATTGAGAGAGCTGCCGAATATAGCAATAAATACAACCTCCCATACGACGACCTTTTTTCAGAAGGCCAATTTGGGCTAGCCGAAGCCGCAAGCCGCTTTGACCCTACAAGAGGATTCAAGCTGCTTACTTATGCAGGATGTTATATTGAGGGGCGTATGAAGCGATTGATTAAAAAGGAAATCCGTAGGCGTAACCATCAAGCCGAGGATTCTTACGATACAGCTATTATATGCCGTGAGGACTCGTGCAGAGCAGATTCTGAGATAAGATATAATGATCTTTATCAGATGCTTCAGCAGTATGTCGATGCGAGATACTATCCTGGTATAGCCCAAAAATATCTTGAAGTAATTGAACTTATAAGCACTGGTTACAAAGAGAAAGAAGCAGCCGCCAAGTGTAATATGGAGCTTAGTTTCTTCAAGAAGATTAATGGCGATGTATGCAGGCTGCTGAAAAGCCGCCACTATCGCTAAATATCGATTATTTCCAGTTTTATAATTAGGGACTCAGCAGAGTCCCTTTTTATGCTCGCTGTTAATGATACACTCTACCACTCTTTCCCTACGCAGTGACACAGGATCACAGTGACACAGGACCGTTTAGTAAATCGCATCATGACTGGTGAGGAGAGAATTAATATATATTATTTATATATTATTATATATATTATAATATATATAATAATATAATATAGATATCTATAGAAGTATGAGAATTAGAAAACGCAAATGATACTGTGATCCTGTGATCCTGTGTCACTGCGTGAAAATTTCTCGAAAATAATTGGGGGAAACTATTGCAAGACTCTTGAATTTTTTGTACCTTTGCAATGTCAAATGAAAGAGGTTGCAGAGGCGGCCATTAAGGATAAAAAATGCGAGCATTAAATCTAGAAATTGCGCGCATTAATGGTAGCAAAATTTTTCTTTAATGGTGGTCGAAAGTGGCTCAATCAGGCGACAACGAGAGAACTAACAAATTTTTTAACACAAAAACTAAACTAGATTAAAATTATGGCTATTAAAGTTATTGCACAACTGAGAGAAGTAAAACTTGGTAAGAACCCCGGTAAGAAGTTCGTGATGCGTCCCGACCTCTACGTGCCTATCGCAGAGAAGAAGGTGTTTCAGGAGGCTGCCACCCACAGCGGTATCTCCGCAGGTGTGATCAAAGCGGCTTGGGATGCTGCCGGAGAGGTGATCCGCACCTGGGCGACCGAAGGTCACTCCATCCCCCTGCCCGGACTCGGCACGATGCGCTTCGGCGTTCGTTCGAAAGCTGTTGAGAAGCTGGAGGATGTGAAGGCGAACCTGATCAGCGTACGCCGCATCATCTTCACCCCCAATGTGGATGTGAAGGACGAGCTGAAAAACACCTCTATCCAGATTACCTGTCTCGACGAGGATGGCAACGTGCTGAAGCGCGTGACCAGCGGTGACTCAGGCGACATCGAGGACACCGAGAACAACGAGAACGGTGGCAGCACCGAGAACGGCAACGGCTCAGGTAGCGGCTCAGGCAGCAACACTGGTGGTAACACCTCTGGCGACAACAACGGTGGAAACACTGGCGGCGGTGGCGACGGCGGCGATGATCTCGACAAGAATTAACTAAATTTCAGCTATTATGACTAAAAAGGAGACTACAAAGTTTATTGTGCAGATTATTGTATCGATTGCGAGTGCGATCCTGACTGCACTAGGCGCCACGTCCTGCATGCGAGTGTAGAAGTGAGAAGTGAAAAGTGAGAAGTGAGAAAAGATTTCCCCGGCCATTGGTCGGGGAATTCTTGTTACTAGATTCTATTCCTTGATGTCGATGACCAATGACATGTCGCAGTTCTTCAGAATCTCGATCATGCGGTCTTCATCGAAGGAGATGCAGCCGCCGGTGTAAGGCTTGGAGCCTTTCACATGGATGAAGATGGCGCTACCATTGGGATAGATGCACTCCTTGTTGAAGTCGGTGGCGATGCCATAGTTGTACTGCGGCTGGTAGGCGTACATCTCCTCGCCCTTACACGGGTGGTGTACCACAGCGGTATCGACAATCTGATTGTAATACTCACAGTCTTCGTCGCAGGCGAAGGTGGTGGGTTTTACGTCGATATAGGGCATCTTTGTGCCGGGATTGGGCTTGATGCCAAAGGCACTCAGCGGATGGAGGATGCCTACGGGGGTCTTACCGTCGCCCTCGCCCGTCTTGCCAAGGCCGTTCTTGCCGACATACACGTCTGTGACGAATAGCACCTTGCCGTCAACGGTGAGGCGGGCCTTACCCTCGCTGCCTTGCACGTCATACACTTCGAGCAACTGCCCGCGCTTAGTGGTGGCACTGTTGTCGTCATTGCTTGAGCAGGATGCCATTGCCACATTCAAGCCGCTTGTCAGGGCAGCGGCCATCACCCATGATAATACCTTATTCATACCTTATTTAATTATTTATTCTTCTTATTCAACTCTCTTTTCACGCCACTTCTTGGTTCTCACGGCGATGTTCTTCGCCAGGCACTCACTGTAGAGCCAGGGCTCGCAACTGTGGATATCGCCCACATTGATGAGGTCTTTGTTGGGGGCATACTCTGAACCACTGTAGCCAGAGACTACAAGGACATGATACGCAGGCGATACGGTGACGGTAATGGTGTCGTGGAGTATGGCGGGTGTGGCGTCAGTACACCAGTTGACGGGATTGATACAGATGTCGGAGGCGGAGATGATGGGTTTGATGTACTTCACATCCTTCACGGTGTTGTAGCAGATGGTGACACCTGTGTCCGTCTCACCCTCGGCGGGACGTATGCGGCTGCACTGCGCCATGTCGGCTTCAGTCACCTTATATCCCAGAACGTAGGCCGCAGCCAGCTGGCGGTAGGTTTCGTCATTGATGTGCTTCAGCAGTTCCACCACAGCCAAGCCGCCCTGACTGAAGCCGGCAATGATGAGCGGACGGCTTTGATCGCGTTGGGCCTGGAAGTGGTCAAAAGCAGCGCGTACATCACGCATTGCCAACCGTTCACGGCGCATGAGGGTATCTTCATTCTGCGTGACCCAGGCATCGATGGTCGTGTGGCGGTAGTAGGGGGCGAAGAAACGGTTGCCTGGCGACATATACGCCGCTACCTTGTTGATTTCCAGCGACGCCATGCGCTCGCGATGCTCGGGATTCCACACGTCGGCATAATGGCATATTCTCCCATCCTCCGTCATCCAGTCCTCTTCCCACGTCGATACGACGTAGAAGATGTCGGCTCCCGTGCCGTCGGTATCGCCATCGGCGGTCACCCACATGGTCGCGTCGTGATAGTCAGGTGCCTTGGGGATAAACTCCGCCGTCTCAACCGACGGGGCGTTATCCTTATTCGACGTACATGATGTGTACAGTGACAGCCCGCCCATCAGGGCAGCGGCCCACATCCATGATAATACCTTTTTCATTATTAAATTGTTTTTAAGTCGTATTTATGGATGCAAATATAACAATAAAAATCCATTCCACCAAACTTCTCTGTTAAAAAATGGCAAAATAAACTTGGAAATAAAGAATTAATTCGTATCTTTGCAGCTGTCTATGACCTAACCATGTTATCAATACAGCTAAAAAATAAAGAAAGAATATGAAAAAAGTTTTTATGATGTTGATGGCGGCATTACTGGTGGCAGCGTGCGCCACCCTTACGCCAGAACAGAAAGCCGCCCGTGAGGCTGCCATCAAGGAGGGGGTAAAAACGGCTGTGGCCAGTCAGAAGTTCAAAATCAACGTTACGTCGGTGATCCCGATGCGTGCTGCCAACCGCTCCGTCTCCGGACCTTTCATCAAGTTGGACAGCACCACCGTGGAATGTTACCTGCCCTATGCCGGTCGTGACGATATTCCACACATGAAGACCCCCGGTGAGGTGCGCATGACTTCGAAGATCGAGATCAGAGGTGAGGTGAGGGACTATGTGATGGGCATCGATCCCGCAGATGAGCGCGCTGTCGTTTCGTTCACGGCCAGTGATCTCGGTGTTGATTATAAGTTCACCATCACCATCGAGAATACGGGTGATACCAAAATCCACGTTGATCCCGATAAGCGCGACGAAATCGACTACGAAGGTTACGTCGTTATCAAGAAATAATAAAAATGAATTAAACTAAAACTATAAGATTATGAAGATTAAAGCAGACTACGTAAATGAACCGCAGTGGAAGATCTTGACCGTCAAGGCTACGCTTCCCGCAGAACTAAAGTGTTTGAATGAGATGGCCCACAACATGTGGTGGGTGTGGAACCACGAGGCCCGTGACCTGTTCCGCGACATCGACATCGATCTCTATCATGAGATGAGACATAACCCCGTGATGCAGTTCGAGCGCCTGACGTACGAGCGCAAGGAGGCCATCATGAACGACAAGGCACTGATGAAGCGCATCAAGGATGTGTATGCAAAGTTCCGTAAGTATATGGACGTGAAGCCCGACACCAGCCGTCCCTCCGTGGCCTACTTCTGTATGGAGTATGGTATCCACTCAGCCCTGAAGATCTATTCCGGCGGTCTGGGTATGCTGGCCGGTGACTATGTGAAGGAGGCTTCCGACTCCAATGTCGATATGTGTGCCGTGGGTTTCCTGTATCGCTATGGCTACTTCACCCAGAGCCTGACGATGGACGGACAGCAGGTGGCCAATTACGAAGCCCAGAACTTCGGCAGCCTGCCCGTGGAGCGTCAGCTCGACGAGGAAGGCAATCCGCTGGTGATCGACGTGCCCTATCTCGACTATTATGTTCACGCTTATGTTTGGCGTGTGAACGTGGGTCGTGTGAAACTCTATCTGCTCGATACCGACAACGAGCTGAACTCTGAGTTCGACAAGCGCATCACCCATTCCCTCTATGGCGGCGACTGGGAGAACCGTCTGAAGCAGGAGATCCTGCTGGGTATCGGTGGTATGTTGCTGCTGAAGAAGCTCGGCATCAAGAAGGATATCTATCACTGCAACGAGGGTCACGCAGCGCTCTGTAATCTGCAGCGTCTGTGCGACTATATCGAGGAGGACGGTCTGAATTTCAACCAGGCCATGGAGCTGGTGCGTGCCAGCAGCCTCTATACTGTTCATACACCGGTGCCTGCCGGTCACGATTATTTCGACGAGGGTCTCTTCGGCAAGTACATGGGCGGCTATCCTGCCAAGCTGGGTATCACCTGGGACGAGTTTATCGGCATGGGTCGTACCCATCCCGACGACCATGGTGAGAAGTTCTGCATGTCAACTTTCGCCTGCAACACCTGTCAGGAGGTCAATGGCGTGTCGATGCTGCACGGCTGGGTATCGCAGAAGATGTTCGCACCGATCTGGTCGGGCTACTTCCCGGAGGAGAACCATGTGGGCTATGTGACCAACGGTGTGCACTTCCCCACCTGGGTAGCCACAGGATGGTTGGAGAATATCTACAAGAAGTATCTTGATCCTGCTTACA
>JAEEGG010004472.1_pt1 | contig 33819 bp, 33 predicted proteins | sample 9134161 | NCBI WGS metagenome assembly JAEEGG01 (sample SAMN16246543, study PRJNA631951) | gut metagenome | biome: gut microbiome; feature: rumen; material: CR-attached | host: Bos | place: Iran: Karaj | collected 2018-10 | reverse complement strand
ACCCTTGCCGCGATCTAACCTCTGACGCTCTCCCTTTCCGCCAGGAACTTCGTCTTCTGCCAGTACCTCAACATTCAAGCCCATTTCTATCAGTATGCCACTCAACTCCTTTTTGAACTCTCCAAACAGATAATCCTGCGCAGCTTCACGTAGATGGTGTATTTGTGTGTTACTGCCACATTTGGCACACGGCAATTTCTTGACGTTCAAGAAGAATTCACGGCTCAACGCCAAATCTATATCCTCGCTGAACCGATTAATGAAATCCCAGCCTTTGCTCAAGCTTGTTCCACCCTTGAAGAGAAGATTATCTGCCACATTAGTATGAAACAAGGCATACAACACTGCCGTCACCCACCAGTCCTTCTCCGCTGCGGGTTCGTCTATCTGTTTCACATCAGCCACATGCTGAATCATCGTCTGCCGCTCATCCTGCGTATAATCTATCCACCTGTTCATGCCTGTTTCTTTCTATTTCGTTCAATCAATTCCCGCATCCATACAGGTGCCAGCAACAGGTCGTGTGCTATTGTATCGTCTTCCGGTTGTTCTGCGAATAATTGCCTAATTCTGTTTTCCACTTCCGCCGTGATGTTCTTTTGCCCTATGCTACGCAATGCCTGGACCATTTCCTGCATTAAGCGTCCCTTGAAGGCAAAGTTTTTAGGAGCACCATGCTGAAGCGTCACCATTCTGTTTCCCAACTTCAGTTTTCTACTTGAACTCGTTGCTAGAAAACAAGAGTTCATGGGAACCTGTGTCGAGAATCCCAAACGGTTCTCCGCCGTAGCGCCTGTGGGTATCACCTTTGCTTTGTCCCGCTTGGCAATCTCACTCACCAGTTCATAAGCCGTAGGATACAACAATCCGAAACGTGTCTTCTTCGCTTTCACATATACACCTTTGGCTATACGCGAAATCAACCCCTCCTTTTCAAACTGCGCCAACAGTTTAGTAACATACTCCACATCGTATTTGGGGAACGAAGACACAAAGAATACCTCGCCAAATTTTGCGCGGGTTATTTTGTTTCTAATCTTATGTATTACAGCTTCTTTCATTAAATCTTTTACCTGTTTTTAGTCGGAAACATTGCAAATTTTTCCGACTGCAAAAGTACAAAATAAAAACAATATATTTGCAATCTATATGTATTTTTATTCTTTTTAAGACATCCGCCCCCCTGCTGGCACATTGGGGCGTTGCCCCAAAGAACCGAGGGAGCAGCGAGTGCAATGTCAAGCTTGTTTGAGCATTGCCGAGTCGCGTCCGAGAGTCGACGAAGTCAACTCTCCGCTCCCCACACAGAGAGACCGCCCACCAGGGGCGTGCGCCCACTCGGTCTTTTCAGCCCGCGCACAAAGCATTCATTTACATTCCTTTGGTTTTGACCAATCAATGCTATCAAATGATTTCAGATTGGATTGAATCTCTCTATTAATATCGTCACGCGTGAGACGCGAAGATTCTCTTTGGCTTTGTTGTTCCAAATACTCCCCTGCATTATGTTTTTGCAAGGGTTCTTTTTCACTATAAATTGTAATCATGTTCTTTACCTTTCAAAATAATGATGATTTATTTCTGGGGAAAAGTAGTGCTTCCTTTTTATCCACACGAATCCATCCCCTCGAGTAGCTACAGCCACATCCACGGGGCCACCTACAGTTTCTTCATCTGTAGAAAAATGTCTCTTTAGACAAGTCATCCTAACCAAGCTCTCTGCCATGTCTGCTAAATCCTCTTTCATAAGGTATGACACCGTATCCATTAATTTATCTATGTAGTTTTCTTGGATATAATCATTCATATCTCCCGTAAACAATGCTGTATATGGGCTAGTATCTAAACCTGCTACGGCGTTCTTTAAATCTTCTGGAGCATTAATCTCATCGAGCTTCTGAACAAGATCCATTTTAAATTTATTCAACGCTTCATTAGCCTTTCCACTGAATTGATCTCTTAAATTTTGGTCAACTCCTCGGACCACGGTATTTGCAACATCTGTCTGAGCATAAGGTATTATCCATGCTGGCGAACTGTTTGAGACGACAAAATCAGTTTGATTTGTCCACCTTATACGCTTATCGAAAGCAGAACTGGTTAATATTGAATGACATGAGGGAAACAGGTCATCAGCTCCATACCCCCAAAATATCAATTCTGTAGTTGGAAAATAAACATGATTCTTTGATAAAAGGATGTTGTACAATGCCTCTGTAAACAAGCCTTTGAAACCTTCGGGACAGTTGTCATCCTCTGTTAGTTCTTTTAAAACGCCAGAAATAATATCTTGGGCATAGTTGGTGAATTCTTCTATTGAATACCCCTCAAAATCCTTCCCATTTCTCATATTCTCCTTGGAATAATCCTCAACAAACTGAGTCAACTTTGTACAGATAATGGGGAAAAGATCTAATGAGGTTATTGATTTAACATCTTTCCCTTTTTCTTGCAACTCATTTACAGCAATGTCAATAACCTCCTGCCTCAGCCCCCCACACAAATGGCCTAGCTGTCCTTTCTGTTCATCCACAAATTTGGGAAGGATGGTTTCACGAACAAATTTTATAAAGTCTTGAACATAATCCTGCAAATGAGGGAAACTCTCTCGTTCAAGTTTGACACGATACAGCTTTATTATATCCTCCCATGATACACCCATGAAAGAAAGGCTCCCACATAAAGCCACCCCAACAGGATGATATTTCGATAGTTCAAATACTTTGTTGGCGTGATTTGTGATTTTCTTCTTATTATCAGCTGATAATGTATGAGTAGCAGCACTATCAGCCGCAAACGCAGCACCATTTCTATTAATAATACCAACTATTGCTGTCATATAACTATTACTCTATCTATTTACTTCCACTGATTCACCCTCCTATACTCCTCCCACAAAGATAACAGCCTTTCCAACATCTCCGCTCTCTCCGTCTTCAGTTCTCCCTTATTTTTCAATTTTCTTTGCTGCTTAACCCAGTTAAGCATATCATGCTCCTCTAAACGGTGACGTGACGGATTTCTATGGTTCTTCGCCAAAAAGTCCATCACGTCCTGATATCTTTTATTCCAACGTTCGTCTTGCGTCATAGGTAAGTATCATTAAGCATCAGCCCCTCTAGCACCCGCCAAATCCGCGCCTTCCTGCCCAAGGCACCGCATATCCCCTCTATCAGTTCGCTGGTGAATATCCCCCCTATGATAGATGCCGCTGGGGGCATCCTTGGTCAGGAGGCCCTTGATCACCTCCTGCAGGTTTCCGATGCTCGTGAACGAACGCCTGTTCTCAAAGGCACCCAACGGCCAGGGAATTCCTTTGCTCACCACGCCATACAGCAAGTTCAGATTACCCTTGTTGCCAGGCCCGTGAATCATACACGGACGCATTATGTACACCTTCTTTCCATCCACCGCAGTATCCTCATCCGTAAAGTTATGGAACGGACGCTTCAGCGCCTCCGGTGCAAACTTCTCTATGATATAGTTCTCTGCCGCAATCTTCGATTCTCCATAAGGGCCGATAGGCGTGGGGATGCATTCCTCTGTCAGGAACTCACCTTCCAACCTGTCTGCCGCACTCTTCACCGTAAAGAACTCTTCGTTCTGACATCAGCCATCGCTTCCTTGATTTATTTAAGAGAAGCGTTTTCTCCCCACGTCCGATACAAATACTCTGGTGTTATATAATCTAGAATGGAAGATCAAGCCCCCCACCTTAACTTTCGATATATGATTTCAGTGTTTCTATTAACCTCTTAAATCTCCACTTTACAGCCTCACCTCCTTATCAAAGAAATGCGCCCACACGCTATTAAAAAGGAAAGACGGCATAGAGGTGTAACCAAACTGCTGGTACTTCTTGCCGTTGCGCAGGATGCTGAAGAACAACTCCACGCGTCTTCCAAACCATGAGCGGGGACTTTTTGCTCCCGGGGTCTTGAATATCTCATCAAAAACCTCCTGATATGATGGCTGGAGATCCTGGTATTCCATCTTGCCTTCCAGCACATCTGCCAAGGCATCTATCAACGGCAGGAACTTGTCAAACTTAAACGTCTTGCATCTTGCCTTGAAAGCATCCCAATCCACCGACTGCCGCCTGAGCACCACCCAGTCCACGATATGTTTCAGCATCAAATGCCCATGCAGCAAATCACCCAAGGCGTGCTCTATATAAAGCATCACCGTAAACATCAACGGAGGACAAACCAGTGTGGTTCCTTCAAAACACTCCTTAGGTTCACCATCCAGTAACGAACGCAGGTAGCGCTCAAACTCTTTCAAGTGTTTATTGCCCCTAACCGGTGTGATATACCTGTGGCACTCCACATAGACATTGTCCAGCGTAAACTCCATTTCCTTATACACCTCGTGTTCCAGCCGTATTCCCTGCCCTTCCAGCAACTCGCAGGCACGTCCCCAATCACCTCCTATGAATACATCCAGATCACAACTGTAGCGATGCGATGGCACAGGATAGTATTTCGCGATAGAACGTCCCTTCAGAACAGTAGCCTGGATACCTTCAGCAACCCATATCTTATCCAGCTTACACGCCACCCTCCAAGTCTGCTCATATTGCTGCCGCTGCATCTCCGAAAGCCCAATCCACTGCAATAGTGTAGGCTGTGGAATGGTTCCCGCGGGAAATTGTTCTATAGCCTCAAGACAAATCCCCTGCACACCTTGTTCCGATGCCAAGTTAAGGACGCCCATCCAATCAGCACCCTTAGGCAATTCCATTTGACAAGAATTGTCTAATGCCTTTCGGAGTAATTGCAGGAGTATTCGTCTATTTTCCGAATGCATAACCAATTACAACAGCTGCATTAGCAGTAAAATACCTGCTTGGTCTACTAAAGATAGAGCCTCTTAATCCTACCTGGAAACCTTTATATGCCTTTATTCCAACACTCAATGCACCATATTTTTGCACCTTTTCAATCCAGTAAGGGTCATACATGATACCAGCTCGAGCCTCAATATAAGGATCTACTTTCGCCAAATTAAAAGTATATCTTCCTGCTAGATAGAAGGGATACATATTCTCCTTGTCACGATACGAATGATAATAACCCAGACCCGCACCAACAAACCAATCCTTGATTTGATAGCCATGAGTTGTAGATAACATAGTGTACCACTGCATATTATTCGTACTGATAGTCTGTGCAGTATTAAAATTGTACGCATCTCCAACAGCAAAGTCCAAGTATCCTTTATAACCTGTTTGAACTTGGGCCTTCAAGCATATAACGCACATAAAGCACAAGAGCAGTACAATAGATCTTTTCATCTCATCAATAATTCACCGTTCTCACATCTACTTCCTTACCCCGGTCATTATCATAACCATCTCTTGCATCTCCACCTATAGAGAACAGTTTTATCCGCTGTTCCTTTTTGTCAATAACAACAACCTCAAAATGTTGCTCTGTAATTGTTCCTGGCTCCCTTACAACATTAATATCACCATTATAAGCAGAATAACGGTCACATGCAGAAAGAATGTATGGAACACCCGTGCTCCCAATGTGGATTCTGTCTTTATGTGCATGCCCCATCAAAACACAAGCAATCGTACCACTTCCATTATATGTGTCAATCGCATCAATAAAATCGTTCGCCCCCATTGGACTTACGATTAGTTTATCAGCACTATTGACATAGTATAAAGCATGCGTAAAGATTATTATAGTCCAACCTGCCTCAACATTCAATGCATTATTCTTGAACCAAGCTAATTGATCAGGTGTATAACAAGGTTCACATTCATTGTTGATGTAAAGCCCAAACGAGGAAAGGCCTATATATCTTGTTTTTGAGCTATTATCATCAACATAGAAATAAGATCTGTCTCCATCTCCATAGACAATATCTGAATTGTGTCCTCTCAGTTCATCTGCAACCCTTTCAAATGGAGACTCATATCTGGATGCATCTACTATTTCATGATTGCCCGTAACTGTATAAACACGATTAGAGCCTATTGCATTTTTCAATTGGGCTATTGCATTCTCGCAGATAACTTGTGAATTGCCTGTATCACCACCATTCAGTATTTTGTTTACCATAGTTTTGGAAGCAATATACTTGATTAACATTGGTGATTTCCTGGTATTCAGATCTGGTTCCCAGTGAATATCTGTTATCCAAAAGAAAGTTTCACAGCCGTCTGAGCAATCTTCTATTGCATCATTAATAGCCTTTACCCTATTATCCAGATAATTGTTCTCGAAGTAATAACCTGGGATATCAGAAATGTTGACTTCCTCTGATAACCTGTCGCACGAGCTAAAATTTGTTACTATTAGCAATGCGACACATAAGACAAAGGGGACTAAAATCTGCGACCCTCTAGTCATCTTTATATTCTATAGTTAGTCAACACATCCAGCGGTTCCCAACCTAGTTCTTTACGTGCCTTCTCATTGGAGAAAGTCAAAGACTTGGTCATCTTTTCCAACTTGTATGAATTGATTGGAGCTTTAGAACCTAATAGATCTCCCACCTTAGCCATACACCAGGCCATCCAGTAAGGAATGCTGATGGGTTTATGCTTACCAAGTTGTTTGGCTACAGAAGCGGATATTTCACCAAATGAAGGCTGGCGGGTATCGCAAACATTATAAATACCACCTTTTTCTTCAAGCAAAGGCAACAAACGGGCAATATCTTCTGCCATTAAAATACTCTTTACCACCTTTCCGCCAGCAATGTTCATGTAGAATCCCTTCTTGATGCCATTCACCATAGCACCAAGATTTCCTGGAGCATTCTTACCTGCAAGCAGTGAAGGACGAAGAATGCCAAGAACAACATCATTCTTTGAGCACCATTCGGTAAGGTACTTCTCTGCCATAATCTTACTCTCAGCATAAGGGCTATCACCATCTAAAGGATGTTCCTCGGTAATCAAATCGCCATATTCACATCCATATACAGCCACAGTGCTGATGAATATTAAGGCCTTTGGCACACCTACATTTTCCAATGCCTTGCAGAGATTTACAGTACCATGATAATTGACATCATAAAACACCTGCTTTTCAGCCTCTGTTTTGGGCACAGTATGCGCCTTGCCGGCTGCATGCAACACCACGTCATAATGACTATTAATCGGTGGAACCTCTTTGGCCATATTAATTTTGATGTCATCATCATCAGTCAAGCCAATGGTGTGGACATCATAGGTCTTTTCCAGAATGGAACGTATGTTATAACCCAGAAAACCAGAAGCGCCTGTAAAGAGTAACTTACGCATTTTTCAATAATCCATTAAGTTCATTCAACACCTGTTCAGTTGAGCTACCGCCCGCTTCAATATACTTTTGACGGAAGGCCTCATACTTATCTTTATCTTCTCCAGCAAGGACTGCCTTTACACGAGCTATCACCTCATCCTCGGTATGCAGCACACCTCCCGGATAACGCTCATTCAGGTCAAAATAAAAACCTCTCTCAGCATAGTAGCGTTCATAGTCAAAGCCAAAGCAAATAAAAGGGATATGAGCTACAGCACTATCATACACAATGGTTGAATAGTCCGTAATCAAAACATCCGTAATGGCCAGTATATGATTCAGATTCACAAATGAAGTTGTATCCCTAGCAAAATCATCATATTGCATGTTAAATATGGTCGTAAACGGGTGCATTCTAAACAGCATCACATAATTGTCCGCAAATTCCTTGCGCCATTTCTCCAGATTGATAGGAGGCTCAACACGATAAGACAAGCCTCCATCCTTACTATCTCTCCAAGTGGGAGCATACAAAATAACTTTCTTTCCTTCCGGAATGATTAGCTCTTTCCGGCACTGTGTCCTCAGTTCATCAGTCACATGAAATAGTTCATCATTTCTGGGGAAACCAATCTTTCGCAAGCTCTCTGCACGGCATTTGAAATCACGGATAAAAATCTCATTCTCAAACTCACTTTGGGTGAGCATCATATTGACGTTTGAGAGATCATAGTCGTGACGGCCTGCACAAGCATTACCAATCTTCTTAGTACCTGCACCATGCCAAGTATTGATATAGATGGTCTTCTTCTTTTTAATAGTTAGTCCACGTTCAATATTTACACAGGTAATCCACACTTTAGCCCGGAGTGCCGTTGTGAAATACTTCCAAGTATCTATCTTGATTTTTTCGCAACCCTTTACATCAAACTTGTTAGGGTCTTCAAAAGCCCAAACATAGCGATAGTGCTTAAAACGAGGGTCATTCTGCATAGTCTCGTACAGAATCTTTGGACTATCACTATAAGTCTTACCCGCCCATGAGTTGATGAGAATTAAGTCATCCTCCATCTTCAAGAACAAGCCAACAAATCTGAATAGATAGCTGGTTAGCTTTCTGTAAGTGTACTGAATCCATTTATAATGCTTCAGTATATATACCAATCTTTCCCTGATTTCCATCAAATAATAGTTATTAGTGAATAATCACGTTATAAAGCATCAAGGCCTCTTCTTCGTTAATCCCTACAGGATTGTTCTTCAAACGAACAGGATTAACAGAAGTAGAGAGAGCCTTTAATTCAGACTCCCTATCATCAGCCACCGGATTATGTATACTCATTTCAGCCATCATTTTCTCAAACAAATCTATGGCTTTAACTGGATTACTGCAACCCATTGCTGACGAGATTTCATTGAAGATTCCTTCCAAATAATCCATTCCCCTGGGGTCAATGCAACGGGTAAAATTACCTATCATATACTTCCATATTACAGGCAAACAAACTGCAACAGCATGACCATGAGGCAACTTATACAGAGAGGTAATCTTATAACTGAACGCATGTGCTGCAGTTGTCTGGGTTATATTAATAGCTCTACCACCATAATTAGCCGCCAGCATAATCTGCTTTGCAGCCACATCATCATTCTCAAAGATATACTTGCGCCAGTTAGCCATAATGAGTTCAATGGTCTTGCGACTATACTCATAGCTCTCCTCTGTTGAATTTACTGACCACCAGCTTTCTATACCCTGGCAAAGGGCATCCATCATGGTGCATTTCTTCTGATAGAGAGGTAAAGTCCTCAATACGGAAGACTCCAACACAGCATAATCAGGCAATACCCCATCATTGGTAACCGTCTGCTTGGCACCCTCATAATACATCACAGCATTATGTGTTGACTCACTTCCCGTACCTGCGGTTGTAGGAATAGCAATAAACGGTAGCTTTGCACCATCACAAGCGACACGAGTGCTTACCAGCGGAGGAATAATAGCGGCATTCCCCTCTTCTGCCAGTACAGCAAGTTTTATACACTTGGCCACATCAATGGCACTGCCGCCTCCAACTGCAAGAATAGTATCACAGTTGGAGGTTTTCAGCAGTTCAATACCATTGCAGACCTGTTCATAAAGCGGATTAGGCGTAAAGTCAGAAAACATCACCCTCTCCTTCACTGGCAGTGCCTCAATCGCATCCTTGATATTCAAGAATGGATAAGAGGAATCTACCACCAGGAACAACTTCTCGCAACCAACTTCCTTCTGTATTGCAGGCAGTTGAGCTATTCCGTTTATTATCTTTTGCATTACTTGAAACTTGAATCTTGAAACATGGAACTACTTTCGCAGAAAATCCATAAGTGCTTCTTTGTTCTGAATAGGAGTTGTAGTTGGACGGCCAAGATCCTTGCGGTTTCCCTTCCGTACCTTAATCTCTATTAGAGAAAGGTCATTGCTCTTTTTGACCTCATTAAGTACATCCATCAAATCTTCTTTAGTGCTAACACTGTAAGTATGAGGATAGCCAACAGCACGTGCCACACGGGGTAAATCAATCTTCAAACCAACAGTGGGCTGACCGCCAACGGAATCATGAGCACCATTGTTGAACACCACATGAACATAGTTCTTGGGAGCTTTGTTGGCTACAATAGCCATAGAGCCCATGTGCATAATGGCAGCACCATCACCATCAAAGCACCACACCTTGCGATCTGTCTTTGCCATTGCAATACCTAGAGCAATCTGAGAAGCGTGACCCATAGAACCAACGGTCAAGAAGTCACGTTCGTGACCTTGGTTCATAGCCGCACGATACTCAAACAATTCACGGCTAATCATACCAGTGGTTGAGACAATGCAGTCTTTCTCACCTAATGCTGCGGCAACAGTCTGGATAGCCTCTTCACGAGACATAGTGAGGTCATTTACCTCTACGTTCTGGAGCTTGTAATCCTCAAAGGTGTCCTTCTCAATGACCAATGCAAAGACCTCTTTGTTGCCAAGAGCCTTTGCGGCTTTCTCTATCTGTTTAGCTGCTTTTTCTTCCTCCTTGGAGAGAACTTCATAGTTCACGCCCATTACATTCAGTAGACCAGTAGTTACCTTGCCTTGCTTTACGTGCTGGGGTTCGTCGTGAACACCCGGACGTCCACGCCATCCAATCAGCAGCAGTGCAGGAATGTTATATACTTCCTGGTCTGTCAGTGATGCCAGAGGGTTAATGATATTACCCTCACCACTGTTCTGCATATATACACAGGCAGGCTGTCCAGTTGCCAGATAGTGACCGGCAGCAAGGCCTACGGCAGCACCCTCATTGGCGGCAATGATGTTATGTGCTGCATCAAAGTGGTCTGTGATGTAAGCACATATATTCTTCAGCAGGCTGTCAGGAACACCAGCAAAGCAGTCAATGCCTTTCTCTCTTAAAGCCTCAATAAAAAACTCAGGTCTAATCATAGTTCTGCTCCTTTCTTACTCTTCGGGGATTAACGTAATGATTTCCTTAATACTCATGCACTTGTCATCACACTCTTTTGCTCTGTGATACTCCAGAATAGTACGGGCTGCATCCTGCATAGCAGGGAAGCCGGTACGGGTAAGCTGGTTGGCATATATAACCACATTCACGCCCCTATCCTTGAATTCTTGTTCGGTAACCGTATTGAAGCTGGTGGGAACAACCACAATAGGTGTAGTGCTGTTCTTCTCACGGAACTTGGCCACAAACTCAAAGATTTCAGCAGGATCTTTCTTGCGGCTGTGAATCATAATGGCATCAGCACCAGCCTCACTGAAAGCGAAAGCACGCTCCAGTGCGTCTTCCATTCCCTGTTCCAGAATCAGAGACTCAATACGGGCACAAATCATAAACTCCTTGGTCTTCTGAGCCTTCTTACCTGCACGGATCTTCTCGCAGAAGTCAGGAATAGCAGCCTGTGTCTGTTTTACCTCTGTTCCAAACAGACTGTTCTTCTTCAAACCAGTCTTGTCCTCAATGATAACCATAGAAACACCCATGCGCTCCAAAGAACGGACAGTGTAAACAAAGTGTTCCGTCAGTCCTCCTGTATCACCATCAAAGATGATGGGTTTGGTGGTCACCTCCATAATATCATCAATGGTGCGGAAACGGCTGGTCATATCCACCAATTCAATGTCAGGTTTACCCTTGGCGGTAGAGTCGCAAAGCGAGCTTACCCACATGGCATCAAACTGATAGGTCTTGCCATCCTGCAGCACCTTGGTATTCTCCACAATCAGGCCGGTGATACCACTGTGAGCCTCCATAGCCGTTACCAAACCCTTCATGTTGATGAGCTTGCGAAGTCTGCCCCTACGGACATCTGGCATAGATGCCTCTGCACGATGGGCTGCATCAAGCTCCTTATACATAGGATTGTTGTTATAGGGGTATTCTACCAGCTTACCGCCATAGGTTGCAAGAACCTCACAAACCTCCTGACGGATAGGCTTCTGGAAGCCTTCGCACCAGTCGTTACCATGAACAACAAAATCTGGTTTCAAAACTTGAAGATTCTCCTTATAAGAGAGCGTTTTCTGCTCTACAACACGCTCTACTCCGGCCATATTCTCAAAGAGTGCTTTGCGCTCTGCAAACGGAATCAACGGATAACGCTTGAAGCTGGAAATTGCTTCATCGCTCAGTACACCAATAATCAGACGGCCAAGGCGACGAGCCTTATTGATAATAGCCACATGACCGCTGTGGATGTACTCTGTAGAGAAGCACATATAAACCGTGCGTTCATTTACCTCTGCTACTTTCTGGCTAACAACCTTCAAGTCTTCAGGAGTATCAATTTCTGAGCAAAGCATGTCCTGTACATCACAAGGATAGATCTTGCACTTGTCACTTACCTCATTGAAGGCATTCTCTGCATACACCTTGCGGTTGTCGCTCTCGCAGAACTTCTCAATGTTCTGGAGCCATACCAGCCAATCCTCTTTCTTGATCTTGTAGAGGGGTTGTGCTGCCATTGCGTTATCAAAGAACTCAATGCCCACCTTCTCAATGCGACCATCTTTGATAACGGCTTTGAAGTCCTTCTCCGGAAGAGGAAGCGTGCTGCTTACGGCCATGCAACTGTTCTCGTTGTCAATAACAGCCTCCATCACACGACTCTCAAACACCAAGTCACCATGCATCAGGATGATGTCATCATCCTTCAGTGCATCCTTTGCACAATAGATGCTGTAGATGTAGTTGGTCTTGTCGTAGAGCGGGTTATTAACGAAAGTGTACTTCAACGGGAGGTGAAGGGCGTTGCAGTAGTCTACCAGCACTTTGTCATAGTAGCCGGTTGTCATTACCACTTCATCAACACCGAAGGAAGCAAGCATACGTAATTGCCTACTTAAAATGGTGTTCTTAAATGATATTTCGGTCATGCACTTTGGATGTTCGTTTGTTATAACACCCATACGCGACCCTAATCCGCTGTTTAGAATTAATGCTTTCATTATTATCTATTTTTAATTGTTTATAATCCCTTGTATTATATCAACAACCATCCTTAGATTAACGGCTTTCGTCAAATGCTTCTCTGCAAAAGCTCGACTATTCTCACCAAATGCTTTTAACTGTTCCTTAGATTTTGCCGCCATACTTCTAAAGCCCTCAACCAAGGCACCGATATTGTCTGGCTCAACGGATAATCCGCACTGCGCTTCATTGATATATCTGGTGGTCGCACTGTCTTGATCAACACTGGCAAGAACGGGCTTCCCAGACAACATATACGATGTCATCTTTGAAGGAAGACACAAATTTCCATTCCCGGTTGGCAACGCCAAAACCAAAGCACTTGCATTTGCCTGAGTTTGAGGGATTTCTGTTCGTCTTACAAAGCCAAAACTTACATTCTTCAAACCCATCTCTTCCACCATCTTGACACAATTGTCTTTTTGGTTGCCACCACCATATATAACCAGTTCTGAGTTGGGGATATCTGCCTTAGCAAAAGCCTTTATTATCAAATCAACATTTGCATGAAGATTGATACTGCCTGTATAAACAAATCTCAACTTTTCATCTACTTGAGCGTCTTTTAAGCCTTCAAAGTCCTCATCATTCTGCCAGTTATTAACAACAAGATATTGTTCTCTCGGAAGTTTCCTTGTTGACGATAGGTAATCCGCCATCTCGTCAGAGATAGTCCTTATGCTTGCAGCATGCTTCTGATAGTACTTATCTATAGGTTTCAGAATAGACAAAGCTAAATGCTTGACAATAGAAGGATAGTTTTTATTTGTGAACAGACATTCCGGATAAATATCCTGAATGGCAATCATATAAGGAATGTGATACTTATTTGCAATTCTTGCCACAATATTCACTCCAAATAATTGCCACGGATTATTATATATAAAGGCTATTTCATCATGATGCTCCCTAATATAATGAGCGCACTTTCTTCCAAAGTCTATACTTTCCTCAAAACGCCCTATCAACTGAGATTGTGGATGAGTATATGAATCTATAAGGATAGTCTGGAAAGGTTCCTCCTCCATCCCAACATAGTCGAACTTCATTCCAATAGGCCGTGTAGGATAAGGGCGCAACACTGTCACGTCATAATCTTTTGACAATGCTTTTGCCAAATCAAAGTTCATCAAAGCAGACGTCACTTGTTCGGGAGGGAATACTGCGGAAATGATTAGTATCTTTTTCTTCATCAAACAATTTCTATTTTACATCCGCCAGAGTAATAGAATTAATATCCTCTTTCATTTCATCAATCACCTTGAGCAGGTATTGACCGTATTGGTTCTTGAGCATTGGTTTAGCTATCTCGCGCATACGCTCCTCACTAATCCAGCCATTGCGGTAGGCAATACCTTCCAAGCAAGCAACCTTGAGGCCTTGACGTTTTTCTATTACTTCCACAAAGGTACTAGCCTCAGCAAGGCTGTCATGAGTGCCCGTATCCAACCAAGCAAAGCCACGGCCAAAAACCTGTACTTTCAGTTCCCCATTTTTCAGGAACTCCTGGTTCACTGTAGTAATTTCCAACTCACCACGGGCTGAGGGTTTGATATGTTTTGCGACATCCACAACCTTGTTGGGGTAAAAATACAAACCAACTACAGCATAGTTGCTCTTGGGTTCTTTAGGCTTCTCTTCAATACTTAGGCAGTTACCCTGTTTATCAAACTCTGCCACACCGTAACGCTCTGGGTCTGAAACCCAATAACCAAAGACTGTAGCCTTCCCATTAAGGTCCGCATCTTTTACCGCAGACTTCAGTAATTTGGTAAATCCACTTCCATAGAAAATATTATCACCCAACACAAGGCAAGCAGAATCATCACCTATGAATTTCTCACCAATAATGAAAGCCTGAGCAAGTCCATCTGGTGAAGGCTGCTCTGCATACTCGAAATGTACACCATAATCAGAGCCATCACCCAATAGTCGTTTGAACCCTGGCAGGTCGTATGGCGTAGAGATAATGAGTATATCTCTTATCCCTGCAAGCATAAGCGCAGAAATCGGGTAATAAACCATTGGTTTATCATAAATTGGAAGCAATTGTTTGCTCACACCCTTGGTTATCGGGTACAACCTGGTGCCGGAGCCACCGGCTAAAACTATTCCTTTCATTTTATGCAGTTTTTAATTTTATGAATTCCTCGTAATTGTATGTATATCTGTCACGGCTATATTCTTCATCTGCTAGAATCAAAGAAACTCCTTCTTCTTTATAACTATGCGTCCTAAACCAAATACCAGGTCTGATTATTAATCCTTTACTTGGGTCATCGAGCAAAATACAAGTTTTTTCAGTTCCATCATCCAAGTCCACCACAAAGGAACCGTGAACTGCAATCATTATTTCCATATCCTCCAGAAGAGCATGTGCACCCCTATCTTTTCCTTCTTGGATGTGATGAAGCCAAAAGATACGATTTACTTCAAAAGGTAAATCCTTATCTATCACACTTATTGCTCCACGTTCATCTGTAAACGTAGTAATATCAATCAATATACAATCGTGTATGGTGTAACTTGTATTCATCTTCAATACATCTTGCTCAGTTCACGGAACTTTTCTACCAATGCTTCCTGATGTTCGATCAACTCATAGTTTTCCTTACGGATGGCTCCATCCTTGACGCACTGACCAAAACGCTGAATAGATTTCAAGAAAGCATCATCAGCAGGTAAATTACGTGTTTCGTACTCCTGGTTTTTCTTAATGGTACAAGTGGGGATAAATCCAGTAGGAGCAGTAAGTACGCGACTTGATGTGAGTGTTCCTTTACTGCACCAAATCTCCACATCACACTTGTAGTCGTTGTCCATACCGAAAGCCAATTGAGCAACTACTCCATCAACATTAACCATCGTTGCAGAACCATACATATCCACCTCAAACTCCGGCAAATAGTTAGCAGTGGCGGCCACAAGTTCCCCACTTAGGCCAAGAAGTGTTGTAGCATACTTCATGGTATACCCACCGGCATCCAGAAGTGCTCCACCACCCAACGCCTTGTTGTAACGAAAATCTCTGGCGTCACGTCTGGGGAACCCAAAGGTGATTCTATACAGGCGTACATCTCCTATCTCTCCACTACGTACAATGTTATTGATAGCTTCCAACTGATTATGGAACACAAACATATAATCCTCATGCAAGGCAAGACCGCGCTCTTTAGCTAGTTCAACCAACCTTTGAGTGTCTTTCAAACAAGTCGTAGAAGGCTTCTCTACAAACACATGCTTGTTGTTTAGGAGTGCCTTTTCTGCCCACTGGAAATGGAGTGCGGGAGGAAGAGGAAGATAGATGGCATCAATCTCATCAGAAGAGATCATTGTTCCATATCCTTCAAAGATCTTTCCGCCATAATTATCTACAAAGGTTTGTGCCTTTTGTTTTTCTTTGGCAAGAATATCATCCGTAGCGCCTACGAACTCTTCCTTACTGGCAATGGCCACTCCTACATATTCAAAACCTTCTGCCAGCTTTAATGAAGGCAAAAAACGTCGGAACGCAATTTCAGAAGGACAGATTATACCTATTCTATTCATAAATAAACTATGCAAGTATAATATCAATAATACGCTGAATATCTTGTTCGCTAAGCGTATAATAGAGAGGCAAGCACAAAATTCGGCTAGCAATATCTTCAGACACGGGCATTGGAGTATAAGGGACCAATTTTGAGAATGTATTAACAGAAGGATAAAAATACCTTCTAGGGAAGATATGGCTAACATTCAGTTTTGATTGCACCTCAAGAAGAGTTTCTTCATCCTTGAAGATGACAGGGAAATAACTATAATTACAACCTTCGTTTATCTTTTGGAATTTTAATGATTTATCCTTCGATAGGGCTTCTTTGTACATGGCATATTTCTTCTTTCTGTCTGCTAAAGCTGCATCGAGATACTTAAGATTTGCTAAACCGACTGCAGCATGTACCTCAGTCATCTTACCATTAGTGCCATCCTCAACAATGTCTGCATGATTTTCAAAACCAAAGAAACGTATTCGACGAAGCTTTTCATCCAATTCTTTATTAAGAGTAAAGCAACCACCGCCTTCTGTCGTATTCAGCATTTTGGTGGCATGGAAAGACGTTACAGAAATATCACCATAGTTAAAAATGCTTTGCCCTTTATACTTGACACCAACAGAATGGCAAGCATCATATATAACTTTTAGGTTATGTTTCTTGGCTACTGCATCAATAGCCTCAATGTCACAGCAGTTACCAAATACATGAACGGGCATAATGCCAACAGTATGATACGTAATTTTTTCTTCTATCTTTCTAGGATCCATGCATAACGTATCAGGGTCAATATCAACAAACACAGGCGTGCAACCTTCCCAAAGTATTGAATTGATAGTTGCAATAAAAGTAAAAGGTGTTGTTATAATTTCACCTTTCAAACGAAGAGCTCTAATTGCCATTTGAAGAGCTATTGTACCATTTACGCATGTAACAAGGTTAGGGACTCCATGATATTTTGCACACTCTTTTTCGAAACGTTGAACAAGAGGACCATTATGTGTCATAATACCGCTTTCCCAAATACCTTTCATTAACTCATTTACTTCCTCAAGAGGAGCAAGAGTAGGCATAGTCACATATATATTCTTCTCTGCCATATTTATTTGTAATTAATTACTGAAAGTAAACTTCTAGCTTGAATGTTTATATAATTATTGAAACGCAAGAACTTATATAGTTGACGAAGTGTCATCCATGTATAACGGGGCGGAAGATCTAACGGGAATGAATCATCGGCCTCAACAATTAGATTGCGGTTTTGTTCTTTATAGAATCTTCCTCCCTCTTCAGATTGAAGAGTATCGAATATAATCTGTTCTTTTGGTGCATTAAGAACATAATCTACAAAATCCGGTCTCTCGGGATAATCATCAATATTACCCGTCAAGCACTGAACTGTAGGAGCAAGTTCAAGAACATCAAAGTTACCACACTCCAACTTTGCCTGTACCAAGAAATGATATACACCATTGATTTTTTTGATGATATAAGCACACAGCCCCTGTTGCATAGGTTGAACTAAAGGTTGGCACCAAGAAGACACTTCTCTATTTGATATCGTGACATTAACGCCAATGATTTTGAAATACTTTTCGTCATCTCTGACAATTTCGTCTTCTGTTATATCCCACCCAGGCATATCTAAAACAGAACAGCGATTAACAAACAATTCATATTTTGCCTTTAAGTCAGTCAACCATGAAAGATGATTGCGAGTGCTAATATATGAGTGATTGGTATTTGAAGAAAGAATCATGTCCTTCCCTAAATCAGACATGCCTTTCATTCCATCAAAAGGAGTAATATAATCGCTAATTTTTAATCCAGATAAGACAGTGCGAGTGTCCATATTGACCATATTGTCATATCGCATCAATTCCTTAATCTGACCAAGCGTCATCCAGCAAAAATCTTCTAGAACGGGCACATCCTCATCTACTTTTATGATAATATTACGGTTTCGCTTACGCAAAAACCTTGCGCCCTGTTCACTCTGAAGCTGGTCAAGAATAATATTCTCTGGCTTAGCATTAACAAAGTACTCCAAATAGTTGGGACTCTTGCCAGCATGTACACGTGAGTAATTACTCTTGGTAGCTTGCAGAGTTGGTGAGATTTGAACGCAATTAACATTACCAGGCTCTATCTTTGCCTGCATTAGACAATACAAAACACCATTGATTTCCTTTGTAAGTATTCCAAGATAACCAACTTCAGGCTGGAGTATAATGGGCTGTCTCCAATGGCTCACATCACCATAGTCAGTCTGGACATCAATTCCTACAATAGAAAAGAAACGACCAGAATCGTGGCTTATACTACCATCATCATTAGAATGCCACGATTTCATTTCACTGAAAGGAATTCTCTTGACATCAACAACGACCTCTTTATTACGCTGGATAATCCATTTTCTAATTTCGTCCGTACTGTTGAATGGATTCTCTTGTGTTAATAATGATCTGATTATCATATTTCATTTATTAATAGATAAAGCAATTAACAACCTTCACCAACTATTCTTTTAAATAATCTAATGTATGATTTTGTTACATTACTAGGAGAATAGTCACTATAAACTGCGTTTCGACATTCGCAAATAACATCAGTATTTTTTTTAGTAAATGACATCACAGCTTTTTCTAAAGCTGCTAAATCAAAAGGCTTTACTAATTTCACAATCTTTTGATTATTGATTCCAATAAAAGACAGACCACTTATATCGAAGCCACATATTGGAGTGCCACAACCCAATGCAATGATACACGTATTAGGAATAGTATCAGAAAGAGTAGTACTAACTAAGACATCAGCCATACAAATAAGTTTTGCAAGTCGTTCTTTAGAAGAAACATACGGAATTTTTATTAAGCTTTTAGGTGCCTTGTATACATCTGTATCATAACCAACATACACAAAAGTATAACCCTCTTTTCCATGCATATTGTCACACAAGTCTAAAAAAAATTTTCCTCCTTTACGTGGTGAGCTAAGAGGTGCCACAGTCATTACAACTATAGAATTTTCAGATATTCCTAGTTCTTTTCTAATATCAGTAGAATCCTGTGGATAGTAGTATTTATCTAAGTCTATAGGTTCATTGACTATTTCAACAACTCTGTCTCTTAAGAGTTTTGATTGTTTGGCCCTATATACAACCCATGGAACTCCTGTAAAGATCAATTTATTAAATGAATCGTAAATCTCAGATTTTTTTTTGAAATAATATTCTGACCTGTCAAAGAATAAGCTGCTAGGATAATCCTTTTTCCTCGGACAATGTTTGCATCCTTCAATGAATTTATTACAATCATATGAAAACATACATTTTCCCATATACGCATACTCATCCATCATTGAAAAAACGGTTGGTATATTTGATCTTGATAAAAACTCTAATAATTTAAATTCATCCAAATAATACCCGTGAATATTCAGCAGTTGAACGATGTTAGGTTTTTCTTTCTCAATTATTGATTTTAATATCCTGGTAGGCTTTGATAAGAAAAGCCCCTGATAGCCCAACAATCTATAACTAAAAGCAGAGAGATATGATTCGATGGGTTTTGTTATCTTAAAATAATTTGGCTCGTTAATTTTCTCTCTTCTAGATCCATAACACACTATAGTTTTATGCCCCATTTCCTCATAGCCTCGCTTTAGGATTGAAATAATCCGTCCAGTGCTTCCACTTTGACCACAAACATTAATTATCAGAATCTTCATTTTAAATTCCTTGATATTATATCCATTTGATAATATGGATTCCAATTTGTATCTATTTCGTTGTAACAAGCTTGCCTAATTGCTTCGCGGTCATCATTATGCTTTTTAAACCAGTTGCTTATTGTGTTAGCCAAGCTCTCAACGCTTCCATATTCATAAAAATCACCAGTGTAACCAGGCTTTATAGCTTCAAATTCTGGCATCTGTAAACTGAAATTATTATGAGAAATAGATGGACAACCAAACATCATAACATGAATGGCCGTTAAACCAATATTTCCAGGAGCTACACACAAGTCTGCATTGTACACCAATTCTGCATTCATTTTTTCATCATAACAGGCCCCATAAAACCACACTTGATTTTTTATTTCATTTTGCCTAGTTGTATCCTCAAGCATTTCACGTTCAGAACCATCACCCACTAACACAACATTATATATTTCCCCCTTTTCTTTTAGTCTGGACACCGCATCTAACAAATAATTCAGTTTTTTAATTTTCGTAAGCCTTCCTAAAAAAACAATCACGGGATTACTATTGTTAAAATGCTCAGTGTATATATTACTGTTCTTAACGCTTTTACGTAATAACAATTGAGTTTCATAATCCAAGGAATTATGAATTGGGAATATTTTGTTCTCGTCAAACCCGTCTTCGACCATTATTTTTTTTGCATAATCACCATAAGTAAAAATACCATCAGCAGCCTTGAATAAAGGACGTTTCCAAAAGAACTTTTCAAACCTTGACTCCTTACCATAATAGCCATGTGTCCAGAAATAAATCCTCTTGGTCGATTTAAATAATTTTTTAAATATGCAGAACGGTAATAACGAAAGATTTCTCGTAGCTCCCAACATAAAGTAAATATCATAATCCATCTTTAACAATTTTAAGAGCCCCATAGCAATATAAAATGGACCTATCCTTTTAATGGGAATACGTGTTACTTTATTAAGTTCAGAAGAATCAAACTCCTTAACGTGAGTATCTATATCTTCAATATACCATTCACAATCATACTCCTCATCAAGCCTTTTATAGATTGCTTTTCTATACAAAGCCAAATCGTTGAAATACATGCAAATCCTTTTACTCATATCAGTATAGTTTCTAGGAATTAACTAAACATCAATAAATTTTTCTCTTTTTATTCACACAATATTATATAACTTGGGGATTAATCCTCCTTTTATATAAAGGCATATATGCCGCATACCCATATGCACTAAAACACATCAAAATAGGATTAAATGCAAGTTGTTCACTAACAGTACTTAAAGTCAAAATACAGAAAACCAGCAAGGCCTCAAGAAATGGTTTGTTTTTAAATCTCATAACAAGAGTAATTCCAATTACATGAAGTAGCCCGAGTAAAATGCCATAAAAAGCAAAAATGTTTAGTGGGGTAAATGTTGTCATAGCTACACCTTTTCTTGTTAGTTCTACGTTCCCTGATTGACCTATTCCAACAATAGGTGAATTTCTAAATTCATCGAGCACATAAACGAACGCATTCATCCTCACTTCTGCAGATTCATTTGAACTACTACCATATGCATAACTTTCATTAATACTATTTAATTTACCAAATAAAGAATAATAGAAATATGAATCCTCATCTATTAAACCGTAAATTATAACAAGGAAGATGAAACTGGCAAATGTAACGAGTGGAACAACCGTGTCCTTTCTCACTTTATATACATATAAGAATAAAACGAGAATAGATCCTATTATTCCAGTTGTAGAAAAAGTTAAAATTGCTGTTAATACGTAAATAATAATCCGAAAGAATCTCTTTTGTCCTGAGTAAGAGTCTCTATATAAATCTATAATTGCACTAACTATTATAAAGAACTGAAATGCGCCTGGCTCCCAATAAATGCCTTGTATTCTATAGGTAGCCCATTCGCTAAACTCAACGCGGGGTATAGAAAATAAAGCAAAATACCCGCCTTCACCATGTGAGTTGATTAATAATGGGCATATTTGATATAATGGTAACCCGATAAAATGCAATAAGAAACATATAAGGGAGGCTATACATATAACATAATTAATATCTGAAAAAGCACATTTAAAATGGTTTAAGTCTATTGAAGAAACAACAAGAACCACTAAAACCAAATTGACAATGCACGATATAAAAAACTCTACCTCCGGGAATCCCTTAAGTACAAAAGTTAATAACTCTAAAAACATTGTCAATGCAGCAAATATAACTGCAACTTTATTAAGACCACGTCTTTTAATAACAGTCAAATACCAAAAGACAAGCACCATCAAAAATATATTCGTGTAGCGTGCAAATGACTCAACAAAAAAGAAACCTGCCTTAAAAAGAAGAAGAAGATAAATAATAAGATATGAATAAAATTTAGAGGACTTCATCGACAAACTATCATAAATATATAACTAATGTACGAGAATGTTACATATAGTATCTGGCTTAAAATCATCGAATAGCCCATCAATAGATCTAAGCGGTTTTCCAAGTGCAGCGTTGATTTCATCAGCAATCTGATGAACATCAATAGAAGATTCGTCATATTCCTTAATATTTATGCTATTGGAATAAATATTAAAATAAGGAATTGTTGTGTCTTGAGGATTTGTGATAATATTAATAATAGGTTTTCCCGTAGCAAACATACCGAATATTTTACTTGGCAGCATACTATATGCCAAAGAATTACCAATATTTAGTAAGAAGTCTGAATGATCCTGTACATAACGAACGTAATTATTATTTATAATACCATGATAACGCACCACTGAGGAAGAATCTAATACATCTTTAATATCACCTATATTGCCCCAAATATGGACAAGTATTCTTCGTGAAATAAGCTTAGATATTTGTTCCAAAAGAAAGAGTATCTTTCTAGGATCTCTATTATTAGATGATAATGTTCCAATATATGAAATATTAATTGCTTCTTTTTCAAAAGGCAATTCACACTTATCCCCATCTGTCTGCACTATACATACAGGAAAGCCAACATAGTATATCTTCTCTGTCTCGATATCTCTAATTTTTTCGATATCTTGTCTACCTGAATAAGGAATAAGCAACTTATCTACAATATGGCATTCTTTAACTATAGAAGAACAGGAATGAGTATAGACGTAGTTACGAATAATAGAAGAGTTATTTATCGTTACTGTTCGGAGATCGAGATGATATGACACAACCCTAACTCTATCGCCATACGTTTTTTTGATCATTAATCCTGAATAAATATTCTCATAGCTATTAAACGTAGCAATTATTAAATGAATATCATTCTTTTCAACTAGTTCTTTTGATCTATTTAATACCTTTCTGGTTCGAGACAATGATGTAATTGGATAAAATGGCAAAAGAAGAATATGTCGAAAAATCTGAATAATCTGACATAAGGTTTTATTAAATAAACTAGGATGTGTCTTAGAATACCTGGCAAAGGATGTGTAAAAACTATCTGGCACTTGCCACACTTCAATGCCATTTAGATTATTAGGTTTCCTTACATACTCTTTGCCTGCAGAAACTATGAAAACCCTGTACCCCCTTGAAACCATCTCTTTTGCCATGTTACTAATACAAATTGTATTAGCACTGGAATTATCTGAGCCGCCAATAAAGAGGGCTGTTTTATTATCTATCCAAGCCATTAACCAAAATAGTAAAGAATTATTATTAAAAACGAATAGAGTTATACACGTTAACGGTGTAACTTTTTTCTAATAAGTTCACATATATATTCATATGCACTTAATCTGAAAATAATAGAAAACAGAAGATACAAGGATGAACACATAAGAACTTGAACAAATGCTTTTAGAAGATAATGCATTCCCCAATGCTCACCTAGGAAGTATACAACAAAACCCACAATTGCAGAGAGAAAAATAGAAGGTATAATATCTAGAAGTTGAGTATAAAAAGAATACCCGATATGCTTTGATATTAAATAACTATTAATAAAATATACTGTCCATGCTCCGGCAACACACATCCACAACAGTCCATACATTCCACCTACTAAAATACCAACAAAACAAAAAACAATAGTTATCGAACGTTTAATGATTGTCCAATTAAATAAAACTTTACTTTTCCCTATCGCAGCAAGTGCATTATTTGCAGTCCCTTGAAGTCCAACTGCTAAACCTGCTGTACATAAGATTTGAAAATATGGTACTGCATCAACCCATTTATCTGTATATAAAAAAACAATTAATGGTTTCGCAATAACAATCAGAATCATCATAACCAGGCTACTTACATAAGCTGGTATTTGAATAAAACGTTTCAACGCTTGTATATAAGATGTTCTATTATCTTGTAAAGAGGACAGAACAGGAAATGTAACTTGATCCATCAAGCTACTAATAGCAGTAGAAGCAGAGCCTTCAAGACGATATGCCTGATTGTACAATCCCAAATAATTTGAGTTGAATCTTCTCCCAACTAACAAGCCTTGAATTTCTGTACTTAAACTACTAAACAACGATGTTAATAGCATAAAACTACCAAAAGCAAATAGCTCTTTGAATGATTTAATGCTAAAGGCAATTAATGGCCGCCATTCACATATTAACCAAAATAATATGGCTAACATTAATGACATCGACAATTGTTGAAAAACGAGACTCCAAACTCCGTATCCTCTATATGCTAAAAAGATTGCAATTGAAAAAGAAGATAGCCCAGAAATAATATATATTATCGATAAAGTTTTAAACCTTAAATTTTTTCTTAATATATTTTGCTGTATAATACTAAGCGCATTAAGAAAAAGTACTAACCCTTGTACTCTTAAAACTTTAGAAAGTAATGGTATCCGGTAGAAACTCGCAATGTATGGGGCACTAAAAAAAAGAACAAAATAAAGAATTATAGAAAGACAAATATTCAAATAAAAAATTGTAGAATAATCCAATTGTGTAGGTTCTTTCTTTTGAATGAGCGCAGCCCCAAATCCTCCATCTATTATAGTATTTGCCAAAGTTATAAAAATCATTAGCATGGCTACACACCCAAAATCATCTGGGGTGAGTAATCTTGCCAAAACAATATTTGATGCAAGATTAATTGCCATCATCCCAAATCTCTGAAACGAACTCCAAACTATACCTTTGATGGTTTTTTGTTTTAGTTCAGACATAGGTTGTATCTAACAGATGTTGAATACTATAATTTGACAACTCATAAAGAACCTTGATTCGTCAAGAACTCAAATAATGTTGTTATATCATTTTTTTGAGTTACGATTTTCTCCAAACCATTTTGTTCACTACACCCACGTAGCTCTGAATGATACGGACGACCTTAGTAGAAACATTTTCATCCACATAGTCGGGAACAGGAATACCAGGCTTAGCGTCCTTAATAAGTTCTACTGCTACATCTACACTCTGCAGTAGTCCCTTGGTGTCAATGCCACTGAGTACAAAGCAGCCTTTGTCAAGTGCCTCAGGACGCTCTGTAGATGTGCGGATACATACAGCAGGGAAAGGATGACCAACAGAAGTGAAGAAGCTGCTCTCCTCGGGCAGGGTGCCGCTGTCGCTCACCACTGCAAAGGCGTTCATCTGGAGGCAATTGTAGTCGTGGAAGCCAAGAGGCTCGTGCTGAATGACGCGAGGATCTAACTTGAAACCTGAATCTTGAATCCTTTTCCTACTCCTGGGATGACAGGAGTACAAGATGGGCATATCATACTTCTCTGCCATCTTATTGATAGCAGTGAAGAGACTCATAAAGTTCTTCTCTGTATCAATGTTCTCCTCACGGTGAGCACTCAGAAGAATGTACTTACCCTTCTCCAAGCCCAGACGCTTGTGAATATCGCTTGCCTCAATCTCAGCAAGGTTGTTGTGAAGGACCTCAGCCATAGGAGAACCTGTAACGTAGGTGCGCTCCTTAGGCAGACCAGTATCAGCCAGATACCTGCGGGCGTGCTCACTGTACGCCATATTCACATCACTGATGATGTCCACAATGCGGCGATTTGTCTCCTCCGGCAGGCACTCGTCCTTGCAGCGGTTACCAGCCTCCATATGGAAGATGGGGATATGCAGACGCTTGGCGCCAATCACACTCAGACAGCTGTTGGTATCACCAAGTACAAGAACTGCATCCGGTTTTACCTCTACCATCAGTTGGTAGCTCTTGGCAATGATATTACCCATGGTCTCACCCAGGTCATTACCCACTGCCTCCATATACACATCAGAATCTGCCAACTTCAGGTCCTTGAAGAACACACCATTCAAATTGTAGTCATAGTTCTGACCGGTATGTGCCAGCAATGTATCAAAATACTTGCGGCACTCGTTTATTACTGCTGCAAGGCGAATAATCTCCGGACGCGTACCAACTATTATCAGAAGCTTCAGCTTCCCATTCTCTTTAAATTTAGCCATTATTTTGTTTTTATTTATTTCACTTTACAGGTTCAAAAAAGGTATCCGGTTTGTTCGGATTGAATATCTCGTTGCAGTACATCACTGTTACCAAGTCCTCGGTATCTGATAGGTTGATGATGTTGTGGGTGTAACCGGGGAGCATGTGGACGGCTTGGATGTGGTCGCCAGAGACTTCCCACTCCAGCACGCGGCCTTCGGGATCGTTGAGGTTGCGTTGCTGAATCAGTCCGTGACCTTTCACCACAATGAACTGCTCAAATTTGGTATTGTGCCAATGTTGGCCCTTGGTAATGCCTGGCTTAGAGATGTTGATACTCACCTGACCTGCATTGAGAGTGTGCACCAGCTCGGTAAAGGAGCCACGGTCGTCCACGTTCATCTTCAGGTCAAAGACGGCCTTCTCGTAAGGCAGGTAACTGAGATAGGTGCTGTAGAGCTTCTTGGCAAAGCTGCCAGCGGGAATCTCCGGTATCATTAGCGTTTTAGGCTGCTCAGCAAAGGACTTTAGCAGTTCTACTATTTCACCCAAAGTAACCTTATGCGTTATGGGGCAATAACGGTATTTACCAAGTGGACCGGGAATAACCTCTAATCCTTCAAACTCGCATCTATGACCTTTACCCTCTAAGATGGCTATCATCTCATCCACAAGGTCATCAATATAAAGAAGCTCCAGCTCAACGCTAGGATCATTTACTGTATAAGGGAGATCATTAGCGAACGCATTGCAGAAGGTTGCTACAGCACTGTTATAGTTGGGGCGGCACCATTTACCAAAGAGGTTCGGGAAACGATAAACGTGTACCTCAGCACCGGTTTCTTTGCCATACTCCAAGAACAGGTCTTCGCCTGCCTTCTTGCTTCGGCCATACTCGCTATTGCCAAAACGGCCCGTGAGACTGGCCTGCTGGCTGCTGCTGAGCATCACCGGGCAAGTATTCTTATGCTTCTTCAGCGTGTCCAGCAATGTAGAAGCAAAGCCAAAGTTGCCCTGCATGAACTCTTCTTGGTTCTGCGGACGGTTTACCCCAGCCAAATTGAACACAAAGTCTGCATCCTTGCACCAAGCATCCAGATCATCTGGAGTTGAATCCAAATCATACTCATACACTGCCTCAATGATCATGCAAGGGTGAGTTTTATCCTTACCAGCCTGTATGTTCTTTAGTGCCCAACAAAGGTTTTTTCCAACAAACCCTTTGGCACCTGTTACAAGAATCTTCATATTATACGAGATTTGGTATTCCGTTCAGTTCGTTCTGGATATAAGTCAGAGATGCTATCTTCTCTTTTGTTTCTTCCAAATTCAAGCGCTTGGTATTGTTAGAGTTAAATTCTTCTATAGTTGCACGTTTGGTATCACCATCTTTGAAGTACTTATCATAGTTCAGGTCACGGTTGTCAGCCGGAACTGCATAGAAGTTGCCCATATCAATCGCCTTAGCAGCCTCTTCCTTGGTGAGCAAGGTCTCATACATCTTCTCACCATGGCGGATTCCAATCACGCGAATCTCAGGATCATTAGGTGCCTGGTGCTTGAAGAGTTCAACTACAGCCTTCGCCTGCGTCTCAATCGTACAGGCAGGTGCTTTCTGAACCAGGATGTCACCATTCTTACCATTCTCGAAGGCAAACAGTACCAAGTCAACGGCCTCTTCCAGGCTCATAATGAATCGAGTCATAGAAGGCTCAGTAATGGTGATAGGATTGCCTTTGCGAATCTGGTCAATCCAAAGAGGAATAACACTACCACGGCTACACATAACGTTACCATAACGAGTGCAGCAGATCTTTGTATCACCAGAAAGACGACTCTTGGCTACAGCTATCTTCTCCTCAATGGCTTTGGTGATACCCATCGCATTGATAGGATAAGCCGCCTTGTCTGTACTCAAGCAGATAACACACTTTACACCTGCATCAATGGCGGCATCCAGCGTGTTGTCTGTTCCAATCACATTGGTCTTTACGGCCTCCATCGGGAAGAACTCACAGCTGGGCACCTGCTTCAGGGCAGCAGCGTGGAATACATAATCCACACCCTTCATAGCGTACTTCAGTGTGCTCTTGTTGCGTACGTCACCAATATAGAACTTAATCTTATTGGCCACCTCCGGCATACGTGCCTGGAAGTCGTGACGCATATCATCCTGCTTCTTCTCGTCACGCGAGAAGATACGGATTTCACCAATATCGGTTCTGAGGAACCTATTCAACACTGCATTACCAAAACTACCTGTACCTCCAGTGATGAGGAGGACTTTGTCCTTAAATACTGACATAATATCTGTTACTTAAATTGTTTATTTCAAATGTTAAGATGTTAATTTGCTAACTGTTAATTGATCAAAGTTTGGCAGATGATGTGATTCTTTCCTATCACATTTCCCTGCTAATGTCGTTATTTTATATGTGCGTTTAGCTATTGCCAGCAAAAACCAACAAATGGTTCATTGTTCATGATTCACGGTTACTTACCCTACTTATTAAGGGCCAGACAGAATGCGCGTATGTTCTGATGGCTAAGTGTCGCATATTGATTTATAAGTTGCTATGCAGCCTGTTGTCTGGCTGTTCATCTCATCAAGCCACGGGCTGAATATGTTATGTGTGCTCAAACCTGCCTCGACATGCCCCACGGGTATCCGCTAATAGAATGCGGCTAATGCTGATGCTGTGCTCGTGATTGTATCGCCATGCAACAGAACTACATCGGGCTTGCACTCCTTGAACACGTCGCGCATTCCGGTGAGTACACGTTCGGTGACGTCATACAGGTCCTGTCCCTGTTTCATGATGTTCAGGTCAAAATCCGGCGTGATCTCAAATATACGGAGCACCTAGTCCAGCATCTCGCGGTGCTGCCCGGTTACGCACACTATTGTCTTAAACACATCCGGATGCTTCTGGAACTCCTTTACCAGCGGGGCCATCTTTATGGCCTCGGGACGGGTTCCGAAGACTAGCATTACTGTTTTCATAAATATATCGGTCTTGTTATACGATGTTATCATTTAACGGCCCCGCTTGCGCGTAAGAGCGGAAACCGCATTCTATTCTATATTCCTGCATCCCCCGAGAAAACGATTCTCATTTTTGCCTTCCAATTATCAGGAACATCTTCCCAACTGATTCTATTCTGTATGTGTTCATAACAGGCATTCGTGTATCTATTCTAACTCTACAACAGGGTTATCACGCTTCTCCCGCTGTATTGTTGTTAATACAAGACGTTTATTGTTGGTGGCTCGTATCTTGAAACTTAACTCATGATCTGTGTTTACTGTAGTTCCCTGTTGCCTTATCTCAATCCCCTCGTTATAAGTTTCAAAGTTGGACATCACGAATAGTTCACTCATAAAGTCCTTGAACATACTAACCAGCAGGTTTTCATCCAACTTGTCTAAAGCTATCTCATCTGGTGATACTCTGATACCTCCTCCTCTTCTTCCCACATCCTTGTCTTTCTTTAATTCAAGAAGAAACGTCTGTTTGTCAGGTGATGTAAAGTCAAGTTGGATGGTGTAGCTGTGTGACGTCTTATATTCATCTGTGGCAGGGTTTCCGTCGTAGAGCATTTTGGTGATTCGTTTACGTAATGAAATGAACATCACGTCTAATCCACTCAAAAGTTTACTGCTTTCATCAGGTGCTACTCCCTCTATTGTTCTTCTATATGCTTTGAACTCTAACAGGCTGGTTACAGACAAGTGCTTTGTTAGATTATATTGATTGCAAAAAGGTCGCATCTTTTCTCCATACGGACTCAAACAATTATATCTCACTATCAGCATCTCAGCGTTACTCATCTGACCGCGTACCAGTTTTGCATACTCTACTTTATCATCTTCCTCCAATTCTGAGTTGGAGATAAGTGTTACAAGAAGATACAGCATCCTTAGATGAACCGACATTTCTGTGCGATGTGCTGAATAAAACTCCAGATAATCATCTACGGCAGATAACGTCCTTCTCTTATAATCGTTATTATTATCAAAGTTGGTATCAATGAAAAAGTGAGCTATAATCTCAAAGGCTGCCCGGCCTCTGTTCGGTTCATGATAGTATGCCCCAATTGCTGCCTGATAGGCGTCAAAAAAACGGCTGAACTTACCATCAAATATTTGTAGTTCATTCTGATAATATTGTCGCTGTGCTGCAAAATCGGCCTTCCTATTTGCTGCAACAATGCTTTCATTGGTTGTAACTACACTGGCATTGGTTTTCTCAATATCCTTATTGATTGTTGCTTGGTTCTGTAAAGTCTTAATAAGGAGATAGGCACTGTATAAGGCAATGATGGTTCCTAATACGCCTCCTATGAAGTCACCGTAGGTCCCAAAAATGCCTGTATCTATAGGAAGTGTTCTATCATAGGTCTGGTTAAGTAGAAACATAACGGCCAGCACAACGGCCGCGATAATGCCACTCCATATAAGTAACTTCATCCCTTTGAATAGGGTCTTTTCATCTTCCTGAGCCATCGCTATTCTGATTCGTCAATATTAGCACCCAGTTCTTTGCAAACACTGCTACCTTTTATGATGGGTAGCTCCTCTCCTCGTTTGGCATTGCAAACGGGGCATAAAGGCGTTATATACCTCCCTCCTGGGTATTTCCCGTTGGAAGGGGGCTTCACCCATACATGACCACCCATTGCCTTGTGTCGCTCAACGGTATCTCCCGTTGCCACATAGAGGTCTTTCATTATCTTGGGGACGTCGCCCACAAAAATTACCTGTCCACAGCTGCTGCAAAACAGTCTTGACTCGTGGTTACCGGTCATAGCACGCCAGTAGTCTATCCAAGACCACCCTTTCTCCGCAGAGCGTTCTGCAGTATTCTCACAGTTCTTGAGTTTTGTGTCCTGATTGGCCGTCAGCACCCTACAATTACCAAACTGCTCCTCTATACTTTTTTTATACTCGTTTAATTCTGTTTCAGTCATAATCACAGAGCATATTATAGGACATTCTGAATGCCTAACTTAGCGAAGAAAATCTGATTCCTTCTTTTAGCATTGACAAGCATTGAATCATAAGTCAAGATTTCCTGAGTGGTATTGTTTACGGTACGGTATAAGCTATGGAATGGTGTTTCCGCAAAGTTTTCCATCTTTGCATCGCCTTTAATAGCACCATAAGCGTTCTCATCAACAACATAGTAAAAATGAATGGGAACAGATTCATTGGTACTAATAATCTTCCCTTCTTCGTTGACCTTTTTCCCAGACCTGATTCCTAAAGTCTGCTCACGCATCTGCTTACTAAATTCTTCGTATGTAAGTTGTCGGCCAGGACGTTTCAATTCAAATATCAATACCGCATTAATTACACCATAATCGCCCTTCTCACCATAAATAAACGGAACATCGTAAACAGCAATGTCTGTCTCTTTTCCGCAATCAGTCTGCCCTTCGAGAGGAGAATGTAAGCGGATAGCCTTGTCGGAGGTGATATAACCGAAGAAAGTCAGTCTGTCGTCCAATAACCAGAGATTGTGTTTGTCGTATGGCACAGTGGCATTTGAGCCTCCCATTGTAAATAGGAGGTTATGGATAGTCTTTTCTTCAGTATAATCTTTAGTTTCCTCCATCCACGCAAGGTATTTCTCAAAAAGAGCAATAACCGTCTTTCGCTTTGCTATGTATTGGGCAAGTTGTAAATTGCCTTCAGCTGTAGTAGCATTTACTACTTCTTCCAGCAATTTTTGGTAGTCATCTTTGTTGCTATAGTCACGTTCGAGTAATTTCTGACATTTCGCACGCGACTCAACACTCTTTTTATAACTGAGCGCATGGAGCTTTTCATCTATCTCTTCATCTTTAACGTCATCAGACACTCCTTCAAGGAAACTGTCTGATATGGTTAGATGGCGGTATGGCAAGCCTGCATCTTTCGCCATAAAAGAGGCTATTTTCTTTAATGTAGTATTCTTGCGTTCCTCAACGTTTTGCTTAAAAATGCTGCTAATTGCTTTAACTACAATTATATCGACATCAGATTCGTAGAGTCTTGTGTTATTCTCAGTTTCCTTACGCTTAGGAAAATCCAGCTCGTTTCTGGACATATTGACAATCTCATTAAGATAGTCAGAGATGACATATATCCGGATAAATACCGGTTTATTATCTTCTATGATAGGTGAACTGAATAATGGGAATACCGTCGGTACATTTTTACTCTTCACCACCCTGTTGTTGGCACATAACGAGTACTGATGAACTCTGCGTTTGTTGCCTTTAACAAAATAGAGTTGAAACTCCTGTCCTTTTACTGTATCCTTATAGATTTCATCGATAAAGTCACTGATGGAGAATTGACTGGATAGGTTGATTGTTTCATCTCCTTCATGAATAGCAATTAAGGGTGCCTGTTTTGTAAGATAGTATAGAAGGCAGTGTTCAAGGATGCTATCAGCAATACTTTCCAAATCATAGGAAGCGGATTTCTCCTTAAATAGTTCATTCAGCCTACTAACATAGACCACTGTTCCCGTGGTTGTTGCATTTCCTTCTTCCGGGTATAATGGTTCAGAAAGTCCTTCTTCTCTATTTAGAGTGAACTCAATCTTCTTTATATTTTCATCTCTATAGGTGCTTGAAACCTGCATTTCTTCAAATACAGAAAGCACGGCAAAGCGGCCAACTCCTTTTCCTCCAATATCAGCTTTCTTTGTTGAGTGGGAGCGAGTAAAACTCTCATAATTCTTGTCAGTAAAGCCAATACCATTATCTTCAATCCGAACACTCTTAATTGCTCTCCCTCCGAACAGGTTCTGAACCTGCTCTTCACGTTCAACATAAATATCTATCTTACCATTTCTTGTGTCGCCTTTCTCTGCAATGGCTTGAATAGAATTAATCACAAGCTCGAAGAAGGCAAGAAGAAAATCCTCTTCCCTGATCCGAAGTTCGCGAATAATGCCGTCTATATCGGTCGCAATTAGTTTACCCATTTGAATTATTCTTTTTGTAATCGCTCAAATATGCTCTCCTGCACACCTCTTTACGCATTCTTCTACTCCTTTCAGAAGATATACGTCATTTCTCTATCAGCTCCTTGATGCACTCCACTATATACTTCACATCCTCATCCTTGACGTAAGGCCCAGCGGGAAGACACATGCCCACCATAAAGATGGCTTCACTCTCGCCGTTGACGTATGAAGGAGCATCGCGGTAAACGGGCTGCTTGTGCATCGGTTTCCATTACATGACAGGGGACAGGTTCATGTCATATTTTTGTGAACTGAATTATTCCCCTACTTATTCCTGTTAGATGCTCTGTCTGCGCGTAAGGCCGGTGGTCGCAATTGCTCATTTAATTCTCTTGATCATTACACGTGAAGTTGTTAGCTGCCAGAATA
>JAEEGG010004471.1_pt1 | contig 33819 bp, 25 predicted proteins | sample 9134161 | NCBI WGS metagenome assembly JAEEGG01 (sample SAMN16246543, study PRJNA631951) | gut metagenome | biome: gut microbiome; feature: rumen; material: CR-attached | host: Bos | place: Iran: Karaj | collected 2018-10 | reverse complement strand
ATGTCCATATCGTCGTCCCAGGGGATGAAGCCATTGTGACGGACGGCACCCAGCATGGTGCCTGCCCAACAGTAGTACTTGATGTTGTGCTCACGGCAGACACGGTCTACAGACAGAAGTATTTGCAGAATGTGCTGATGGAGGGTTTCTATATCGTATGAAGCCATAATTTTGTGCCAAAGGTAGCACAAAATTAGTGAATAGTGAATAGTGAATAGTGAAAAGTAATGTCTTTTAACTCCCTTTAACTCCTATAACTCCTTTAACTCCTATATTTTTATTACTTTTGCAGCATGAAGATTTTCCATATCGTATCGAATAAGGAGTGGGGCGGAGGCGAACAGTACGTCTACGACCTGAGTCAGCGACAGATGGCCGACGGCATCGACGTCACTATTTTCTGCAAGCCTGTGGAGGCGATTATGCAGAAGTATCAGGAAGCAGGGATGAAGGTGATTCCGCTGGCCTTGGGAGGGGCGTTGGATGTGATGAGTGCCTGGAAAATGGCGAAGGTGATCAGGAGTCAGGAGTCAGGAGACAGTAGTAGTCTGATTCTGCACGCCCATAACTTTAAGGATGCGTTTACGGCGTGTTATGCCAGGTGCCTGGCTGGAAACAAGCAGGTAAGGGTGGTGATGTGTCGGCATCTGACGCGGAAGGGCAAGAATACGTTGCTCTACCGTTGGCTCTATCGGCATCTGGACCGTCTGATTTTCGATTCGGAACTGTCGAAGTCGGAGTTCCTTAGTACGGGTCCTACAATCGATGAGGCAAAGCTGGGGATTGTGCATACAAGCATAGTGGTGCCGGAGGAGGTGACCACCGTGGATATCAGGGCACAACATGGCATTCCTGAGGATTGTGTCATCGGTATGTTCCACGGGAGATTGGATCCCGAGAAGGGGCTTGATGTCTTGTTGGATGCTCTTGCTTTACTCAAGGATATCTCTCACCTCTCACCTCTCACCTCTCACCTTTTAATCCTGGTAGGTCGTGGCAGCGAGGAATATACCGCTCATCTGAAGCAGGTGGTGCAGGAAAAAGGCATCGCCGAAAAAGTGGTGTTTGCGGGGTTTGTGCATCCCGTGCTGCCGTATGTGGCTGCTGCCGACTTCGGTATCCTGGCATCGACGGTACAGGAGGGTTGTCCGCTGTCGCCGCAGGAGTATATGTCGCAGGGACGTCCCGTGGTGGTGACTAATAATGGTGGGCAGCGTGAGTATGTGGTGCAGGAGCAGAACGGACTGTTAGTGCCTCCCGGTGATGCCAAGGCGCTCGCTGAGGCGATGGCTCGTCTGGTGGATGATGCGGCGCTGCGCCAGCGGTTAGGAAAGCAGGCAAAAGCTGACTTCGACGATCATCTGAACTACGAGCATTATTACGAGCAGATCAAAAGGGTTTATAGTTGAGAGTTTATAGTTGATGAATAAGGTGATCTATTATCTCGTGTCGGGCCTGTGGTATCTGCTTTCGCTGCTGCCATTCTGGGTGCATTATCTGCTGAGCGATTTCGTTTACCTGATTCTGTATCGGTTGATAGGCTATCGGGTGAAGGTGGTGCGGGGGAACCTCACGACATCGTTTCCGGAGAAGTCGGAAGCGGAGATACGGGAGATAGAACAGAAGTTCTACCACCGGTTGTGCGACTATTTCGTGGAGGCGGTGAAGATGAAGACGATGAGTCGGGAGCAGATGCGGCGGCATTTGGTGTTCAAAGGTACTGAGACGGTGAATGAGTGTGTGGCAGAGGGACAGTCGTGTGCCGTGTATTTAGGTCATTCCTTCAACTGGGAGTGGATCACCTCGCTGCCCCTGTGGGTATCGGAGAAGGCACAGTGCGGACAATTGTATCACGCTTTGGAGAATGAGGCTTTCGATAAACTCTTCCTCAGGTTGCGCGAGCGGTGGGGAGCAGAGTGTATCCCCTTGGTGGATATCCTCCGAAAGACGATAGAATACAAGCGGAAGCAACAGCCTACGGTGTTTGGCTATTTAGGAGATCAGGTGCCGCATTGGAACAATATCCATCACTGGTGCTGGTTTCTGAACCACGACACGCCAGTGATGACAGGTACGGAGCGTATCGCCATAAAGAACCATCAGGCGATTTTCTTCCTTGAGGTGTCGCATTTAAAACGAGGCTATTACGAGGCGGAGTTTAAGCTGATTACCCGTAAGCCGGAAGAGTTGAAGGAATATGAGGCGACGGATATTTATCATCAGATGCTCGAGGCGAGTATCCGCAGACAACCGGAACTGTGGCTCTGGAGTCATAACCGTTGGAAGCGGACGAGGGAGGAGTTTGACAGACGATTCCAGGTCATAGACGGGAAGGTCGTTCCCCGTGAAGGTGTGGAGGAATAAATTGTCAATTATCAATTATCCATTGTCAATTATGATATACGTACACGATAGGGGCCGGATGGCGAATAATATACTGCAGTACGGGCATGTGTATGCCTGGGGCAGGGAGCATGGGCGTAAGACGATGTCGATGCGATTTGCCTATAAGTATCCGTATTTCCATATCTGCGATACGAAGCACCATAACTTCGCCACGTATGTCTTTGCGAAATATGCCGCGAAATGGGGCTTGATACCGATGGTGGCCTTCAGCGACGATGCGGCACAGAATCGTCGTAACGAGGATGTCATGCTGCAGAAACGGATGCTGGTGGTGACAGGATGGGAGGCGCATTGGTATGACCTGTTTCTGAAGTATAAGGCGGAGATATTGGCGTTGTTTGCATTTCATGAGGATATCGAGACCCTCATCACCCACGACTATTCACTATTCACTAATCACTATTCACTAAATATAGGCGTGCATATCCGGAGAGGGGATTATGCGACGTTTTACGATGGGAAGTTCTTCTATTCTGATTCACAGTATGTGGGGGTAATACGGCGTTTCTTGGCGTTGCATCCGGATAAAAAGGTGAGGGTGTTTATCTGTGGCAATGACCCGAAATTAGATAAAGACTACTACCGGCGGGAGTTACCACAGTGTGAGGTGGTGTTTCCCGATGGGAACCCCGGCGAGGATCTGTGTCTGCTCTCGCATTGCGACTATCTGATGGGGGCTCCCAGTACGTTCTCATTAGTAGCAGCGATGTATCATGATCGTCCGCTGTATTGGATCATGGATGCCGATGCGCCGTTGAGCGAAAGTTCATTCCGCTATTTCGACGATCTCTTCCAACATATTCTTTAAGGAACCAACTGGTTGTCGATCATCCTTGCCATATATTGCTGGATGATGGCTTTCACTTCTTTCTCCATCTGCTGCTGCTCAGGAAGCTGACCTTTCAGGTTCTTCTTCATCTGATAGTCCTTTAAGGCATAAAGACCTATTGTTTGCTGCCCATCGAACTGAAGGACATAATCCCCCTTGCAATACTGATAGATGCCATCGAGGTAATTGATGGCCCAGGTGTCTTCGGCAGGGGTATTTAGCAGGTCGCAGCCGAAAGCCATGTAGGGCTTGTCGTAACCCACGAGATTGAGAATGGTGGGTAGGATGTCCGTCTGCTGGGCAATGCCATCGCGGATGCCTGGGGTGACGGTGCCAGTAGGATCGTAGAGGATGATAGAGGTGGCAAACTGATTGATGCTGCTCTTGTATTCCGCATGGTTACTCATGTTGGTGTGGTCACCTGTCATCACGAAGATGGTGTTGTTAAACCACGGTTCATGGCTGGCTTCTTCGAAGAAACGCTGCAGGGCATGGTCGGTATAGCGGATGCACTTGTGGATGGGCATCTCCTCTTCTTTGAATACCTCTTTATATTGTTCCGGTACGTGGAAGGGGTGGTGACTCGACAATGTGAAGAGCGCTGTCATGAAAGGCTCTTTCATATCACTCATCTTCATGCGGAAATACTGTAGGAAAGGTTCGTCCCAGATACCCCACCAGTTGTCGGAATCGGCAGGACCATTTGTGCGTTTATCGGCTTCGAAGTCTTCCTGGCTGTAGCACTGTTGGAAGCCTGTGGATCTTGTGAAGCCCTGGAAGCCCAAGCTGGAGGCAGGGGCACCGTGGAAGAAGGCTGTTTCATAGCCTAAGCTGTCGAGGCACGCTGCCATACCGCTGAGATGATTCGTGGCGTGAGAGGCAGCCACAAAGGACTCTACAAACATGGGGAGTCCAGAGAGTGCCGAGGGCATGGCATCAATGCTGGCCCGTCCGTTGGCGAAGGTATAGCGGAAACTCACGGCGTGTTGCATCAGGGAGTCGAGGAAGGGGGTATAGCCCTTGTAGCCAGGGAGGATCTCGTGATTCAGACTGCCGATATACTCACGGCCGAAGCTTTCGAGGAAGATAACGACGATGTTCTTTCTAGAGAAGCTAGAATCTCTAGATAGTCTAGAATCTCTAGATAATCTAGAGTCGCTAGAGAGAATAGGCTGATGGATGGGGCTGAAGATGGCTTCGAGCTCTGCCTCGCTCTGGTAATAGCCAGGGTTGTGATAGCTGTGCTTGCCGATGGTGCGGAAGAGTGAGAAGGGGGTGTTCAGGATGAGTGACGCATCGTTAGGACGATCGATGAACTGATTGGCGGTGCTGATCTTGATAGGACGGTTGTCCCAGAAGCCTCCGCGCATACCTGCCCAGCAGAGGAAGGCTGCGATGAGTAGTGCTAATGTTTGTACGATGTAATAGCGCCGGCGAGACTGGGTGCGGAAAGTGGGGGTGAGGTAGCAGCGCCAAAGAAAGGCTATCAGTGCGATGAAAAGCAATACCAGATACCAGTGGCGCAGGAACTCCAAGCCAACGATGCTGCCTAACTTATCATCGGCGCCGAATTCGCTGAAGAAAGCTATCGTCGTGCGACGGGCGGTATATTGGAAATAGACAGTATCGCCGAGGTTCGTGGCAAGGCCCAGACCGTTGATGATAATATAAATCCATTTGAAGCAGCATTGCCATTTGGCGTTCTCCTTCAGATGCAGGGGGAAGAGCACCAGCAGGATGTAGAGGGCGTTGGTGTAGGCAATGGCTGAGGTGTCGAAATAGACCCCACCCCAGAAGATATCCCAGAACTTCGGCGAACTGAACACGTGTTCGTAGGTGCTGTAGTTCTCTAACAGGAAGGCGATCCTGGTCACCATATAGGCCACATACAAAAGCAGGATATTGACAATCACTGTCCCCAGCCCTGATATATTTCTTTTTATACTATTCACAATAAACTATTCACTATTCACTATTCACTATTCACTGACAACTTGTCTTGTGTCATGCGGGTCATATACTGTTGGATGATGGCTTTCAGTTCGCGCTCCATCTGCGGCTGCTGCGGCACCTTCCCGATGAGATTTTGTTTCATCAGCGAGTCGCTGAGGGCATAGACGGCTTTCGTCTGTGTGCCATCGAACTGCAGCACATATCCTTGTTTTACATATTGGTAAATGCCATTCAGGTAGTTCACGGCCCAGGTGTCTTCAGCAGGAGTGTTCAGCACATCGATGCCAAAACCGAAATAGGGTTTCTGGTAGTGCAGCATACCCATTACGGTAGGCAGGATATCTATCTGCTGAGCAATCTTGTCCTGTATCTCCGGCTGGCGCTCCGCATTACCAGGCTCATAGATGATGATGGGAGAGCAGAAACCACCGAGATCGGTCTCGTAGAAGGCATGATCGGAGAGGTTGGTGTGGTCGCTGGTGAGTACGAAGATGGTGTTATTGAACCAAGGTTCGCGGCTTGCTTTCTCAAAGAACTTTCCGATAGCCATATCCGTATAGCGGATGCATTTGTGGATGACGATGCCTTCCTCAGGATATTGGGCTTTGTATTTCTCGGGAATGACGTAGGGGTGATGGCTGCTGGCGGTGAAGACTGCTGTCATGAAAGGTTCTTTCATCTCCGACATTTTTGTGGCGTAGTATTGCAGGAAGGGTTCATCCCAGATAGCCCACATTCCGTCGAAGTCTTCGTCACCGCCGAAGCGAGTATCTGCATCATAGTCCTCACGTCCGTAGTAGTCCTGGAAACCTGTGGCGCGGGAAAAAGCCTGGAATCCCATCGAACCGCGTTGGGCACCGTGGAAGAAAGCCGTCTGATAGCCCTCTGCTACAAGGATGGAGGCGATGCCGCTAACGTGGTTCATCGAGGCAGGGGTGAGGAAGAAAGGCTCTACAAACATCGGGATGCTCGAGAGGATGCTCGGCATACCGTCGATGCTCTTGCGCCCGTTGCAATAGGTGTGGCTGAAGGTGACGCTCTTGGCGATAAGGGAATCTACGTATGGGGTATAGCCGCGGTATTGGCCGTTCTCCAAAGTCTTATTGAGGGCGCCGATGTATTCGCGGCCAAAGCTCTCGACGATGAGGATGACGACGTTTTTTCTAATGAAGCTAGAATCACTAGATAATCTAGATTCGCTAGATAATCTAGGGTTATTAGGATAGTGCACTGGGCTATAGATGGCCTCCATCTCCTGTTCATTCTGATAGTAATCAGGTACCATGAAGACTGCCTTACCAATGGTGCGATAGAGCGAGAAGGGAGTATTCAGTACGAGGGCTGCCTCGATAGGACGGTTTACATATTGATTGGCATTGGAGATGGTGATGGGTCTTACGGCGGTGGTAAAGCCCCCTCGGATACCTGCCACCACGAAGGGAGCAAAGGCTGCTAAAGAGAGAAATACCGTGAGGGCGTAGGGCCAGGGACGCAGACGCTTCCATTCCAGGCCTGTCTTGACATACAGTTTCCACACACCCCATATCAGGAGGGCGAAAGCGATGACGAGATACCAATGATGGATGGTTTCCGTGAGGAAGATAGAACCGAGGTTTCCTTCGTTTGAGAACTCGCTGAAAACGGTGGTCGTCGTGCGGCGCATGGTATAGCGGAAATACACGCTATCGCAGAGGTTGATGGCAAGAGCCAGACCATTGATAACGACGAAGACCCATTTGCAGATCTGCTGGTAGGTGTTGTTCTCTTTTCTATGCCAGGGCAGGAGCATTAGTACGATATAGGGGATATTGGTCACGAGGATGGCAGAGGTGTCGAACATCAATCCGCCACCGAGCATCTCCATGAGATGAGAGAAACTTAGACCTTGTTCGAAATAGCTGTAGTTCACAAGCAGGTAGATGATCCTTGCTATGAAATACAGTATATATGCAATGCCCAGATTGCACAGCATCGCCGCCAATGGCGCCAGATATCCCAATCGTTTCGTCTTCATCATAATTGTCAATTATCAATTGTCAATTCCTTTAAATTCTTCGCTGCTGTCTGCAATATCGCCTTCCCCTTTTTGATGAGTGCCTCGCTGTTACTGCTCTTATCCACGATGATACGGTTAGCATTGAGGTCGAATACCGCAAAGCCTGTGCTGTCCTTCATCGTGATGCCGTTGTTGTAGGTATGTACGGCGAAGGGGTAGCGATAGCTCTGGCTCATCACATCGCGACTGAAACGGAAATCGTTGTGTGGAATGCCTAATTGTCCTAAGAGTGTGGCAGGGAGGTCTGTCTGGTTACACAACTGTGTAATGCGTCGCGGGGCTTTCAGGGCACCGCCTAACCAGAGCATCGGCACATGGTCATGCATCTCGTGTTCCTCACCTACACCGAAGTGTGAGAACCCATGATCAGGCAGCATGATCACCAGCAGATTGTCCCATTGCGGGGTTTGTTTCATGTCGTTGATAAAGTTGCCGATGCACTCGTCTAAATAATTGAAGGCATTGGCAATCTCGTCATTCAGACGATGCGTTGGCACATCCCAAGGCTCATGACTGCTGAGTGTGGAGTAACCGATGAGGAAAGGAACTTGTTGCGTTTTCACCATCTGTGCGAGGGTGGCGAAGGTGATATCATCACGCACACCCCATTCCGAGGTTTTCTGTTCCTGAGTGGTGTAGTCTTTCATCCAATGTAACTGTTCGAAACCTGTGGTTACGAGGTAGCTGCGCATATTGGTGAAGTTGATGTCACCGCCATAGAGGTAGGTGGTATGATAACCCTCCTGTCTGAGCGATTGTGCGATACCTGGTAATAATCGGGTTTTGGCAGGCATCTTCATCACCGAAGAACGTGGGAATGAGGGATAGCCGCTCCATGTGCAGAGGGTGCCGCGGTCTGTGCGATAGGAGTTTGCATAGAAATTGGCGAAGTAGACACCCTCCTTTGTCAGACGGTTCAGATGGGGCATAATATCTTGGCGTCCTCCGATATCTTCGGTAAAGATACCTCCGCAGCTCTCTAACAGAATCACGATGATGTTGGGTCGCTGGGTATTCAAGAGGGTATCAGGCGATGTGCTGTCTGTGAAATAGAAACCTTCCATTGTCTTTGCCCTTTCTGCCTCGCTCATGAACTGATAATCAGGAACGTAACTGGCGGTCTTCTCGAATGAAGCCAGAAAGCTGAACACCGGATTCACCGCCGAGTGGTTCAGGAACTGGTTTTGAGAGTAGTAAACCTGTCCTACGTTTGTGGTGGATTCGTGAAGGCCTCCGCGGATGCCGATAAAGATAAGGGGAAGGCAAAATAGGGAAATAATGAGGCCTGCGATACGATGCTTGGTGGGCAGGGGATTAGCTTTAAATATAGGATAGCCTAGATAGACTAGATATCCTAGAAGGACTAGAATCACTAGCCTTACTAAGAGATAGCCCGTTGATACGCTGGCTATGGCTTCTGAGGGGGTCTCGAGGTATTGCAGGCAAGAGGCATCGAGCTTGTAGTTCCAGAAGGGGTAGAGGCTGGTATCTGCCACGAAAGCCAGGGCAAAGGCGATGGCGATGATGATAAAGTAGATGGTGGAGATTCTGCTGAGGGCTTTGTGTGTCCACCAGAGACTGATCATTACCAGTAGGAAGGGCAGTATCAGGAAATAGAGTGCTGTGGAAAGGTCGAGCGTCATACCGTGACAGATGACATCCCACATATCACCAATGCCGAATGGATGTCCCTCGCGACAGCAGAGCATGAATACCACCTTTGCGATGATAAACACCACCACCGTCCAAAGGTAAGTTTTAATCAAGAACCCAACACGCTCTTTCATTTCTACTTCTCTCCTGTCGCCTGAATCCTGACTCCTGTCTCCTGTCTCCTGTCTTCTTACACTTGCTGCATCTCATGCAGTTTCTTATAATATCCGTCGATATTCAGCAGTTCATCGTGTGTGCCACGCTCTACGATGCGCCCTTCGTGCAGCACGCAGATCTCATCTGCATTCTTGATGGTAGAGAGACGGTGGGCGATAGCCACAGTGGTACGGGTCTTCATCAGTCGTTCGAGGGCATCCTGTACCAGGCGCTCGCTCTCTGTGTCGAGGGCTGATGTTGCCTCGTCGAGAATCAGGATAGGTGGATTTTTCAGAATAGCTCTGGCGATACTTACACGCTGACGCTGACCCCCGGAAAGTCGTCCACCTCGGTCTCCGATGTTTGTATCGAAGCAAGCCTCCGAAGCCATGATGAAGTCATAGGCATTGGCGATGCGTGCAGCCTCTTCTATCTGTTCGTCAGTAGCATTGTCCACGCCAAAGGAGATGTTATTGCGGAAGGAATCGTTGAAGAGAATGGCTTCTTGATTTACATTTCCGATAAGTTGTCTGAGATCGTGGATGCCCAGATCCTTCACATTGATGCCGTCGATGAGTACCTCACCCTCCTGCACATCGTAGTAACGCGGAATCAGGTCTACGAGTGTCGATTTACCGCTACCGCTCTGTCCTACGATAGCAATGGTCTTACCTTTCGGAATCGTCAGGTTGATATCCTTCAGCACGTAATGCAATTGTCCTGTCTCCTTGTCTCCCAGATTCCCTGTCTCTTGCCGATAGGCAAAGCTCACATTCTTAAATTCTATCTGGTGCTCGAAGCTTGGCAGACGCTTCGGACGAGCCACTTCTTTGATGGTGTTCTCTGCCATCAGGATCTTGTCGACACGTTCCATCGAGGCCAGACCCTTGGGGATGTTATAGCCTGCTTTTGAGAAATCCTTCAACGGATTGATGATGGAGTAGAGCATCACCATGTAATAGATGAAGATAGGACCGGAAAGTGTGTGGTTATTAAGAACGAGTACACCGCCGAACCACAGCACGATGACAATCATAATCGTGCCTAAAAACTCACTCATAGGATGAGCCGACGACTGACGGATGTTCACTCGCATGATATCGTTGCGGTAGGCGGTATTGATCTGGTCGAAGCGGCGGTTCATCTTTCCTTCGGCACAGAATGCCTTGATGATACGCAACCCACCGAGTGTCTCCTCCACCTGACTCATCGTGTCGCTCCAAAGAGCCTGCGCCTTGATGGAGTCCTGTTTCAGCTTACGACCTACCCAGCCCATGAACCATCCCATGAGGGGGACAATGGTCAGGGTGAAGAGTGTCAGCTGCCATGAGATGAATAGCAGGGCTGCGAAGTAACTTACAATCAAGATGGGGTTCTTGAAGAGCATCTCCAATGATGACATGATGGAGTTTTCTATCTCCTGCACATCACCACTCATACGAGCGATGATGTCTCCCTTGCGTTCCTCGGAGAAGAAGCCGAGGGGCAAAGAGGTGATTTTCTGATACACCTGATTGCGGATGTCACGTACCACACCCGTTCGGATGGGGATGATGGTGGCGGCAGAGAGGAAGTAGGCACCGGTTTTCAGGAAAGTGGTCACAGCGAGGAACAAGCCTATGAAGAGGAGGGTGGTGGTCTGTCCCCATTCGGCGATAAGACCATTCACGTAGTAGTTCATGTTGTTCATCAGCACCGTCTGGATGTTTCCCCAGTCCCAGGCCATCAACGACGTGGCTGTCTCTGCATCGCTCGTCTGGAAGAGAATCTGCAGGATCGGTATCAGCGCCGCAAACGAAAAGATATTCAATATCGCTGAGAGAATATTAAACACGATGCTGAGGATTAAGTACTTCTTGTATGGTGGTACAAATCGTCTTAGTACACTAAGGAATTCTTTCATATTCTGAGGATATTTATTCTAAGGATTTTAGGATTCTGGGATTTTTCCTAAAGGAATGGATTTCTGGGATTCTTTAAAATGAGTATTAACTACTGGATAAATGCTGTTACGTATGCTGTCTGTATTGAAATTAACAACATAGCCTAACTCACAGTTTTTCAAACGAAGATATGTAAAAAGTTGCTTTTCGAAAACGGTACGGTATTCAACTACAGATTTTAGCTCTAAGATAACTTTGTCATCAATGATTAAGTCTAATCGAAGATCTGGACAAATTAGTTCACCTTTGTAATAGACCGGTACTTGAACTTGATTTTTTACCTCAAATCCATTCGCTTGCAATTCTTTAATCATTGCTGCCTCATAGATGCTCTCTAAAAGACCAGGTCCCAACTGATTATAGACCTCATAGACACATCCAATTATTCTATATGTATAGTCTCTGTCCATTTAAACTCCTTTTATCCTTTCTTTAGAAATAAATCCTTAATTCCCCAAATCCTTAGACTATAAAATCCGTTGCAATCTCTCCCAAGAGTGTGGCACTGGTGGAGCCAATGATCTTCACCGGCACTGTTTCACCGATATGATGTCCAGCCTTGGGGAATACCACCATCTTATTCTGTTCTGTGCGTCCGCAGAGCTGCTCTCTTGAGCGTTTTGAGAAGCCCTCTACGAGCACATCGAAGGTCTTGCCTTCGTCTTTTTTGTTCTGCTTGGCAGACATTTCAGTCTGCAGAGCGATGAGTTCATTCAGTCTGCGGATCTTCTCTTCCTCTGGCACATCGTCGGGCAGATGCTTTGAGGCGTATGTACCTGGACGCTCGGAATACTTAAACATAAACGCCGAGTCATAACCCACCTCCCGCATAAGGTCAAGGCTCATCTGGTGATCCTCCTCTGTCTCGGAGTGATAGCCCACAAAGATGTCCGTAGACAGTCCGCAGTCGGGGATGATCCTGCGGATGGCAGCGACACGATCCAGATACCACTCACGGGTATATTTTCTGTTCATCAGCTTCAGAATACGGTCAGAGCCGCTCTGCACGGGCAGATGGATATGCTTACACACATTCGGCATCTCTGCGATAACCTTCAGTGTCTCATCGCTCATATCTTTCGGGTGACTCGTTGTAAAGCGGATACGCATCTCAGGAGCCTCTTTTGCCACACGACGCAGAAGGCCTGGGAAATCTAAATGATCTAGACCGTCTAGATCTAGATTATATAGGCGATACGAATTCACATTCTGTCCCAACAGCGTCACTTCCTTGAAGCCTCGGTTCCTCAGATCTCTCACCTCTTTCAGAATGCTCTCAACATCGCGGCTGCGTTCGCGGCCTCGGGTATAGGGCACGATGCAGTAATGGCAAAAGTTGTTGCAGCCACGCATGATGCTCACAAAACCGCCAATTTTATGTCCCAGCCCGATCCGCTGAGGCACGATGTCCTTATAGGTCTCTGTTGTCGACAGTTCGATGTTCATGGCCTTATGACCTGTCTCTGCCTGAGCAATCAGGTCTGGCAAACTCAGGTAGGCATCAGGTCCTGCTACGAGATCGCAGTGGTGATTGTCTAATAGGTCCTGCTGTGCCCGTTCTGCCATACAACCCAAGACGCCGATAATCAACGGATGCTTGCGACGGATAGCCGCCAGAGCCTCTAAACGGTGGAAAATCTTCTGCTCAGCATTGTCTCTCACTGAGCATGTGTTCAGGAATACGGCATTGGCTTCGTCGAGGTTCTCGGTAGTTTCGTAGCCTGCCATTTGCATCACCGAAGCCACCACCTCCGAGTCTGCCACATTCATCTGACAGCCGTACGTTTCAATATATAATTTCTTCATTTCTCTGATTTTGGGTGCAAAGGTACGAATAAGTGTGTGAAATACCAAATTTATTTGGTAATTTCAGCGATTCGTTCCAAAGCTTCGAGGAGGCGGGAGCGGGGACAGGCGATGTTAATGCGGATATAACCTTCGCCAGAAACTGGACCATACATCGTGCCAGGATTCACCCAGACTTTCGCCTCATTAAGCAGACGGTCGCAATACTCTTGCGACGTGATGCCTAAAGCAGAGATGTCCACCCAGGGGAGATATGTGCCCTCCAAACGGCAGATTTTCCACTGTGTCAGATGCTCGGCAGCAAAAGAGTAGAGCGTCTGATAGTTGCCCCAAAGGTATTCGTTGAGGGCGTCGAGCCAGTCCTCACTTTCGTTATAGGCTGCGATAAGCGCCACAGGACCAAAGGGGTTAAGATCACACACCTCGTTGATGTTGATGGCGCGATCTAAGCGTCGGCGCCATTCCGGCTGTGCACAGATGATATTGGCTGCCTGAAGTCCTGCGATATTAAACGATTTCGACGGCGAATTCAGAATGACACTGTTCTGACGGCATGCTTCGCTGACAGCGGCAAAAGGCTGGAACTGATAGCCAGGCATAACGAGTTCGCAATGAATCTCGTCGCTGACCACCTTCACCCCATGCTTCATACAGATATCGTTCATGCGTTCGAGTTCCGCCTTAGTCCACACACGACCACAGGGGTTGTGAGGGTTGCAGAGCAAGAAAACGGTGGTCTTCTCATCGGCACACTTCGCCTCGAAATCCTCGAAGTCAACTTCGAACGAAGAGTTATGAGTTAAGAGTGAAGAGTTCTTGGACGAGCCAAGCGGCAAAGCCGAGCGATGATTACTTTCAGGGCGAGAATTCTTCGCAGCAGGGTAATCATAACTCTTAGTTCTTAATTCTTCATTCTTAATTTTTAATTCTTCGTTCTTAATAGGTTTGAGAATGCTCTCCAGCACCTCGCAGCCATTGTTACGAACCGACGAGAAGAAACAGTTATAATCAGGTGAGAGGATGAGCACCTTCTCTCCAGGCATGGTAAGGGCTTTGATGGCGACGCTCATCGCTGGCACAACGCCTGTGGTATAGAGAATCTCTTCACGGTGGATGGTCCAGTTATGACGGCGTTGGAACCACGAAATGATAGCCTCATAATAGTCATCACCCACGACAGTATAGCCGAACACTCCGTGCTCAGCACGTTTCCGGATGGCCTCCTGGATAGCAGGCGCTGCCTTGAAGTCCATATCCGCCACCCAAAGTGGAATAACATCTGAAGATGGACTCTCATCCCATTTCACACACCCTGTACCACGACGCTCTACCAATTCATCAAAATCGTACTTCATTTTCTTGTTTCAATTATGCAGTTATTCGGCTCCCGCACATTCTCATCGATGGTGATACTGCCGATGCTGTCGGCAACGATGTGCCCGGAAGTAGGATTCTTAATATTTTCAATATGTCCACGAATGTCTGCCTCGACGGTGGAATACTCAAACATACGGTCGCACATCGGGTCGATGGTGCAGTTCTCAAGCACTAAGTTCTCCGTATAGCAAAGCAGCTGCTCACCAGCCAGGTGACAATTCACTAACCTGACGTTCTTCGAATGCCACGCTAAATATTCGCCATCGAGGGTAGAGTCGTAGATGGTTACATTCTCACACTCCCAGAAAGAGTCCTTTGTCAGGATCTTTGCATTGTGTACCTCCACATTCTTGCAATATTGAAAGACGTATTTCGAGTCGCTCTCCAGCCCGTCGACAAAGATATTCTGCGAAAACATAAAGGGATAAGTTCCCCCATGCAGCTTCACATTCTTGATGCGGATGCCGTCCACCTTCCAGAATGTCTCGTCGGCATCGGTAATCTCCACATTTTCAAGGGTCAGGTTCTTCATTTCACGGAAGAACTTCGGAGCATCGATACGAGAGTTGGTCATCACCAGATCGTTGGTGTACCAGATGGCAGAGCGCGAGCCTAAGGCGAAGTAACAGTTGTCGATCCTGGCACCGTCGACATGCCACCAGGGATATTTGCCATAGAACTTACAATCGTAGGCTTCGATGTTCTGGCACTGTTTGATGCCTGATTCACCATCGGTGATGGTTACATTTTCCAATCTGAGGTCGTGGGTGGCAAACAAAGGTCGTTCGCCACCAAACTTTTCATTGCGAATAATTTTTGTGTTGGGTTTTTGTTCTTGCGTCATAATCTATATCTATAAAAACGATGGTTTGAGGTTGCGAAGATACGAAAATTTTTCATAATTCATCATGCAAAATGCATAATTTTTGCGTGCAGAAGCAAATTTTTCACTTTTCATTTTTCACTTTTCACTTTTTTTTGTATCTTTGCCCCGTTAACATTGTTTGATTTCTTAAAAGCAACCGGCCTATGCCATTACCCATAAGGCTCATACTCATGACAGTGGTGCTGTTGCTCTGCCCCCCAAAGGTGCAGGCCGAGAAGATGGTGCTGATGACATCATGGAAAGCCCAGGCACAGTTCGCCGGCTATTACGTCGCCTACGAAATGGGGTTTTATGAGAAGGCTGGCCTTGAAGTGGAAATCCAACATCCCACCCTGAACACTACTCCGATGGTATGTCTGCAGCGTGAACAGCCCGATGCCATCATGCTCTCGCTGATGTCGGCGATGGATCTCATTTCGCAGGGCATCCCTTTAGTGAATATCTTCCAGGATTCGATGAATAGCAGCAATCTGCTCATTTCACGCTGGGATAACGATCCGCTGAAGATGACTGGCAAGAAAGTGGCCATCTTCAATGCCGACCCCAACTATCTGGCCTATATCCTCAGTAAGAAGGAACGGCTGAACTACGACATCATCCGCTGCACCAGCCATATCAACCTCTTCCTCTCTGGTGCCATCGACGCCACGATGGCCACCTGCTATAATGAGTACCTCCAGCTGTTGCAGTCGGGCTTCAAGATGGGCAAGGAACGCATCTACCGTTTCAGTGAGCACGGCTATAACATCCAGGAACAGGGGGTCTACGTCAAGCGCAGCTATTATCAGGACCATGCCCAGGCGTGTAAGAAGTTTGCTGACGCCACCCGTCGGGGTTGGGAGTGGGTAGCCGAACATCCTGAGAAGGCCTTGAAGATTGTGATGAAATATGTGCGTAGCGACCTTGCTGCCACCAACCTCACCCTGCAGCGTCGTATGCTGCAAGAGGTGCTGAACCTGCAACTCGATGCCGACAGCAAAAAGCGTGAGTTCCGTGTGCGTCGTGATATGGTGGAGAAAGCCAACAAACTCATGCTTGAGAGCGGATTGCTGAAACGTGCTGTAACCTTTGAAGAACTGACCGTGCCATGAAGAGCCTGAAAGACTATCGCAGATCCTTGTCAGCCCGTCTGAGTGTATGGACGGTGCTTGTGGTAACCGCCATCTTTTTAGCGGCTCTTTCCATCATGTTCAATGAGTCGCAGGATCGTGTTCGTATGGATACTTTAGGCAAGGCCCGTCAGACACTCGACGGCACCGTGCTGCATATCGACAACACCCTGCGAGCTGTGGAAGTGGCTGCCAACAATATGTTACGGGTCATCGAAAACAACCTTGACAAACCAGATAAGATGTTTGAATATAGCCGCAAGGTCTTGGAAACCAACCCTGAGCTCGATGGCTGTAGTATCTCGTTCGAACCTTTCTACTACAAAGAGAAAGGCGAGTATTTCTCTGCCTATTCCTATAACAACGGCGATAGCATCGCGACAGAGAACGAGGGCGCTGACTATTACCAGTACCACACGATGGACTGGTACCTCATTCCCAAACTCCTCAACCGTCCCTATTGGATAGAACCCTTCCAGGAGGATGCCGACTGGGGCATCGTGGTGCAGGATATCTTCTCGTCGTACAGCCAGCCCATCCACGATAAGACGGGAAAGGTGGTAGGCACCTTCTCCGTGGATATCTGTCTCAACTGGTTCTCCGACACCGTCACCGCCACCAAACCCTTCCCAAATTCCTATACCTTCCTGTTGGGCAAGGGTGGTACCTATCTCGTACATCCCGACAGTACCAAACAGTTTTATGAGACCATCTTCACCACCTCGCTGCAAGAGGCTGACTCCACCATCGAGAGCTTAGGTGAGGCGATGATTGCCGGTGAGAGCGGCTATCGTCAGATGACCTACCGCGGCGAGCAGTTGCATGTGTTCTATAAGCCCTTTAAGAATACCGGCTGGAGCGTGGCAATGGTCTGTCCTGACAGCGATATCTTCGCCACCTTCAACCAGTTGAGGCGAACGGTCAGGATAGTAACGGCCATCGGACTGCTGTTGCTGCTGCTCTCCACGTGGTATATCGTATCCCGCAGTGTCCAGCCCTTGCAGAAGCTTGTCGACTCCACCCATCAGATGATGCAGCACGAGTTTTCGGGCGAGATTCCCGACAGTACCCGCTCCGATGAGATCGGCCGTCTGCAACGACGGTTCAAGGCCATGCAGAAATCGTTGGGCAGCTATATCGGTGAGGTGCGCCAGCAGTCGGCTGTGCTCGAAGCCCGTCATGCTGAGTTGCAGCAGGCCTACGACCGTGCCAAGGATGAGGAACGTATGCGAAATGCCGTACTCCACAAGATGACCAAGGATATGTCGGAACCTGTGGCCGATATTACCGCCGTCTCCCGCACCATCTGTGAGGAATATGAGGATATGACCGACGACTATATGGACGCTATGGTCGATAAGATCGAGAACGATGCCAATCAGGTTGCCGAAATGTTGAACCAATTGTTAAGAGACGTCTCATGAACATCATTTTGAAACAGATACGCCGTTCGTTTGCGCTACGTCTCAGTCTGATGATCGTGGCCATCGCCACCGTGGTGTTCATCATCGCTATCGGTGAACTCTTCTATCGTTCGCGCACGGCCCTCCGTGAGGCGGCTGTCGCCCAGGCCACACAGGTACTCAACAATACCACCCAGCATATCACAGCCCTGCTCAGCGAGGTGGAGGTAGCCACCCATAACACCGAGTGGCAGGTTTTGGAGAATCTCCAGCCCGACGCCTTGCTGCAGCTCTCCCGTAACATCGTGGAACTGAATCCGCTGCTCGATGGCTGTAGCATCGCTATGGAACCCAATTTCTTCAAGGATCAGGGAAAGTTCTTCTCCGCTTATTCGTCGCGGGAGGCCGAGGGCCATATCGAAACAAACCAGGAGGGCAACGAGAGCTACTTCTATTTCGGCATGGACTGGTATAGTCTTCCCATGCTGAAAGGTAAGGCGCTCTGGATAGACCCCTTTCCTGACAGCAATGATCTCACGGGGAATAACCGAGGCCTGATCGTGTCGTATTGCAAACCCTTGGAGACGGCCGACGGGCGTCGCATCGGTGTCATCTCTACCGATATCTCCATGCGCAAACTCTCGCAGGAACTCTCCCAAGAACGGCTTTATCCTGAAAGCTATTTCCTCCTCTCCGACAGCCGAGGTAAGATCATCGCCTCCAGCAAGGGTGAATTTCTGGAGGAGAAGGTCGACCGCCAGAACAACATGGTGCTCGACGCCTCGTTGCTTCATACTGATTGGAAGATTTCCATCGTCTGTCCCAAGAACGATATCTTCAAGGGCTATTACCAGCTCATCTATATAGTCATCACCATCGTCATCTTCGGTCTGCTGTTGCTGTGGACCTTCTGCTATTTTGTGATCAGGCGTAACGTTGCCCGTCTTCAACTGCTTGCCGACAAGACTGAGGATATGGCGAGCGGACATTTCGACACGCCCATTCCGCAGAGCCGTCGCAAGGATGATATCGGACAGTTGCAGAACAGCTTCTCACAGATGCAGGCCTCCTTGGCCGATTATGTGGCTAATTTGGAACGGATGAAAGAAGAATCAGAGCAGCGTAACGTGGAGTTAGGCGTGGCCAAGGGTATGGCAGAGGCATCCGACAAGCGCAAGTCTGCCTTTATTCAGGATATGTCGCACCAGATCCGTACCCCGCTGAACATCATCAGTGGTTTTTCACGGATTCTGCGTGAAGGATTAAAGGAGATGAGCCAGGAGGAGAGTCTGCAACTGTCGAGGGATATTATGCACAACGGTTACATCATTTCCAACATCATCGAAAACTGGTCGATGACCTCTGCCCTCGATAAGATAAAGGAGATTCCACGCGTGGATATGGTCACTGCCAATACGCTCTGTCATGAGGCTGTGGGTAATGTGTTGTTCAAGCGGAGCGACGATATCCTCGTGAACATCGAGACCGCCGATCGCGACATCCGGCTGACTACGGATAAGAAGACCGTTTTGAAGATTCTGAGCGAACTGCTCCACAACGCCGATAAGTTTACCGAGAAGGGCACCATCACCATCGGTTGTCAGATGATCAACAGCCGCTTTATGGGCTTCTATGTGGCTGATACGGGCTGTGGCATTGCACCAGCCGATCAGGAACGTGTGTTCGAACCGTTTGTGAAGATCGACGATTTCTGCGAAGGCCTGGGTCTTGGTTTGCCGCTCTGCCGTCGTCTGGCAAAACTCCTGAAAGGAGAAATCGTGCTCGACACGCATTATAGCGGTGGAGCACGATTCGTCCTGCAATTACCGATTTAAACTCTTACTTCTTACCTCTCACCTCTTACCTCTTACTGTTCTGGCATCATGACAATCGAGGCGTGGTTGCCGGCAGCCAGCATCTGCTTGATAAAGTTCTGTACCTTCTGGTTGGTCACGGCCTTCACTGTCTCTGCATACTTCGTCTGCAGGTCCACACCCTCAGCTGTCCACTCTGTCAGCACATTCATCCAGTGACCGTTCTCACGGTTGTTGTCCTCAGCTTGCTTCAGCAGAATCTCCTTTACTGTGTTCAGGTCGGTATCGCCAATCTTCTCTGAGGCCTCCTGCAGATATTTCAGCATCAGGTCGCGGGCAATCTTCTGCTTGTCGGGATTCGTGGGAGCCTGGGCTGTGAGCATGTAGATGGGCTTGTCGCCATTGACGCTGATCACACCACTTGCGCCGACATTATATGCAGCACTCTCTTCCTCGCGGATGGTGCGGTCGTAGATACGGGTCAGGATCTGTGAGGCAAAGCGCATCAGCACCACGTTCTCAAGGGTATAAGGCAGCTGGTCGTTGAGCCAGATCTCAGTCGTCTGAGCCTGTGGGGTCTCCATCTTACGGGCGAAGTTGCACACGGGGTTACCTCTGAAGAACGTACGCACATCCTTGGCCTTTACTGCCTGTCCCTGAGGCATCGCGGCGATATACTGCTCTAAGTACTCACGCACCTTTTGCTCGTCGAAGTTACCGATGATGGTGTAGACGAACTGTCCGCCATTGCCATACATCTGCTTCAGCATCTGCAGCGCGCGGTCGTAGTCAAACTTCTCGATATCCTCTAATTTGGGCAGCATATACAGGGGATTGCCGCTGTTCTGCACACTGGCCACAGAGTCGCGGTAAACTAACTGGTGGTTCAGGTCCTTCGTCTTCAGCACCAACTGCATCTGGTTCACAAACGATGCCATCGACTTCTCGTCCTTGTTCACGTTAGTCATCGTCAGGTAGAACAGCTGGAACAGCGTTTCCAGATCCTTCGGTGTCGACTGTCCGGAGATATACTGACGGTCCTCGGCCACTCTGATGCTGACGGAAGCCTGCTTGCCGGCGAGGGCCTTGTCGAGTTCTGACTTCAGGAAATTACCCAGACCGCTGTACATCGTCACGGCGTCGATGGCCTGCAGGTTGATCTCGTCCTGTTTGCCAAAGAGCGAATAGCCACCCTTGGCCTCGGCCTGCATCATCACCTGGTCGTCCTTGAAGTCGGTCTTCTTCAGAATCACGCGGGCACCGTTCGACAGCGTCAGCTCCTTATAGCCTAAGGTTTTGTTTTCCGTTTCCTTCACAATCTTTCCCTTGGCGGGCATCTGGCTGATCAGCGGTTCCTCTTTCACATTGTCCACCCAGGCGGTGAGAGCCTCTGTGCGCACAGCCTCAATACCGGTCTTCATGGCGTCGGTAGAGACGTATGTCTTGCCTTCCTTCTCCTGTTCCATACAGTAGGCCACGAGGTTCTTGTCGTCAGTGGTAATCAACTGCTGAGCATACTGGTTCACCAACTCTACGGGCAGCTGACCTGCCAAAGCCGTCATCAGCTGATAGAGGGTCTCGATAGAGGGAATGGGCTCGTTCTCAAGGAAGTTCTCCACATACTCACTGCAATAGACATTGTTCTTACGTTTGTCGCGGTTGGTGTATGCCTTCTCTAATCCGCTCAAGTAGTCGGCCTTCGCACGGGCATACTCCGTAGCAGTGAAACCGAAGTCACGGGCACGCTTGGCCTCACGGTAGATGGCTTGCAGCGTCTCGATGTCCTTGCCTTCCTTGGCCACACCCACAAGCTCGAAAGCATCCTTTGTGCGCGACATACCTAAGTAGTTGCCGTCCTCAGCCTGTCCCTGGATAAACGGACAGTCGGGCTGCTCTGAGATCTCCGAGAAGCGGCTGTTCAGCATCGAGCATACCATCGAACTCAGATACTGCTGCACCAGATAGGCAGCGGTCTTCTTCAGTTCTGCGGGTACGGGGTCGCGCTTCATCGAGAGCATCAGCACAGGATACTGTTGTTCCTTGTCCTTCTCAGCCACATAGATGGCTTTCTCGTTGTCGGGTACGGGCTCGTCTATGACCTTCGCAGCATTGGCTGGCACCACAATGTCGCTAAACAACTTCTTGATCAGCGCCTCGGTATAGTCCACGTTGATGTCGCCTACAATGATGATGGCCTGGTTGTCCGGGCGATACCATTTCTTATAATAGGCAATCAGCTCCTCGGGCTTGAAATTGTCGATGATCTCCATCTTACCGATTGGCATACGGTAGCCGTACTTCGATCCCTGGAACAAGGTGGGCAGGGCACGTTCAATCATACGCTGGCTGGGCGAGTTCCTCATGCGGTACTCGTTGTGGATCACGTCGCGTTCCTTCTCAATCTCCTCGGGAGTGGCGGTGACGCCGCTACTCCAGTCGCGCAATACCAGCACGCATGAGTCGAGGGCGCTCTGGCGCTCCGTGCTCACGTCGGCAATGTAATACACCGTGCGGTCAATCGAGGTGTAGGCGTTGAGGCTGCGGCCATACTGCACACCTATCGACTGCAGATACTCGGTCATCGTACCTGTGGGGAAATGCTCCGAGCCGTTAAAGGCCATGTGCTCCAAGAAGTGGGCCAGACCCTGCTGCGAGTCATCCTCCTGGATGGAACCCACGCGCTGGGCAATGTAGAAGTTAGCCTTCTTCTCAGGGGTGTTGTTGTGACGCAGGTAGTAGGTCAGGCCGTTGTCAAGTTTACCGATACGTACGCTGTCGTCTACGGGAATCTCCGGCATCTGCATCTGTTGCTGCTGAGCCGAAACCATCATGGTGGTGAGCAGTGCGACTGCTACAAATAGCTTTCTTAGTTTCATCTTACTATGATTTGTTAATTAATAATTTCGCCTGCAAAGGTACGGACTTTTTTCTTAACACGATACAAATCTTATGTTATCTTTATGTTAAATCACTAAAATGTCGCCAACAGACGGGTCGGCTCCATCACCACCATGCTGCTGGTCAGGTACATGTTGTCCTGCTGCTCGTTCATCTTATAGGTCTTCACCGTGGTCAGGTTGGGCGCCTGCGAGCGATAGAGGGTCACCTCGGTAGGCAGATCGTATGCCTGCTTCTCGGCATTCCAGTAGCTCAACTCCACGTTATGCCCGTTCTTATAATATTTATAGGCCTGACGGCTGCTCTTCTTCCACTGGTGTGTAGTCTCGTCCCAGGAGAGTGTCTCCTTGTCCTGCAGACGACCCTGCTCGTCGTAGGTGTAGCAGTATTCTATCTTCTGCTCCATCTGCTTCTTGTCGTTCTGGGCATACACCTCTACCTTATTAACCACACCGTCTTCCATCTCGCCATTGTACATATAGTTGGCGTCGTTGCCGTTAACTGCGTTGAAGTACATTGTCAGTACTGTTGCTGTTGTGATGATTGATACCATAATTTTATATTTTTGATGATTTACTATTCACTAACTATTCACTATTAACTATTCACTTTTTCTCCTTTGACGCTGCAAAGGTACGATTAACTACAAAAAATTTAAGTTATCTGAATGTTATCTTTAGGTTAAATCTCTCCAGACCTACTGTTATACCCACAGGAAACGCAGGTCAGTCACCTGTATATCCTGCGGCATCGAGCCTCGTTGTTTATCACGGCAGTGGGGCTTTTCGGTGCATAATCGTATAATAATGGCAGAAAAATTTGGATATATCCGAATTTTATCGTAACTTTGCCCGCAAATAATTAGTAATGAACTTCGAAATAACTGTACTTTCCGATTTCTCTGGAGAGATGGCTCATATCTATTCCGTCACTCTAAGTGGTGACGAACAGACGTTGCTTGAGCAATTTTTCGATGAAAATGCAGAATACAAAGAAGAGTTGTCTGTCATCATTGAGAAGCTGTTGGTAATGGGGAACGATACTGGATGCCGATATGAGTTCTTCAGGCATTTCGAAGGTGCACTTGCTGATGGTGTCGCCGCTTTACGCGTTGGTCGAATCCGGCTTTACTGCCTTTATTTCGACCGCACCGCAGTGTTTTTCGGCTCTGGAGGTTATAAATCTCCTGAGATAAAGGCTTATCAAGAAATTCCTGCGTTGAATGCAAAAGCTATGCAAATGAGAGAAATAGCAGCGCGAATCAATAAGGCTATTATTGACAAGGACATAGTGATAGAACAAGATGGAAGTTTAACTATAAATTATTGGGAGAATGAAGACGATCAATAAACGGAAGGCAACGGGGGTACTTGGACAAATGGTGTCTGAGGTTAACCCCGTACAACTCGCCAAGACGCGAAACAGAATGCTCGTGGCTGCTAAAATAGCAGATGCCATGAAGGCAAGGCATCTGAATCAGAAGCAGTTTGCAAAAATGATGGGGCGTACGGAATCTGAGATATCCGACTGGCTATCGGGTGATCGTAATTTCACGATAGATACACTCTTTGACATCGGGCAGGCACTGGGCGTCACTTTCCTCAGCGAAACAATTCAGTATACGACTTCTGATGTTTATGAGCTCGAACCCATGATGGTTAGCGAACCTTTGCCTGATCCCATCTCTTAGTTGTATAGCAGGAATCGTTAATAAATGTGGATAGTTGAATACTTATCCACGTTTATTGAGCTCTCAGTTTCTTTAGGGCGAAGGTCGGACCATCGAAGGCTGCCATAGAAAGGTAGAGCATTCCCTCGTCAAAACGGTAGAAATAGTAGGAATCGATGAGGTCGCCCCTACTAATCACAAATGCCGTTATTGACCCTTCGGCAAAAATAGATCTATCAAACTCTTTGAATGAATAATTATATTCGCCTGTATTAAAAGGATAGTCTTCTCCTCGATTATTCTGGACGATCATTTCCCCATCCTTAGTAAACGTGACGGTGATTTCGCCAGAATTGAATTCCACATTGTCACCCCAGCCATTCCAACACTTGACGACATGCCATGTGCCAATGAAATTTTCTTTTTCATTGCCTTCGAATTCGCCGACATAGTCATAGTCGTCACTACTACTGCTGCAACTGCTCATGCTGATCGTCAGCAGCAGCGCACCTACGAATAATAAAAAGTTTTTCTTCATATTCATCTGTTTTATTGTTACTACTCAGGGAAATTGTACACCAGATACTGCATGTTGGGCTCGACGGGATAGTTGGTGAGGCGGCCGGAGCGGGTTACAAACGACAGTATGCCGTTGTAGACGCCATTGCCAAAGGTGTATTTCCCGCCGTAGATATTGATATGGTGAACGCGGCGGGCATCGTAGGCGAGAAGGCGTTCTACGTTGACGACGGGCATGCCGTCGATCAGTACCATTGCCGGCCAGGTCTCATCGAAGGTGTCCTGCTCCCTGCGGACAAGCATTTTTGTCACGCCCTCTATCTTCTTAGTCTTTACGCAGTTCACATATTCAATCAGCACCTCCCTGACGGTGAAGAACTGACGGTATTCGTCAAGATTATAGGAAAGGTCGGGCTTGGTGCCATACGCCCTTTCGTCATAGTCTAATAGCACGCTGTCGGCTGACGCAATGGCTATCTGATGGCGCTGCATATCCAAGGAGCGGGCTTCCACCTCGCTGCGTTTGTAATGGAACACGAGGTGCGGGAGCTGCTTCGGGAGCAGGGTGGCAAAGGGACTGATCATCTCAATGGGCAGACTCACGCCCGTGAATGACGTGGCAGAGAGCACGAGCTGTTGACGGCCGTGGATGCCGAAGGTGTAGAATACGGCGGTGGAGTCGTCGACCATCTTCCCCTCAAAATAGTGTATCTGCTTGCCCACGATGCTCAGCGAGGGGCAGATCTGACTGGCCCTGAAGGTGCTGCCATTAGAGACGTTCCTGATGCGTGCCTTGATGATATGGCCTTCGGTCTCGCGCTCATCAACGTTCTTGGTGTTGGGTGTTAGGTGTTGGGTGTTGGTGGAATCACCATTAGCCGTCACCCAACAACTATCACCCAACACCCATTGGATATCGTCGTCAGCGCTTTTGCGAAGCGGATTGATGATGGCAACGAGCCGCTGCGACACGTTGGCATTGTGGCGGGTATAGACCGACAACACATAGTAGCCGCTATGGAGGTCGGGGGGCAGTTCGATCGTGCCGGTGCCCTCATTCCCCTTCAGACCTACCACGGCGCCAGCCACTAACCCCTGCGTATCGCACAGTTCAGCGTAGGCGATGATGGCATCGTCGGCTTTGATACGTATCTTCATCGCCTCACCGGCCAGATACCACGAGCGGTCGGTCTCCACGCTTGCGGCAAAGGCGCTCTGGAGCAGTCCCCACGTGGCCAGAATTATAAATACGATCCTATTCCTCATCATCACTATTCACTATTCACTATTCACTTTTCACTATTCACTATCTTAATAGCTTACGTTTTCTGTCAATGACCAAAATTCAGGCTCTTCGATATAGGCACCCCTGTACCTGACATCGAGCTGATGAATGTGCGCCCATGCCGTTCGCAGCGTATGACCCACTAATCTCTCGTCGATCCATTCGCACAGGAATAGGCCTTGCTGAACCATCTTGCAGCAGTCCTTCTTGTCACAGTCGTCAAGCCAGATGCGGGCATCGGCGTGTGGAGGACGGTGGATGGTGAAATCCTCGGCATTGAGGAAGAACCTGTAATCCGTCGTATTCATGGAACATCCCACGAACCCGATCACGCGCTTGTCTGACGTCAGGCAATGGAGGTTGGTAGGCAGCGACGACGGCTGCGGGGTGAACAGACCGCCCATCTCCGAACCTGCCTGGCGACGGGCCAGTTCGTATTCGTATTCCGCCTTTGAGATGGCACGCTGATGCAGCAGTCCGCTATATCTGTGAAATATGCGCTCGTCGCTGTTGGCAATGTCGTAGATCTTGAGCCTGCGGATGTGCTGGCCTTCGTAATTCGCGCTGCCACCAATCATGATGGTCCGGCTGGTGGCATCCTTCCAGCCACGGACGGGGAACTGGTTGTCTTTAAAGACGGGCTCTTCCAGTTCTATGTCGAAATAGATGTCGGTCGTGTAATCGGGATACACTTCCCAAGTCTCATCGTAGGTCCACGCATAGTAGTTCGCATTGTCTGACGCTAAGGGGACGTCGGGTGTGACGAGCACGTCGATATCGCTGTCAGGGGTGTTCTGTACGCCCCGTACATCAGCGATCTTCTCAGTACGCAGGGGCGTCTGCGGTTCAGATTCATAGACCTCGCCGTCGGTCTCGATATGCAGATAATACGCAACGTCAGGATCAAGGTGGTCAATCCAGCAGGCGTAGTAATAGCCATCGGTTGCCCGCGCCTTGTATTCAGAGCCGTCAGTGCCGCGAACGGAGACCATTGCGCCCCATTCCATCCGAGGGATATCGGAAGACTTGACAGACAGGCTTCGCGACAGGATGAACGTATTCATTTTTCCTGAATATATCGTACCTTCAACCACAAGCAGGTCGGTATCCTCTGCAGGGATGTCTGCCTCGAACTCCTCAATACATGAAATGAAGAGGAGTAAAGGAGAGAAAGAGAGAAGGATTAAGTAGTATTTTATCTTTGTCTTCATCATGTTCAATTAAACTTTATATTAAGTGAGACGTATGGAATGGCGGTGCCGAACACAGACAGCTTATAGCCTTTCACTTCCTCTCCCTCGGTGACGTAATAGACGTTATAGGCATTCTTGCGCGCAAGGGCATTATACACGCCAATAGAGAATGACGTGTGAAGGAAGGATGTGAGCCGATGGGTGGGCTCGATATTAAACGCAAGATCCAACCGCATATAGTCGGGAATGCGGTATTTGTTGCGGTCTGTATAGTAGGGCATGTATTTGCGATTATAAGAGTCGTAATACTTACCGGCAGGCAGCGTCGTAGGACGGCCTGTGGCGTAGTCGAAGTTGCTCGAAAGGCTGTATCGCTCGGTAAACTTGAAGTTGAGCACGGCCTTCACCTCATGCGGTCTGTCGTATTCCGACGGATACCACTCGCCATTGTTCAGCGGCATGGCCACGCGCTTGTCGTCCTGACGGAGCAGGGAGCGTGAGAAGGTGTAGCTGATCCAACCGTTCAACCTTCCTACAGGTTTCTTTGCCTGAAGCTCTATGCCGTAGGCTTTTCCCTTGGTTGAGATGACGTCGGTTTCCAGGTGGTGGTTCATCAGCAGGACTGCCGAACTGCGGTAATTGAGATAATCGCCGATATGCTTATAGTACACCTCTGCCGACAGCTCGTAATTCCTGTCTCCTTGTCTCCTTGTCTTCCTGTCTCCCTGACTCCCTGTCTCATAATAAACTCCCGCTGCTATCTGCCAGCCGTTCTGGGGCTTGATGTTAAGGTCGGAAAGCTTCCAGATGTCCGTAGGTGACATGATCGACGTGTTCGACACCTTATGGATATACTGGTGCATGGTGTTGAAGCCTGCCTTCAAGGAAAGGTTGTCCTGTATGGCATAGCGAGCCGATAGGCGCAACTCGGGCGCATGGTAGGTCTTGATGACTCCTGACTCCTGGCTCCTGACTTCTATCAATGTTCCCTCGGCAGGAAGTTCGCCGTCATCATAGACATTCACGTCGCGTGGACCAAGGGCGCTGAACATGGAATAGCGCAAACCCGCAGAAACCGACAGCTTTTCCGTGAGCGAACGTTCATAGTCGATATAGGCAGCACTCTCCAAGGCCTTTTCCCGCTGTAGCTGGTCGGCCTTTACGCATGATGCCTCACCCACAGGCTCATACTCCCCAGCCTGCACATTGTAATGCTGAACGGAAAGGCCGTAAGTGAGAACCTGCATTTCAGACAGACGATGACGGATATGGAGCTTGCCCCACAGCTGGTCGATGCCGAAACTCAGCCGTGCAGCCATAGAAGGGATGCTCCTGTCTTCGTTGAAATAGTCATAGTGGTCAAGTCCGGCAGAAAGCGTGGCCGTGATCCTTTCATTCAGGATAGAGCGCCATTCTGCCGAGAAGTTGCGGTTCTGGTAGCCGTAATTATCCTCTGTACTGAACGAGAACTTATCTTTGCTCCAATACCCATAGACCTTGAGGCGGTGCGTGCTATTGGGCTTCCAGGTCAGCACGCCACCGAGGTCGTAGAAGTTCGCTGTACCGTTTTTGTAACCGCTCTCCTCCGGTATCTGCTTGAGCATCCAGTCGCTATAGGTGGTGCGGCCGTTCAGCAGCAGCGACAGATGATCCTTGACGATAGGTATCTCCAGATTCACCTTACTGGTGAGTGCGCCAATACTTGCCGAACCGGTCAGTTTCTGCATATTCGCCTCCTTCGAGGTCACTTTCAGCACACTGCTTATCCTGCCGCCATATTCTACGGGAATGCTTGACTTGAACAGTTCCACATCTTCAACGGCATCTGAATTAAACGACGTGAACAGGCCGAACAGATGTGACGGATTATACACCGTGCCGCCATTGAAGAGAATCAGGTTCTGATCGGTTGCCCCTCCTCGCACATTATAGCCACTTGAGGCCTCGCCAACGGTGGTGACACCAGGCAGCGTGAGCACGATCTTCATGATATCCGACTCGCCAAAGGCTGAAGGGATGTTCTTCAGTAGCTGGGGCTTGAACTTCTCAGAGCCCATCGTTATGCTTTTCACAGCCGACTGTCGGCCGCCGACAACGACAATCTCGTCAAGTTCCTGGTCATCGGCAACACTTGCCTTCGCCTTCTTCACACCTGGCACTACATAAACCTTGGTCTTTGACGAACCGGCGGCTATCGAGACGGTATCGCTGTCAAGGACGGGAATGCCGGTGATGAGGGAATCTTCGTTGATAGATGGAGCTTGTGGAGCGTGGAGTGTGGAGTGTGGAGTGAGATTACCTTGGAAGGAAGTATTCTCAAGGGTCTTGTCTGTCGCAGTTCTATTCTCACTCCACGCTCCATGCTCCTCACTCCTCGAAATCGATTCTACCACTCTCACCAGACTCCCCTCACGCTTGTTCTTTGAGAAGGAAAGATGATTCTGTCTCACAAAATGCCTGATTTGCTTTTTCTGTTCAGGAAAGAGCTTTGCTACATCTGATGCGCTTTTCACCTGATGCCGTGCACCGTCGGGGGTAATGAGTGTATAATACTCATTGGTGGCAAGGGTCTTGAGAGGCTCCTTCCAGCCAATGACGTTCTTTTCACCATCATAGACCTTCCACACACTATGATAGAGACGGTTGGGAATAAGGAGCACCGCATAACGTGTGCTATCATCCGGATCATGGACATATCTGTGACCATCCATCTCAAACCAATCGATGTGTTCTTGCTCAGGCATACAAATCGCATTTCCCACAGGAGAAAGAACCACAACCCTTTGTTCCAGTTGGTCGAAACGGAGTTGTACATCATCATAAATGACGCCGTGATAACAGATACGGCCTTTATACAGATTCGTATTGCCTTTATAATAGGGTATGTCGCGCCACAACGATAACTGGTACTGTGGCTCGATGGCTCCCACATACAGACGGGCAAAATCAGCAGCAGCGTCGAAATACTCCTGAGCGCCAACATTCTGTACGACAACCATCATACAGGCAAATGCTAACAAGATCTTTTTCACGTCCTTATAGATAATCGTTGCAAAGATACACATTCTTTTTCTATATAAACATGTGGGAGGCAGGAATCTTACACGATAGCAGACGGATTTAACAAACTTTTACCTATCCCATAGAGGGAGTTTTTGGTGATATATTTGGTAGTTCGCCTGAATTGCACTACCTTTGCCAACGCTTATGCAGATGAACAGGTATAAATATGTGTCGATCGTGAGTGCGGTGGCGGTGCTACTGCTGTTGGGCGTTTATATGTGGATGACCTGCCGTTCGGTGACGAAGGACATTGAGGAGCGGGCCGGCGCACAGCTGGCATGGGCGCTGCAACTGATGGGGCACGGTTCGGAGCTGTCGTTAGACTCGGTGGCGATGTGTGTTGACTCGCTGCTGAGCGTGGCAGGGATCAATCGCGACGTGACGGTGCAGGAGATAGAGATAGGAGTAGAGGAGGGAAGGAGAGAAGGAGTAAGTAGAAATGAAAAGGTGGTGAGACAGAATAATGACAGGAGGTCGAGCTGGTCGCTGATGACGAAGCCTGTGCGTGTCGGTGGCGACGAGTCAAAAGCTATCCGCCTGGCGCTGAATAATCCCTATCCGGAACTGGCCCGCCGGCTGAGTCCGCTGTTTCTGGTCAGTGCCATCATCCTGGGCTTCTTCGCCCTCCTCATCATCCAGCTGTTGCGCTTCATCACCGAACAGGAGCAGATGGCGGAACTGAGGAATGACTTCTCGTATGCGATGGTGCATGATATGAAGTCGCCGTTGAGTTCTATCATCATGGGCGCGCACTTCCTGCACAGCGGCAAGGTGGACGACAAACCGCAGATCAAGGAGAAATACTACACCATCATCGAGGAAGAGGCGGAGCATCTGTTGGCGTTAGTGAATAAGCTGCTGACCATCTCGAAGTTAGAGAACAAGAAACTGATCCTGAACAAGAATGAGACCGACCTTCAGCCCATCATCGACGATCTGGTGGAGAAGGCCAAGGCGAAGGCCACAAAGCCCATCGAGGTGACCACCCGTTTAGGGGTGACCACAGTGATGGCTGATGAGCAGTATCTCACCGAGGCCATTGCCAACCTGATAGACAACGCGGTGAAGTACTCGAAGGACGAGATAAAGATTGAAATCAAGACGTTTGATACCGACAAGCACGTGCTGCTGAAGGTGCGTGACAACGGCATCGGCATGACGAAAGAGGAGCAGCAGGTGATCTTCGACAAGTTCGGACGGGCTGCCATCCACGAGAAGAACCGTAGCGGTGGTGTCTCCGGCTTCGGCCTCGGCCTGAACTACGTGGATCAGGTGATGCAGGCCCACGGCGGCAAGGTCACCGTCGCAAGCGAGAAAGACAAATTCTCCGAGTTCACATTATTTATTCCGAAATAATAACGACCACGAATTACACGAATTAAACTAATTATTCCGTGCGCAGCAAAATTCGTGAAATTCGTGGTTTAAGAAAAAGAAAAGATATGGTTAAATTATTGTTAGTGGAAGACGATGCGTCGCTGGCCTATATCGAGAAGACGGGCCTCGAGGATATTATTGGCGGCTATGAGGTGACGACTGCTGCCAACGGTAAGGAAGGTGTGAAAGCCTGGGAGGAGACACACCCCGACGTGATTATCTCCGACATCGACATGCCCGTGATGAACGGCTTCGAGATGGTGGAGCGTATCCGTGAGACAGACCAGAACGTGATCATCATCTTCACCTCGGCCCTCACGTCGCCCAACGATGTGAAGGCAGGCTATCGTCTCGGCATCAACAACTATGTGAAGAAACCCTTTGTGCCCGAGGAGCTCGACGCGCATATCCAGGCACTGATGAAGATGCGGGGTGGGGCGAAGACGCAGAAAGAGGTAAGCCACTATAAACTGGGCAAATATACCCTCGATGCTGATCACGCCACGCTGCGCAACGACGAGACAGGCGCCTCGCAGACGATGACCCAGCGTGAGGCTCAGATCCTGGCCATTCTCGCCGACAATAAGAATAACGTAGTGCGCCGTGAGGCCATCCTCAGCCGTTTCTGGAATACGGAGGATGACTATTTTGCCTCGCGCTCACTCGACGTCTTCGTGAATAAGCTCCGTAAGCTCCTTGCCGACGAACCGCGCATCACCCTCAAAACCGTCCGTGGCATCGGCCTGCAATTGATAGCAGAGTAATCATTTCCCCTCCTGAGTAGGAGGGGTTAGGGGTGGTCTGATCGACAGCAGAAGTTCACTTGTTCTTGCGTCCCTGCGGTAGCAAGCGAGCATAGCTCGAGCGCAGACCCCCTCTGACTCCCCCTACTTAGGGGGAGAAATAGATACTTAATCAATCGGCTTATACGGTTCCATCGTCTGGATTGCTATCGCTGCACCAGGAACGATGAGCACGGCGGCGATGAAGAAAAACCATGCAGGAAGGTTCACACCGATGAGCAGGATGATGATCAGCCAATAGAAAAAGTCGCCGATGATAATAGGAATAACACTACGGCAATAGTCGTAGAGATACCCTTGGAACATCACTGCCATCGTGGAAGGAATGGCTAAGACGGGGGAACTGAAACATGCTGATAACAGACCGATGGCGAGGGCAAACACCGGAACGATGATCTGTGGACGGTGCTTCCATTCGAGCAGTTCCCGCATGATACCACCATAGAGAATCAGGTCAGCTGTGCCCTCGATGAAAGACATGCCAATCAACGAGATAACGGGATGTTTGGCCATCCAGGCATACGACTCCCGCAGGGTTTCATCGTTGCTGAAGAAGGGGTCGGAGATCGTGCAGTAGAGTAGGGCCAGACCGTACATCGCCATACCGGCGTTGCCGATGACCTTGCCGATTACCTTTCTGCGTTTCTCCTTGGGGATGCACCCCATGCGCCCCAAGGTGTAGTTAGCGAAACGCATGCGTAGGAACACGATCTGCAGAATGACACAGGCGATGCATAGGATGGCCATGCCGATGGCAAAGTAGAAGTCTGATGGATTCCAAGTAGCATTTGTATCGCCTTGGTAGCCGTCGATAAAGCCCTCAATGAACTGGCCCGCGAAGCCCAAAGCGGCCCCACAGACGAACATCACAACCAGGACAATACCCAGCGAGAGTAACAGATACATCAATGCTTTTCTCATCTCGGGTGCAAAGGTACGCATTTTTCACGGAAAGGCTAACAAAAAGAATGTTATCTTTAGGTTAAAATATACGACCACGAATTACACGAATTAAGCTAATTATTTTGTGCGCGTTATTCTCTGCGCAGCAAAAATCGTGAAATTCGTGAAATTCGTGGTCTAAAAAAATCAGTTGATCAGGAAGATCTTCGTCTTCCCCTTGAAGGTGGCCTTGATGGTGGCGCGACCCTCAACAATAGGACTGATGTCGAACTTCACGCCGTTAGGCGCATCGCTGGTAGCCTTCAGCTTCGAACCGGCATTCAGCGGTGCATAGAGCTGGTAGCGGATCTGGTCGGGGTAGCCGTTCTGGTTGGTGAAACGGATAGGCGTTGAAGGAATCGTCAGCGGTTTGCCGTCGACGGTGATTGTTACCTTCGGTACCATAGGAACCGGATGGGCGTCAGTCTTCGAGAAGCCGATGCCGTGGAGGTCGAAGAGCCCCTGCGGACGCTGCGGGCCCTGCGGTCCACGACGGCCCCACGGACCCTGTTGCTGCTGAGGCTGCTGCACTTCCGGGCCTTCTACCACTAAATAGATGGCGTGCTTACCAGTGAGTCCCTCAACGGCAGGCACTAATTTGGAAACCGTAAGTGCCTGATTGGCGGGGAATTTGTCATCGAAAACGAATTCTCCGATCTCCTCACCCTTCCAGGGATCA
>JAEEGG010004469.1_pt1 | contig 33830 bp, 29 predicted proteins | sample 9134161 | NCBI WGS metagenome assembly JAEEGG01 (sample SAMN16246543, study PRJNA631951) | gut metagenome | biome: gut microbiome; feature: rumen; material: CR-attached | host: Bos | place: Iran: Karaj | collected 2018-10 | reverse complement strand
AGAGCGGAACAGGGATGGAGAGACGTGGAGAGCTATCGCCCGGCTGCCGACGATGCGGTCATAGGCATCGCTGCTTCGGGCACGACACCCTATGTCGTTGGCGCCGTCGAAGAGGCCCGCCGCCACGGGCTGCTGACGGGCTGCATCACCAGCAATCCCTCTACTCCTCTGGCAGCTGCTGCCCACTATCCCGTTGAAACCATTGTAGGGCCGGAGTTCGTGACAGGATCCAGCCGCATGAAGAGCGGAACGGCGCAGAAGATGGTGCTGAACATGATTTCTACCACGCTGATGATTCGCATGGGACGTGTGCAAGGCAACCGCATGGTGAACATGCAGCTGACAAACGATAAGCTCGTCGACAGGGGGACACGTATGCTGCAGGACTCGTTAGGCCTGAGCTACGAAGAAGCCCGCCAACGGCTCCTTGAGGCTGGCAGCGTCAGTGAGTGTCTCTAGTTCTTTGTTATTATGATGAAGTTAAGAAAAACAGAGAAGGTCTCACTGCTGTTGGTTGTGGCGGCTATCGTCGGAGTAGTCATTTTGCTTCTGATAGAAGGCCGTGCACGAGGATGGGTGCTGCTCTTTTCATTCTTGCTGTTTCTCTTGTCGACTGACCCTTCCTTCTCATTGCGTCGGAAATCGTCTGCCAGCAAGGAGGTGAACCGTGTGGGAAGGGCATCGCTCTATTTCTTGATGGGGGCAGGGGGTGTCCCTATGCTATACATACTTATAACGACTCCCTTCCGTGGTGAGATTAACGGCGATTATATTGCGGTTGTCATTTATTTCGGCTTCCTTCTGCTGGTGGTCGTTTGGACGATTACTTCAGCTCGTGGTTGGCTGTCGCGCAGGTTGTATTGGTTGACGGGTAATGGGAATTTGCAGATATCAAAAGAAGGGAGAGGAAAGACGAAAGTGCTCTACAGCGACGAAGATGCGGATGGTATCTCGTACGCCTATCGTCCGGCGGACAAGCTGTTTTACGTCAATCGGACAATGTATTTGAACCCTGCCCGCTTTGAGAAAGAATATGGAGAGAGGAAATACCAGTTTCAGACACGCATGCAGCAGACGCGCATCCCGCTCTATTTGCACACCTCGGATTGTGAGAGCAGTGTCAGCTTCCTTACGTCTGTGATGCTGGAGAAAAAGCATGCCACGAAGGGAAATGTCTGTCGTGTCCGCGACGTGATGCGTGACTTGGCAAGAGAGGATTTCAATCAGCATTTGTTCACCCGGCTTAAATTTGACGATGACACGCTATGCATGGAATTGTTTCACTATCAGGTGGTCAAAGCTATGCTTGTCAGTGCCGACGGTAAAGTGGAGCACTACAGTCCGCAGGAGCTGACGGCCGAGGATGACCAAAACGAAAGGCAGGTGGTAGAACCATCCTTGCCCCCCGAACGATTTGTTGAGTTCTTTAGGAAGGTGAAAGAGGAGGGCCGGATAGATAAGCTGCAACCAGCGGACTTGATGGAGAAGGAAGAGTTTGAGCGCATTTGGGGTGGTAGCACGCTGTGTGAAATATAAAACGGTGCTGCTGTTATTTATCGCAGCAACAGAATGCCGGTGAAGATGCGGCCGGAACTAATGCCGAGACGCCGGGCGGAGAAAAAGGTTTCCGACTGTTTGACGGTGCAGACGGGAGAGACGGCAATCTGGGCTGCGGGGACACCAGTGGCAAGCAGCTGCCGCCGGTTGCATTCGGGCAGGTCGATGTGCCATTTCCCGCTGGGGACGTCGACTGCTGGATATTTCCTGCTGACAGTCTCCATCGGGAAGCCCTCGTGGGCAAAGGCATCGTAGACCTCGTCGCCCACCTCGAAGCTGTCGAGGCTGATGCCGGGACCTATCTGCGCAATGATGTCTGCTGGGCGGGTGCCATAGATGTCTGCCATCTTTGCCACGCTCTTCTCCACAATGCGCTTCACCGTGCCTCGCCATCCGGCATGGATAGCGCAGACGACGTGGTATCGCCTGTCGAACAGCAGCACGGGGATGCAGTCGGCTGTTGAAACCCCAATGCACACTCCTGTCATGTCGGTCATCAGTGCATCCACGCCCTCCAGCCTGGCACTGCGCTCTTCGGAAGACAACTTCATTACTTCCTCATCGACTACAGCTAGTTTCGTCTGGTGCACCTGGTGCGGCATCAGCAGGCACTCATCACTAATATGCAGCTGCTGGCAGAGCGCTTCGCGATTCTTCCTCACCGCCTCCTCATCGTCGCCGCAATAGCGGTTGATGTTGAACTGGCCATAGCATCCCTTGCTATAGCCTCCCTGTCGGGTGCTGCTGAAGGCTGTCACGCCTTCGCCCAAAGAATAGTAGTGCAGTGTTGGCTCAATCACTTGGAATCAGAGGTAGCTTTCCACCTCTTCTGGTAAGAGGTGCAGTCTTGCTGCTATATCTGCTGCCGAAAGGTTCAAACTTCGAAGTGCCTGTATGGAAGTACGGATAAGGGCATCCTTCTGTTCTAGCTGGGCATCCTTCTGTTCTAGCTGAGCATCCTTCTGTTCTAGCTGAGCATCCTTCTGTTCTAGCTGAGCATCCTTCCGTTCAATCTCTACGATTTTCTCGGCTATCACCCGATCCTTTAGCATGATGGTGGTGTCGCGCTTTTCAATAATACTGAAATACTCGTCCTCCACCATCATCTCGCGACGCATCTCTGCATCGGCAGCGGCAGCCTGCAGACGGCGGACGATGTACTCCATGTCCTGATCACCATGATATGCTCCGTCCTCTAGACAGAGCACCTGACCACTTTCGCTGTCCTTACGAGTTTGGTCGAAGATGCTCAGTACCTGATACAGGCGACCATTCACGCGTCCTGACAGCAAGGGTATCTGTACGATGATGCTATCGTGCGTCAGGCTGTCGACGAAAGGATCGGGAAGTCCCTGGGTCACCACATTGCCCTGATAGTCGTAGCCCAGATGGCGTACGTAGAGTACAGGCTCCTCAATTTGTCCCACGCGGTGTCCAAGCAGATAAACGGCCACCGTGGGCAATGCATGGCCTTCGGCACTGTCGGCCATGATGTTCTTCGGGTTGGCATACTGAGTGCCCAAGTATTGGCGGAAACGAAGTGTCTCAGTCTCAAGCCAGGTCTTCTGAAGCTCTATGAGGATGAGTTGTTCGTTGCCCTCGTCACTGAGAATCTTCGCCCCGAAATCGATGCGAAACACTGAGAGCGTGTCGCGCTGCTGGTTACTGTATTCATGAGGTCGCATCTCAACCTCCAGCACCTCCTTCTGCAGAAGGGCTGAAAGGATGGTACGCGCCACGCGCATGTCCTCCATAAGGTATTTGAACACTACGTCGTAAACAGGATTGGCTACGGTTACCATGTTATGCTTTTATTATTTCTGCTGCAAAAGTAAGGAAAAAAAGTGAGACCTGCAAATTTCCAGCCGGTTATTTCGCTTTGTCCATCAGTTCCAGCAATTTGGCACGATAACCGTGAGGGTCAGACCCTAGATTCCCACTCACAAGTTTTTTAGCCATGTCGATGGTGGCATCACCCTTATAGGGTGAATGGCGCAGCACCATGCCGTAGGCAGCTACGCCTGCAGCGAAATAGAAGTCGTGGGAACGCCCGTTCTTGTTGAAGATATGCTCCACCTCGAGTGTCTTTTGAAGCGGGATGCTCTCTGCGTCAAGCGATTTCTTGTAGCGGAAGTCGAAGGTGACGAAAGTCTTGCCAGCCTTACCATCCAAGTCATTGCTGAGCACAAGCTCGTAGAGGACCGTGATGGTCTGCCCCGCACCTATCTCTCCTGCATCCTTCTTGTCGTCCTTGAAGTCGTCGTTGCTCATCATGCGGTTTTCGTAGCCTATCAGACGATATTCGCTAATCAGCTTGCTGTCGAACGTCACTTGACACTTGGCATCGTTGGCCACGCTGACAAAGCGTTCGCGCTCATGCACAAATACCTTCATCATCTCCTCCTCGCTGTCAATATAGTGATAGGTGCCGTTGCCGTGGTTGCTGATGCTTTCCATCATCTCGTCGTTCAGGTTGCCTGTGCCGAATCCCAGACAAGTCAGGTAGATGCCTTTCTTGGCATAGCCTTCCACCATCTCCGTGAGTGCCGAGGTGCTGGTGATGCCGAAGTTGAAGTCGCCGTCGGTGCCTAGGATGATGCGGTTGTTGCACTTCGGGTCGTAGTTGGCTATGGCTTCCTCGTAGGCCATTTTCAGGGCCTCACCTCCATTGGTGTAGCCGTTGGCATTCAGCTTATTGATAGCTGCCACGATCTTATGCTCCTCCCTTACTGGTGTCGACTCCAGCAGTTTTTTTACTTCGCCCGAATAGGTGATCAGCGAGATGCGGTCGTCGGGATTCATCTGGCTGAGCATGGTCTTCAGCCCCGACTTCAGCAGGCCGAGCTTGTCTTTGGTTGCCATGGAGCCTGAGACGTCGACCAGGAACACGAAGTTGGCCCTGGGCGTTTCTTTCTTTGTCAGTTCCTTGCCTTTGATGCCCAGCCGCAGCAGGCAGTGCTGGGGGTTCCACGGACATTCGCCCACCTCGGCATTGATGGCCACCGTGTGGTTGCCAGTGGGCGAGGCATATTCGAAGGTGAAGTAGTTGAGTAGCTCTTCAATGCGTACGCTGGAGGGGTTGACGTCGCGCCCTTCGTTGAGGTAGCGGCGCAGGATGGCATACGACGCGCCGTCGGCATCGACGGAGAAGGTTGACACGTTCTGCTGCGATGTCTTCACAAACGGATTATCGGTAAACTCGCCGAACTGGTCACCACTCCCGGTGGGCGGCATCACGTCTTCATCGTAATAGCCGTCAAAACTCATAAGCGTGTCATAATCTGCGCCTTCGTTACTTACACTGCAACCTGCGGCCAGTAGGCATGCTACTGCCAGGCTTAGATTCACTATCTGCTTTTTCATCATTGTTTTGTTTTGAGATTAATTGTTCCTTTTTCCACTGAAACGGGCAGGGGACGGAAATCCTGCACCTCGGCAGCAAAAAAAATGTTAAGCGGCAGACAAAAAAGTTGTCCGCGAAGTGCAAGATTTCTGCTTTTTTCCGTTATATGAATAAAAACATCATAGCTATGAAAAGAAATATAAAGATAATATGGTTGCCGAGCTTGCTGTCAGCCATCATGCTGCTGACCGTAGCATGCAGCACGGACGATGAAGATAATTTAAAATATGGACTAATTGATGATGGTATTTCGAGTTCAATCCTCTATGAGGGCGAATGGACAGTGAACAAGCAAGTGGTGGATACGGGTTTACTGCGGGTCGAGGACGATTTGGTTTATTTCAATTTACCGGATATGTATTTGCTCTCTACGTACATTATACCCTTGTACGCTGGCGGCAGTTCTGACAAGACTGCAAACGTAAGCTATGAGCCGCTTGAATACTCTTCATCAGTGATTCGTATCACGCCTCTGGGCTACACCGGGACATCGCAATACAATTCGGTCTCTTCACCCACGGTACAAGACTTCGGTGTGCAGCTGCTGAATCTAATTTGTTCATTCGAGGCGCTAATCAATGGTGCATCTTACAAAATCAGCCTTCTTTCGGAAGAGAAAGCCATGGCCATCCAGCAGAAAACCTCTGACCAATGGACGCTCAGCATCCCCGTTGATGCTTTCCGGCTCGAGAATTTTTCCCCGAACGAGCCGACGGTGGAGAAACTGCAACTTCCCAGTACTGTCACCCTTTATTTTAACACGAAGCGGAGAATAGACTAGACCGGGCTGATGGAGACTGAGAAGCAGCTGCTGGAAGCGATACGCGGCGGCGAGCGAGCGGCCCTGCGCCGCCTCTACGACCGCTATTCGGGCTATGCCATGGCCATTGCGCTGAGGTATGTGCCGGAGCGTGACGAGGTGCACGACGTGATGCAGGACAGCTTCGTGAAGATTCTTACCGCCATCGGCCAGTTCGAATACCGGGGCGAGGGAACGCTGAAGTCATGGGTGGCACGCATCGTCTGCAACAATGCCATCGAACATCTCAGGGCCAGCAGCCGCTTCACGTTTGTCGACACCATTCCCGATGCGCCGCAGGAACCGGACGAGGAACCCGACATCGGCGACCTGCCGCCCGACCTGCTGATGGAGATGATAGGACGACTGCCGCCCAACTACCGTACAGTGCTCAACCTCTTCGTTTTCGAACAGCGGTCGCACAAGGAGATAGCCTCCCAGTTGGGCATCAAGGAGAACAGCTCCTCCTCCATCTTCTTCAGGGCGAAGAGAATGCTGGCAAAAATGATTACTGAACATCAAAACAAACAAGGAACATGAAACCGGATAAGTGGACACAACAACTGCACGACAAGCTGGCGGAGCACGAGACACCTGCGCCAGCCGACCTGTGGGCCGACATCGAGGCCGCACTGCCGCAGCAGCCACGCCGTGCGCGTTTCGTGGCCTTGCGCCGATGGGCAGCGGCAGCGTCGGTGGCCGTACTGCTGGGCGGCGGTGCGCTGGTGTGGTTTGGAAAGGAGAAAGAGCAGCATGAATTGATGGCGAGTATGACCGAAGGGCATCAGGACAATATGCTTCAGGACGAAGAGCTATCCTACGACATACCGGAGGACGATGGGGCATTGGACACCATGCTGGAGACCGAAGAGCCACACGGCGCAGTCACTCCCCGCCGAGCCCTGCCCTTACGGGGAACAACTTCGGCCGAGGAGGCCGAGGGACCCCGCTTAGCCAAGTCAGGGATTGAGGATGACCGAAGCGTCCAGCCAAGAACTGAGGAGGCTCATGTCGTCCAGTCAGAGGCCGAAGATGTGCCCGTCGCCCAGCAGAAAACTGAGGAGACTCACGTCGCCAAACTTCCACTTGAAAAACCTGCTATGGCGACTCGCCCTCGCAAGGCCAGGCACCAGCCTGCGCTCAGCCTCTACGCCATGAACGGCCTCAGCTCGCAGGACAACAGCAACCCCGTGCAGATGGCCGATGCCCTGGCAAACAGCTATATCTACGTTGCCAGCCAGTCCGCCAGCCGCCAGCCGACCATCTGGCTGGCAGGCTTTGAGGAGCGGCAGCACCACCGGCAGCCCGTTGCTTTCGGTCTTACGCTCAGCTATCCCGTCACCGGGCGGCTCTCCCTCGTGTCGGGTGTTGTCTATACCCGGCTGAAGTCCGATTTCACACAGGTCATCCGCAGCCAGCACATCTTCAAGGAGCAGACCCTCCACTATGTAGGTATCCCTCTCAGTGCCAGCTATCGGCTGTGGCAGTATAAAGGGCTGAAGACCTATCTCTCCGCCGGCATGCAGGCCGACTGGAATGTGAAAGCACAGCTGAAGACCGAGGGTGTTGAGCAGGAAATGGGTCTCGACCGCTTACAGTGGTCGGTCAACGCCAGCCTCGGTCTTCAGTACGACCTGTTGCCGCAGCTCTCGCTCTATGCCGAGCCGGGCATCAACCATTATTTCGACAACGGCAGCCTGGTGCAGAATTTCTTCAAGGATAAGCCCACCAGCCTCAAGCTGCAGTTGGGCATCAGGCTGAACCTGCAGTAGCGATAGGCAGAATGTACTTCGTCAAATAACACCAAAAGAGTTTTGGCAACGACATTATCTTCGCCTAATTGCTGTTTTGCAATTTGAGCGAAGGAAAGTTCTATGCCATAATAAAAGCATTAGCTAACTACATTGCAATCATTTTCATACTGTAGGACTCTATTTATTCAGGAAAAACGACCTTGAACCGAAACATTTTGCCTCATTATGTGCTCTATTTCACAAAAATGTCGTACCTTTGCCCTCGGTTTCCACTTCTGGTGGTTTCCAAAGGACATCGTTGGTTAAGAACATATAGCGTTAGCTATTCTCGGATTGTCGTGAAACGTGAGAAATTTCAAATGACAATAGAAATCCGCAAAGATAGTACTAACGTCTACGCGAAAGGCGTAGACTGGAGTTATCTGCGGATTTCGGGCAATTCTCACGGCCTCACGACATGGATAAAACCTTTCTACGCTTTTTCCATGTCTGTTAGGTTGTGACTTTTTATGCCCGAACAAGATTCGTCGGATAGCATCGCTCTAAACTATCTGCGTAGTGCGTATGGGCTACTCTATCTTCTCGTTTTTCTCGGGGAGTGGATTTCTCGACCTGGGATTTGAAATGAGCGGCTTCAGCATCGACCTCGTCAACGAGTACTCGCAGGCATTCATCCGTGCCTATCAGTATTCTCGTCAGCGGATGGGAATGGCTGAGCCGAAGTATGGCTATCAAAATATCGACGTGAACGAATACTTGACGTTTCGCGCCGATGAATTGCGTCAATATATTGTCGACGAGCGGGCTTTGGGTAATCTCGTAGGCTTCATTGGCGGTCCTCCCTGCCCAGACTTCTCCGTAGCTGGCAAGCAGCGGGGGCGAGAGGGTGACAACGGGCGGCTGTCGCTGTCATATATCCGTCTGATTATAGATCAGCATCCCGACTTCTTCCTGTTCGAGAACGTGAAAGGACTATGGAAGACGGCCAAGCATCGTGCTTTTTACGAGGAGCTGAAACTGATGCTGGCCGACGCAGGCTACAGAATGTCTAACCGACTGACAAATAGTATTGAGTTTGGTGCGCCGCAAGACCGCGACCGCATCTTGCTGTTCGGCATCAGCCGAGAGCATTTTCCGAATCTCCCAATTCTGAATTTTCCTTGGAAAAGGCATGTTATTTATGATTGGAAGAGCATCAGAAATCTTCATTGGCCTCAGACAGATACCTTCTCCGAGGATAGCATTCGTGATTGTCCAACTAACATTCCGCAGGAATTGACAGTGCAATATTGGTTTGACAGGAACGATGTAACGCATCATCCAAACGCTTGCGATTGCTTCGTACCTCGTCAGGGACTGAAGAAGATGCTCGTTGTGGAAGAAGGCGACGTGTCGAAGAAATCGCATAAGCGGCTGCACCGTTGGCGATACTCGCCGACGGTGGCCTATGGCAATAATGAAGTACATCTGCATCCCTACCATGCTCGTCGTCTGACGGTGGCCGAAGCCTTGTCCCTCCAATCGCTGCCCAAGGAGTTCATCTTGCCTCCCGACATGTCGTTGACCGATAAGTTCAAAACCATAGGAAACGGCGTACCATTCCTGATGGCCAAGGGAATTGCAACAACAATTAGAGAATACTTAAACGAGATAGTGGAATGAAACAGAGATACACGGCATACAATCTTGTGCGGGCAATCCATCAATTACCTCGAGATGTGAGTTACAACTATGTCAATCCTCGCACAAAAGGATTGATTCGTATTGACAATGTTGAGTTGCCCGCCGGACCAATTCAGATTCGACGCTGGAATCCAACGAAGGGCGAGACCTATGAGAAAGCCAAGGTTGAGAGCATGTCAACGGAAATGATTTGGCGAGTGGCCAATGCCATCAACGAGGGAGACCCTATCAATCTCGACCGCATTCTTGGCGGTTCGTATAACACCCGCTCTGTGCTTGAAGCACTTTTAGCATCTACGCCGGAATTCTATTCCTGCTACCCAGGGCGAATCATGGACATCGACGGACATTCAAGTATCGAGCACGGACACAAGCATCTCGTTTGGCTACCAAACGAGCCGCATCAGCAAGGAGCAATCTTAAAGAAGGAAGTGCCGAATATGGCCATCTCAGAAATCCCTTTGCAGTCTGTTACTTACGACAATCTGATATTGCCCGATAGTATGACGCTTGGCGGTGACATGGATATTGAGGTTGTCCGTCGGCATACACAGATTCAGATTGCACTCTATCTTATCGGCCTGCAACTCGGTTTTCGCACATGGATAGCACAGAACGATAAGGGCATCATCTGGAAAGAAAAGCCGTTACTGGAGCAGCCCGGCATCATCCAGTCGCTCCAAAGCGAGGGTATGATTTCAGCTTACTCCGATGCTGTTACATCAGCCCGATTCATCGACTGCATCTGGTTCAAAAACGGGAAGTATATGCCCGCCGTTATGGAGGTTGAACATACGACAGGCGTTACCTCTGGCCTCACGCGAATGAAGGGGTTGCAAGATGCAGCCCCATCGCTGATGACCCGCTACGTCATCGTTGCCCCCGATGACGACCGTGAGAAAGTTATCGAGGAGGCAAATCGTCCACAGTTCCTCTCACTCGACACCCGCTACTTTGCCTATTCCTCTGTCGAAGAACTCTATTATCTCTGCTCCCATCGAGGTCTGCACGGAGTTAATCAGGAATTCATTGACAACTATTTGGAGAAAGTGCGTCTAGGTTGATTTAAGAGTTTCAAGAAGACAAACTATCTTCAGAAAGGCTTTGGTTGTGTCTTGACAATCTAAGGAGATTGCGTCTAAACCTGCTGGACTCAGGGCACAGTGATAGAAGTGGAGGTCAACCCCTTCGTTGGCACGGTTATCTCTGCCTTGTTCTACTTTTGAGCATTATTTCCTAATTTCCGGGCATACCATCCGTGGCGGCCACGCTGGGCACCGTAGGTGAAGTGTAGGTTTTTCAGCGATGCCAGCAGCTGTCGCAGAGTGGGCTTGTCGCTGCCCTGAACGCGTGCCTGCAGGTCGCTGAGGATGTCGGTGGCGGTGACGAGCGTGTCCTTGCTCACTTCTGCTGGCTGCCAGTAGGTGGCTAGCAGCCAGTCGGCACTGGTCAGCTGCTGGAACTGGCTGTTGTGCTCCTCCATTGCCTGTTCTTCGTCTTTCGAGAGCCACCAGGTGTGTCCGTGCTCCAGCTCCCACTGTGCCTGTGCGAAGAGCTGGCGGTGGTTCAGGGGTGTTTCGGTGTCGATGATGCCTTCCACCTCCACGCACAGGTAGCGCCGTGATCCTGTGGGGTCGGTAAGCGGCTGTCGCTCGTTGGTGGTGGCAATGAACGAGCACAGTCGCTGCGTCATCCTGTATTGGTCGGAGCGCATGCGCCTCACCTGCACGTCCTTCTCTGTGAGCAGACGCTTGATTTTCGCCAGCTCGCGCGTTGTCTTGGCATTATACTCGTCGATGTTCACCAGCCACATGCGCCCCAGCACGCGCTCCACCTGCTCGGCATTGTCCATCTTGATGTCGTCCATGTAGTATTCGCGCATCTCTGCGGGGATGATTATCTTGCAGAAGGTGCTCTTGTGCGTGCCCTGCTTGCCGATGAGCATGGGTACTAGGGCATTACCGTGTTCGCGGCTCATGCCGCGCACCTGTGCCACCATGGCCAGTATCCAGCGGTGGAAGAATGCTGTCCACAGGGCATAGCTGGTGGGGACGCGTTGCGCCAGCGCTCCGATGTGGTCCTCTCCGTCCCATTCGGGACAGCTGTCCAGATAGTGCACGACGGGGTTGAACTCTGTCACGCTGCTCGACTCTACCAGCAGTTTCATGCCGTAGCTCCAGCTCTGTCCACCGGCCTTCAGCTGTTCCACGGTGAGGCGGTTCAGGTCGCGCTCGGTCAGCGGTTGCCAGCGTGCCTCCGTCCCTTCTGCTTGCTCTTCGTCGTCTGTCTGCTTTTCCCGAAACTCGGTGATTCCCTTCATGGTGTTGTAACGCAGCAGGTAACGCTCGCTGAGGAACTGCTCGTTGAAACGGATGATGTCGGCACGGAAGGAGTCTTTCGTTCGCTTGGAGTCAGCAGGCTTTTCGTCGGGTTCCCTGTACGCTGCAGGCTTTTCGTTGGGTTTCCTGTACGCTGCAGGCTCTTCGTTGGGTTTCCTGTACGCTGCAGGCTCTTCGTTGGGTTTCCTTTGTTCGCGGTCTGCAGGCCTGCTGCTTTTCATTTGGCGGACGATTTTACGTCCCCATGCAACAATGTTGCGGATGTAACATTTGATTTTCTTCATGGCATAAATGTTTTTGTATGTTTCGCTTGCAAAGGTACATTTAGCCCGCCAACGCCGGAAGCCTTTAACACGTACTTAACGGCTTTTGCACCATTTTAACGTTTACACTTGTCTGAAACGTTATTATACACACGGCAGTGCCAGGTGCTTACACCCCTTGCACCTGGATGAGAAGTGATCATTGGAAAACGGAGGCAGTATTTTGGAAAACGGAGGCAGTATTTTGAAAAACGGAGGCAGTATTTTGGAAAACGGAGGCGCTATTTTTTCCAATAGCGTCTCCGTTTCCAGACAGGGGTGTGTGCCCCTGTCAGGTGCAAGGGGTGCAAGCACCTCGCGATTTCCCTAAATAATTACTCTTGAAGCAGGCGGAAGCTTACGGGCAGCGTGTAAGAGGTCTCCACCCGTTTTCCGTTCTGCCGGCCAGGCTCCCAGCGGGGCATGTTGCGCACTACGTAGACGGCTTCTGCCTTCAGGGCCTCTATGGCGTCGTTATAATTGCTGACAGCTTCTGCAGCCTCCTCGTCGCCTTCCTTGGCAGCCTTCATCGTTTCCTCAGTGATGAGCGGTGTCTTGGAAGAAACCTCCACCACTTGCGGCGAGCGCACGAAGCCGGTCTTGTCTACGACGAACTTCACGGTGATCTCTGCCTCTGCCTGTATCTCGCGGGCTACGGCGGGATAGCGCAGATGAGTGCTCAGATATTTCATGATTTCACCTTGCCCGCCAGGGAACGTCGGATTCTGCTCAACTATCCTAAACGTATTCTCATCCTCTTTGGTGATGTCTTCATCCTTGTAGCGCGGAGCGTTGCCGTCAATGCTGTCGTGGCGGCCAACAACCTGTATGTCACTAAATTTCATGGCCTCCTCCAGCGTCACGTCAATCTTATTACTGCCCAAGTCGAGCGTCTGGCTCTTGAATCCCACATAGGAGAAACGGATTTTGTGCTTGGGATTAGCAATTTTGAGCACGTAGTTGCCGTTTTTATCGGAAAGGGCTGTGGCCACGATGCGCCCGTACTCGTCCAGTTCCATGATGTTGGCATATTGAAACGGCTGCCCGTTCTTGTCTTTCACGCAGCCAGTAACATTGTCGCCGGGCTTCACGTCGTCTGTAGCTTTCACCTCTTTCACCGGTGTGGGAGCAGGGGCTTCAACTACCTCTGGTGCTGTCGTTTCCACTTCGGTAGTAAGTGCTTCGACAATGGGCTGTTCAATTATCTGGACACTGCTATCCACTACTTCCTTCAGAGCCTCCTTAGGCTTTGAAAATGCCGTAAGCGCGATGCCTACGAGGGGTACGGTGACGGCAATCCAACCGATGCGCCACCAATGCGATTGTTTTTTCTTCATCATCATGATTCGTTTTTTAATGTTAAGATTAAACGAACATGCCAGCGCGTAGGCCTCCGCTCCAACTGTCCGCATGACTAATAATCGCTGATAGTCACGACTGCGGATGTGATAATGATTGATCACTTCATCGTCCGCTTCGTATTCATGGACTACTTTTATTTCCTTCATCACAAGCCAGCAAACGGGGTTGACCAGCGTGCACAACAGGATGAACACCAGGTCGACCGAGTGCAGCAGCTTGATGTGCGACAACTCGTGGCGCATGCTGGCTCTTCGGCCGAAGCCCTTCTCCTTGTCAGAGATGACGATATAGTTCATCCAGCTGAACGGGCCGTATTCCTCGTCATGTACCGCCAGCCGTATCCACCGGCCCACCCTCCGTGTGTGCTTACCCCGCAAAAAGAGCAGCATCTTCACCAGCGACCTCATCCAGCCGACAACTTGTATTGCGATATAGACAAGGTAGATGAGGGCGATGCCGATGAATACTTTCTGGGGAGTGGTGAGCGGTGATGGTGAGTGCTGGGCGGGCAGGGGTGAGATGATAGGCAGCGGCTCAAACTGCTCCGTGTTGAGGCGGCATACCTCTGCGATGGGTTCCATCTGTTCGTTGGTGGTGATGTGGACGAGTGGCAGCAGTGCCGACACTACCACGCTGCCCAGCAGGAAGATGCGGTTGAAGCGATGGAACGTGCTGCCGCTGAAACACATCTTGTACAACAGCAGGAATGCCGACAGGCACAGCATCCACTCGATGATATATACTACAAAACTGCCCATGTCATTTTTCCTCTACTAAGCGGATGAGTTCTTTCAGTTCGTCGACGCTCACGTCGTGCTCTTTCACCAGCTTTGAGATAAAGCCCATGTATGAGCCGCCGAAAAACTTCCTGACGTTTTCCTTATGGATGGAGTTAATATATTGTTCTCGTGTGACGGCAGCGTCGTACAGATAGAACTTCACACTTAGCTCCTTGTGGCAAATCATGCCGTGCATCTCCAGCCGGCGCACGTAGGTGGCCACCGTATTGAAGTGAACGATAGGGTCGGGGAGATGGCCGATGATGTCGCGTATCGACTGCTCGCCATAATCCCACAGCACCTCCATGATTGCCAGTTCTTTATCAGTCAGTTTCTTCATATTGCCTTTATTTGCTTACTTGTAGTTTTGACTTCGTCGAATCGTGCTGCAAAGTAACTACAAATTGTAGTAACAGCCAAATCCTTTAATCATTGTTAACAATACTTATGTAGTTGTTAGCACATGCCTGCCGCCTGTCCAAGCAACTGTTATCCCCGTTCTTTCTTTTTTCAGAATTATTAGCAGCATTATTTTTTGCCGTCTCGAAAAATATGCTTATCTTTGTGGCTCAAAAATGATGCTTCTTTTAGAAAGACTAACGACAACAACATGGAAATCATACGTAACCAGCATTTCGAGGGGGAGCGCCCCCTCTTCGAAAGCCACCACCTGCGGCTGGAGCAGGTGACCATAGGCGACGGCGAGAGTGCCGTGAAGGAGTGCTCTGACATAGAGGCCGAGGACTGCCGCTTCTGGGGAAAATATCCCTTCTGGCATGTGCACGGGCTGAAGATCAGCCGCTGCCAGTTCGACGCCGGCGCACGCTCGGCCTTGTGGTACAGCGACCATTTGGACATGCGCGACACCCGCATCGACGGGCCGAAAATGTTCCGCGAGATGCACGACCTCTATCTGGAGAACGTTGTCATCAACGATGCCGACGAGACCTTCTGGCGCTGCCGCGACATTGAGGCCAGGAACCTGGAACTGCACGACGGCACCTACCCCTTCATGTTCTGCGAGAACGTCAAGATAGAGGGGCTGAAAAGCGACTCGAAATACGTGTTCCAGTATTGTAAGAATGTGGAGTTGAACAATGCCCACATCGTCACGAAGGACTCATTCTGGGAATGCGAGAACATTACCATCAGCAACAGCATCCTCGACGGCGAATATCTGGCCTGGCACTCGAAGCATGTGCGTCTGGTGAACTGTCACCTGCTGGGTGAGCAGCTGCTCTGCTATGCCCACCACCTGGAGCTAGAAAACTGCTCGTTCGACAAGGCATGCGACCGCGTTTTCGAATACAGCGAGGTGGTGGCCGACATCCGTGGGCACATCGAGAACATAAAGAACCCGACGAGTGGCTATATCATTGCCGACAGCATCGGAAGCGTGACCATCGATAAAAACATACGGCAGCCCGCTGACTGCAAGATACTAACCAGAACATGAAATACGACTTCGACAAAATCATTGACCGGCGTGGCACGGGCTGCGTGAAGTGGGACGAAACGCCCGAGGGACTAGCGGCTGAAAAGACGGCCGATGTCATCCCCCTGTGGGTGGCCGACATGGACTTCCCTGCCGCCCCAGCCATCAGTGAGGCCATCCGCAAGCGGGCTGAGCATGGCGTGTTTGGCTATACCCATGTAGGCGACGACTACTACGAGGCTGTCATCTCCTGGTTCCAGCGCCGCCACCAGTGGACTATCCACCGCGAGGAGATATTCTACACCACCGGTGTGGTGCCTGCCATGAGCGTGGCTGTCAAGGCGCTCACTATGCCTGGTGAGAAAGTGCTCATCCTCTCGCCCGACTACAACTGCTTCTTCAGCTCCATCCGCAACAACGGCTGCGAGGTGCTGGAGTCTTGTCTGAAAAGTTTAGAGTCTAAACTCTCCCCTCTCCACTCTCCACTATTCGAGGTGGACTGGCCCGACTTCGAGGCGAAGTGTGCCGACGAGAAGACCACCGTCTTCCTGCTCTGCAATCCCCACAACCCCACGGGTCGCGTATGGACTAAGGAGGAGCTGGAGCGCATGAACGACATCTGTCTGCGACACGGCGTGAAGGTGGTCAGCGACGAAATTCACTGCGAGCTCATCATGCCCGGTCACCGCTTCCAGCCTTTCGCCGCCGTGAGCGAGGCCTGCCGGCAGAACAGCGTCATCCTGAATTCACCCTCGAAGTCGTTCAACATTGCAGGTCTGCAGACTGCCAATATCATCTGCGCCGTACCGGAATGGCGCCGACGGCTCGACCGAGCCATCAACATCAACGAGGTGTGCGACCTCAATCCCTTCGGCCCTGTGGCCCTCATTGCTGCCTACAACGAGAGCGAGGACTGGATAGACCAGCTCAATGAGTACCTGTGGGGCAACTACCGCGCGCTCCTCAGCTTTTTCACAGAGCATCTGCCCCAGTGTCGTGTCACCTCTTTGGAGGGCACCTATCTCGTCTGGGTCGATGTCTCTGCACTGGGCATTCCTGTGGAGCAGCTTTGCGACCGTCTCTTGCAAGAGGGTGGTGTCAGGGTGAACCCCGGCACGATGTACGGCCCTCAAAGTGGTCGCGGCTATATCCGCATCAACATTGCCTGTCCCCGCTCGCTGCTGATGGAAGGCATGAGAAGAATCAAAACCGTGATAGCTACAGACAACAAATAATAAATACACAAAAACCTAACACAATGATGAGACGACTATTTACCGTTTTTTCATGCCTGTTCCTGATGGTCATGCAGGCTAGCGCTCAGGTCTCCTTCGGAAAGGCCGAGCTGCTGAACTCCGACTGGCGCTTTATGAGAGTTGACTCCGCTTGGAACATCCACGAATCACCCGACATGAAGGAGCCCGGCTACGATGATTCACGCTGGCGTCGTGTCAACCTGCCCCACGACTGGGGCGTGGAGCTGCCCATGTCGCCCGACAAGGGCTCGTGCCAAGGCTACCTCCCTGGCGGCATCGGCTGGTACAGGAAACACTTTACGGCTCCCCCTTCGGCTTCCGAGGGGGCTACGATGGTTTATTTCGAGGGAGTATACAACTATTCCGAGGTCTACCTCAACGGCCACCTGCTGGGCATCCGTCCCAGTGGTTTCGCATCGTTCCTCTATGACCTGACACCTTACCTGAAGACCGACGGAGAGAATGTGCTGGCCGTGCGGGTGAATCACTCTGCCGAGGCCGACAGCCGCTGGTACACCGGCTCGGGCATCTACCGCAATGTGTGGCTCGTCGCAGCTCCCAAGGTGCATCTGGCACTGTGGGGCACGGCCTACCGGCTGAAGAGCATCAACGGCAAGAAGGCCGAGCTGGAGGTGGACGTGGAGACGACCGACGAGAGACAGCAGACTACGGCCGAGAAGCTGCAGGCAGTGGTAGAGCTGAGCGATGCCGATGGTCGGGTGGTGGCCACGGCAACTACGCAGATTGGCCCCCAGGAGAAGAAGACCGTCCGCCTCACTGTCAAGAATCCCCGCCGCTGGACGCTGGACAATCCCTATCTCTACACCCTCACCACCCGCTTGAATGCGGCAGCAAATTCTTCGTTTATCGACCAGTCGGTTGTCAAGGCCGGCCTGCGCACGCTGGAGTTTTCGCCCGACAAGGGCTTTGCACTGAACGGACAGTGGATAAAGGTGAAGGGCGTCTGTGTGCACGACGATGCCGGCGTGCTGGGCACGGCTGTGCCAGCCGAGGTGTGGCGCCGCCGCATCCAGGAGCTGAAGAGCCTTGGAGCCAATGCCATCCGCCTGAGCCACAACCCCCATGCTCCGGAGCTGTATGACATCTGCGACGAGGAGGGCATGCTCGTCATGGACGAGGCATCCGACGAGTGGGAGTTCCCCAAGCGCAAATGGCTGAAGGGCTGGAACCAGGGCCGTCCGGGATATGAGGGCACATACACCTACTTCGAGGAATGGATTGACCGCGACGTGGCCGACATGGTGCGCCGCGACCGTTGCCACCCCTCCGTCTTCCTGTGGAGCATCGGCAACGAGGTGGACTATCCCAACGACCCCTATTCCCACCCCGTGCTCGACGGTGACGGCAGTTTCACCCAGCCCGTCTATGGCGGATACAAGCCCGAACAGCCCAATGCCGAGCGCATAGGCCGCATTGCGCAGCGGCTGGCCAGAATTGTAAAGGACATCGACCCCTCGCGTCCCACCACGGGTGCGCTGGCTGGCGTGGTCATGTCAAACGAGACGGCCTATCCCGAGGCGGTCGACGTGGTGGGCTATAACTATACTGAGAGCCGCTACGACACCGACCATGCCAAATACCCGCAGCGTGTCATCTACGGTTCAGAAAACCGCCACGACCTGGCGGCGTGGAAGGCCGTACGCGACAAGGAGCACATCTTCGGACAGTTCCTCTGGACAGGCATCGACTACCTGGGCGAGAGTGGCACATGGCCGGCACGCGGCAGCAGCGCCGGACTGCTCGACCTGGCCGGACAGCGCAAGCCCAACGGATGGTATCGGGCCTCACTCTGGAGCGAGAAGCCCACCTGCTACATCGGCACCTATCCCATAGGCAACCAGCGCGGAGGCGCACGCCGTGGAGGCCGGGGTAACAATGTCTCCACATACGCCGCCGACACATGGAACTATCAGGACGGCCAGCGCGTGCGCATCGTCTGCTACACCAATGCCCCGTCTGCCCGTCTGCTGCTCAACGGCCAGCCCCTCGACGCACAGTTCCAACGCGACGAGCAGACCGACATCCTCTATTGCGACATCGACTACCAGCCGGGAACCCTCCGCTGCGAGGCCGACAACGGTGCCAGCTATGAAGTAAAGACATACGGCCAGCCCGTCGCCTTGCGCCTCACTACCGATGGCAAGATGCACGTCTTCGTGGAGGTCGTCGACAAGGACGGTAACCTGGTGAAGACGGCTACCGACGAGGTAACGCTCAACGTGCGTGGCGCTTCCCTGCTGGGCATGGAAAACGGCAACATCAGCGACACATCCGTCAGCGGCCGCCAGCAGCGCAACCGTCTGCGTGTGCACCAGGGACGCCTCGTGGCCTATGTCCAGACAATAGGAACCTCCACAGCCAGGGAAAACCAGCCGGGAAACGTCACCATACAAGCCTCGGCCCCCTTCCTCCAGCCTGCCGAAATAGTCCTCAACGGACAGGGTAACTGAGAAAAGACATAGTAACATAATAACAGAGTAACTGAGAAAAGACATAGTAACACAATAACAGAGTAACTGAGATAAGACATAGTAACATAATAACAGAGTAATAAAATAACGGAGAGAATACATAGTAACACAATAACAGAGGATATGCTCAAGTAGCGCAAGTAAGACTAAAGGCCTTATTATTAATAAAGTACTTTTTTGGCGCTACTCGCGCTACTTTGACATCTAATTTGCTGACTTGGAGGTCGTTGTCTGTAGCTACTGCGCTATTTTTGGTGCTACTATTGTAGCTACAAAGGAGTCGATGACTGTGAAACCGACTTCGCAATTGGTAAATGAAAAACGGCGTTAGTATTTTTCCAAACGGCGGCAGTATTTTCCCAAACGGCGTTAGTATTTTTCCAAACGGCGGCAGTATTTTCTCAAACGGGGGCAGTATTTTTTCAAACGGCGTTCGTATTTTTTCAAACGGCGGCAGTATATGGCAGTGGCATCTCTGTAGCTACTAAAGTAGCGCCAAAAAGAGTGATGTGGCTACAAGTAACTGTTTGAAAAGCAGTTTGTTTTGTGTCAAAGTAGCGCGGGTAGCGCGCTTTTTCGCGCGCATAATACGCGCGCGCGAAGGATTACCCCAGAAGCTCCTTCAGTTTGGCGACATTGCTGCGCGATACGGGGATGGCATCGTGGCTGTGACGCATGATGAGCTGCATGGCGTGGGAACTGGATGAGATTTGCTCCACCTGGCCGAGATTGACGAGGAAGGCGCGATGGCAGCGCACTATCATGGGGTAGGGCTGCAGACGGTCTTCCAGCTGCTTCATCGTGGTGCGGAGCATGTTGGTATGCACCTCGTTGTCTCGCTGTTGGCAGACCTTTGCATAGTTGCCAACCGCCTCAATATACAGCAGGTTCGAAATCTCCAGGCTGACACGCTCATTGGTGGCCCCTGTGAGCGTAAGAGAGGAGCTGAGCTCCGGGGGGCAATTCTCCCTTCCCTCGGAGGGGGCGGGGGCGGCTTGCAGCTTCTTCAGCTGCTCGTTCATCAGCCGGGTCTCCTCCAGCTCAGCGGCCAGATAGCGGCTTCGGAACTTGAACCGCCAGTAGAGTCCGATGGCGAAGGAGAGGAAAGCGATGATTGCCAGCGTCTCCAGATAATTGCTCAGCGACAGTTTGTTGCCCTCTACCATGCTGCTCATGACAAAGTGGCGGTAGAGGCAGATGAGCAGCGACACCAGCGGCGTGTTGATGAGTTGAAAGCGGAGATTGCGGGAGATGATGTAGTTGACGCCACGGTCGTAGGAACGGGGCATGTGGACGACGAAGTTCAGGATTACTTCTGTCAAGAAGCAGCTGAGCACGCCCAAGGCAAACAAACTCAGCAGATGGATGACGGCTTGCCAGCGCCACACTTCGAGTCCGAAGGGCTTGAAGATGGCCAGTGCCAGCACCATGAAGGCGACGCTGACGACGCGGATGCTGATGGTTTCTTTGTGACCTTTGTCCATACGGCTGGCAAAGGTAATAAAAAATATGAAAAACGAAGAGTGAACGATAGAAAATTTTCCTCCACCCGTCACTTTTTGGCCATTTCGTCCCACTTTCACAGCTGTTCGAATGGCTTCCTCCTTCTCCTTGCGCAGAAATTTCCTCTAGGGAAACTGGAATAGCAGTGTTAAGCTGGGTGAACAACTATTTAAAGGATTTAACGGAAGTGCATAACTACAGAAAATAGTTGCGCGCTTCGTTTTTTTTAGTTACTTTTGCCGCCAGATACTGAATACGTCATTGATGCTAATCTTATTAACGGAAACAAAATGAAGAAGCTAACGAATAAAGAACGGGAAGTGATGGAGCTGTTTTGGCAGCATGGTCCCATGTTCGTCAGGGAACTGCTCGAACAATACGAGGAGCCGCGTCCGCATTTCAACACGCTGTCTACCATTGTCCGCCGTCTGGAGCATGAAGGATATATCGGCCATAAGCAGTATGGGTCGACCTACCAATATCATGCGCTCATCTCAGAAGAGGAATATGCGAAAAGGAACATCTTCCGGCTGGTGGACAACTACATAGAGGATTCCTATAAGGGGCTGGTGTCGACGTTCCTGAAGGAGGAAAAACTCTCCGTAGAAGAATTGCGTGAGCTGATCTCCCAAGTTGAAGCATACAAAGAATCTAAGAAATGATGACTCTGTTTCTCACCTACGAACTGAAAGTGGCGGTGCTGATAGCCGTGTTCTATCTCTTCTGGCGCCTGCTGGTGGCCAAGGAGACTTGGCATCGGCTCAACCGCATCGTGCTGCTATCGACTGCCGTCGCCTCGTTTGTGTTACCACTTTGTGTGATTACGATTCACCAGACGATAGAGGTCATCCCTACAGCGACGGAACAGGTGTCAAAGGCTGTGGTGCCTGTGGAAGAAATGACAATGCCGAGAGAAGCCGCACCTGTCATGGCTAAGGCAGAACAGCCTTTTTTCTGGCAACTGCTGCTGACCATTATTTATATAATAGGTGTCATCGTGGTTCTGTCGAAGATGCTGTTGTCGCTATGGCGGCTGCACAGGATGATTGCCAGTAGCGAGATTCATCCTTTGGCAGACGGAAGACAGATAGCTGTCAGCGAAAAGGCAACGTCGCCTTTCAGCTGGTGGAAAACAGTATTCCTGAATCATCAGGATTTTGAGGAAGGCACCACTGCCCTCCTGGCACATGAACTGGGACATCTCCGGCTGCATCACTCTGCCGATGTGTTCCTGATGGAACTGCTCACTGCCCTGCAATGGTTCAACCCAGCCATGTGGATGCTCCGCGCCGATCTGCGTGCCATCCACGAGTATGAGGCTGACCAGCAGGTGCTCTCTCACGGATTCGATGACATTCAGTATCTACAGCTTTTAATCCGTAAGGCTGCTGGTCAGAGCGGGTATTCTCTGGCCAACGGTATCTCTAACAGTGCCCTCAAAAAACGAATTAACATGATGTTACAAACTAAATCCCCACGCTGCAACTCCCTGAAGTTGTTGGCGCTCCTGCCCATTGTCGGCATTACCCTCGCCCTCAATGCCGAGACCGTCACCGACGTGGTCTATAAGAACGACGAGCCCCAGAGGCAGGTGCCCGTCAAGAAAGGCAAAAAAACAGCTGCCATCAAGACAGGCAGTGGTCAGGCTATTCAGGTTATCTCAGGCAAGAACCTCCTGAAATCTGATGACGAAGAAATGGCCAGGCCTGCTGAATACACCGGGAAGCCGGAGGCGGAACCGAATGCGGCAGTCATTATACTGAATGCCAGGCAGGCAGGAGAAGAACCGCTGCTCATCGTCGACGGCAAGATAGCCACAGCAGACCAGGTGTGGGCTCTCCCTAGAGATTCTGTCGCCAAGGTGGCTACGATGAGAGAAAAAGCGGCCGTCAGGTCATACGGTGAAAAGGCCAGGAACGGCGCACTTGTCATCACCACCGTAAGACACCAGGAAGAAACAGACAACGAGCCACCTCAGCCTGATGTCTCCGATGAGGAGGACGATATGCCGCAATTCCCTGGTGGTTTCGGAGGGCTGATGCAGTATCTAAGCAGTAATTTGCGTTATCCCAAAGATGCGAAGGAGGCTGGCACTCAGGGTAGTGTCGTTGTCAGTTTCTTTGTGGAGGAAGACGGTAGCATAAGCAACGCAAGCGTGACAAAGCCGACGTATTCTTCCCTGGATGAGGAGGCTCTCCGTGTGATTAGCACCATGCCCAAATGGACGCCTGGTAAACATAATGGCAAAGCTGTCCGCATGAAATACTCATTGCCTGTTTCTTTCCGCCTGGATAGGAAAGAAACACCTAAAGCCGAGTCGGATGTGGTGCTGGATGTGAGGGATTATCCCGAAGAGACTGAGCAATCGGGCTTCCCGATTGAAAACAACATATTGAAGGAAGCCATCGAGCGCTTACCGGGTGCTGAGATAGACAAGGATGGCAACATCACCGTCAACGGCAAGGAAGTAAAGCGAATCCTGTTTGACGGTTCGGACAACCAACTGGCAGTGCCTATCATGAATATCATAATCAATGATATAGAGCATTTCGATTACGTGATTGATGGGGAACCCGTCACTGTGAAGGAGCTGCGCGAAAAGAAGTCCAAAGACTCCATCAAGAGCATAGAGTATGTCAAGAAGGATAGCGAGCATCCGAAGGACAGATTGCTTATCTCGACAAAGAAAGCAGAGTAGGCGTGTCCTTAGCATGATGCAGGCTCACGGATTCTTCGCCAGCGGACAGTGCGTTCTGGCGCGTTAAGGTAACGATTAGCAGTTGACCTGTTGTGCGTAGCCGCTCCCCTACGAAGGGGAGCGGCTTGCGTAGTATTTAGTCCAGGGTCGACTGCTATCTCTGCACACGCCGTCTTCACTTTGCATATTTTCTCCATAAAAGTTGCTTGGTTTGAAAACTATTTGTATCTTTGCACGCGTAATGTGTGTCACGAGTCCCCGTTCCGTTCAATCGGAGGATTTGCAATTCGGCTGAAGACAGCAACGGCCACGCCTCGCAGAAGAAGCATTTTAATCATCCGATGGAAACCGGAGAGGCAGAACGATTAAAAAACTGAAAAGATGAGACTAAAGACCATTCTCCTCCTATTATGGTGCCTCTGTTGTGCGCAGGCCCAGGAAAAAGTAACGATGCTCGTCGGTACCTATACCGACGGCGGCAGCAAGGGCATCTATTCCTTTCGCTTCAATCAGAAGACGGGGGAAGCAGAAGCTTTAAACTCGCTGACGCTGAAGAACCCGTCGTATCTGACAGTTTCGCGTGACGGGCGAATGGTGTATGCCGTCAGCGAGACAAACGATGAGCGGGCATCGCTGAACACCATCAGCCTGAATCCCAAGACGGGCGATATGCAACTGCTCAATACGGCGAGTGTGATGGGCGGCGACCCCTGTTATGTGGCCACGAATGGGAAGACAGTGCTCACGGCCAACTACTCAGGCGGCTCAATGAGTGTCTTCAGCTTGAACCAGCAGGGAACAAAGCCGGAACTCGTCACCCGCTATCTTGGAGCCACGGGCGGCCCCGACCGCTCGCGGCAAGACATGCCCCATGTTCATTGTGCCTGTTTCACCCCCGACGGGAAGTATGCGCTGGCCACGGATTTCAGTGCCGACAGAATACTGTCCTATCGCTTGTCGGGCCATGAAGTGGTTGCCAACGGTGTGGCGGCCAATGTCAGTGCCGACTCAGGGCCGCGCCATCTGGTGTTCAGCAACGATGGCCGCTACGCCTACCTGATGAGTGAGCTTTCGGGCAAGGTGACCGTTTTCCGTTACACGGATGGACGGCTGGAGAGACTTCAGGAAATCGTTTCCGACAGTGTAGGAGCACGGGGCGGCGCAGACATCCGCCTAAGCCCTGACGGCCGTTTCCTCTATTCCAGCAACCGCCTGAAGGCCGAGGGTATAGCCATCTTTGCTGTCAATGCCCAGACAGGGCTGCTGACCCGCATCGGCTATCAGCCTACTGCTGCCCATCCCCGCCAGTTCAACATCACGCCCAACGGGCAGTACCTGCTATGCTGCTGCCGCGACAGCGACAAGATTCAGGTGTTCTGGCGAGACATGCAAACGGGAATGCTGACTGATGTGCACAAAGACATCCCTGTCAGCAAGGCTGTTTGTGTACAGTTCGTAACCAACTCAAAATAAGCTATATGAAAGTAATAATTCTCAATGGCAGTTCGGCTCGCCGAAGATACGGGAAGCGTTAGTAGAAACACATTATATCAGATAACATGATGATCAGACTAAACAATGGCAGCGAGATTCCGCAGATAGGCGTCGGCACATGGACGCTACGCGGAGAGACAGCCCGACGGAATGTGCGCCTGGCCCTGGAAGCCGGATTCCGTCACGTCGATACGGCGCAGATGTATGAGAATGAGAACGAAGTGGGGCAGGGCATCATTGACAGCGGGGTGCCGAGACAGGAGATTTTCGTCACCACGAAGGTCAATACGAGCGTGATGCGTCAGGGGCGGCAGGCCGTCAGCAACGGCATCGAAGACAGCCTGGCCAAGCTGAAGGCCGGCTATGTCGACCTGCTGCTGATTCACTGGCCGGTGAAAGACTGCGTGAAGGACACCTGGCAGGTGATGGAGGATTACGTGCGGCAGGGCAAGGTGAAGTCTATTGGCGTGAGCAACTTCAACCGCCATCATCTGGACGACCTGCTTGCGTATGCCGAGATACGGCCGGTCGTCAACCAGATAGAGGTTCATCCCCTTATGACGCAGGAGGAGAACATCGCCTACAACCGTCGGCTGGGCATCCAGGTGGAGGCATGGGGACCGTTCGGACAGGGTGACATCGACGTCGTTGGGCATCCGCTGCTCCAGTCGATGGCCGCAAAATACCAGAAGACCGCCTCGCAGATTGTGCTCCGATGGATAGTGCAGCGCGGCCTGATTACCATCCCCCGCGCCAAGCCCAACCACTTTGCCGAAAATCTGGATATCATGGCGTTCTCACTCTCCGACGAAGATATGCAGGCCATCAGCGCCCTGAACCAGAACCTGCGCTCGAACGTCCTCAACGACCCCGAAACGTTCCCGTGGTAGCTAAAAGTTGTCGCTCGGCCTGAAGAAAGAAGACTCCAGCTCTGGGGCAGCCTATTTCAGTCTGTAGAACACGCCAATCGTGCCATAGACGGGGTAGAGCGTCTGCTCTACGGTCTTGAAGTCGCCGGGGAAGATGCCTGTCAGTCCCCAGTTCAGGTCGGCTGATACTCCCAGACGCTTGGATACCTGCCAGTCGACGCCAATGTCTATGCCGAACTGCAGACTGCGCAAGTCATCGTCGAAATTGTAAGTGGCCCATTCGCCTTCACGGTTGCCCATCAGGATCTTGGGGCCCGTCGGGGTGTCTTTTCGCAGGTAACCGTCGGAGGCAATGCCGCTGAAGCCCTTGTCGAGGAGGAACGACACGTAGGGGCCGCCCTTCAGCATCACCTTTTGGCTCAGTGTGAGCGTAGCCTGCACGGGTACTGTCAGCATCCACTGCTTAACTTCCTGCTCGACATGGCCCGTAAAAAGGCCCGCCATTTTCTGGTCGCCCTTTGTCACCTCCATGAAGTAAGCCTTGGTGGTGACGTCGGCCTTCATGCCTTTGTTCTCGAAACGCAGGCCTGCCATGATGCCCCACTGCTAGGTGAGCGGCAGCATGGCGTCGATTCCCACCATGAACGACGGCGTCAGGCTGTAGCTGTCGAGACTGCGTATGGTTTCGGGCAGCGGGATGGGTGTCGTGCCGCCGATGCTGTAGCCCGCACGGGCCTTCAGTTGCAAACTGTCGAGTGTGCCAGCCTGAGCAGGGCTGCCTGTGAGCAATGATGCTGCTACAAGTATGATGTATATGATGTTCCTTTTCATGTTTCCTTTTACCGTTTTCTTTTTACCCTTTCACTTATTTCTCATACGATACTTCCACCTCGTCTACATAGAGCGTGCTGCCGACGGCTCCCTCGAACTGGGCACCCCTCTTGCTCGACGAGAGCACCAGCGCCAGGTTGAAGCCCTGGGCAGCAACGATGTCGTCGGGGGCATCCCTACCTTCGAAGAACATCTCCCATTGCGTCCATGTGTCGGTAGCAGGCAGCGAGGCCACGCGTGCCACCTTATACACCTGCGGGTTGTCGAGCAGCTTGTCGAGGTCTTCCACAGCATGGCCGTCGAGGGTGTAGCCTTTCCCCTGGTCATCGGTGTTGCGATAGAACACGGCGTAGATGCTGGCCTCGTCTGTACGGTCGGGATAAACAGTCATGTTCATGTCGGTGAACTTCTCGCCGGGCTTATACTTGTACCAGCCGGTGATGCGCACAGGTTCCTTGCTGTTGGGTACACCGAATTGCGTGGCTAGCAAGGCGTCAGACAACACGTGCTCTACCACGAATTTCCCTAAGAACAGGCTTCCGGCAGCGATAGGCTTCTTTATGAATTCTCCAAGTGGGCCTGCCGACTGGGTGTTCAGACAAACGCCCCGTCCCTCTTTACCGTCGGGCGTGGAATAGGCGGGAAAGTCCTCTGGCTTCGAGTCGGTCTTAGTGAGCGCAGAACCGGAGTTGCCCGTAGCCCAGCAGTAGCTTCGCTCGCCCGAAGCCAGCTTTTATTGACTTAGTTCATTCGTCCTCATCATCGACAGTACCTTCGTCTGCAAACGCCTCAACGACTTGGCCTGAATGATTAAGCCCGACGGCGTTAACTTTTTCTCTTTCATATAAAAGTTACAATGATTCAAGTTAGTCCTGTTTTACCACAGATTACACAGATTTCGCAGATTTTTGCTGCGCATGGTTGTCGCTTTTTTCGCAGATTTCATCTTGATTTCCCAGATGAGCTGTGCCGCATGGAATCTGTGTCATCCAAATAGCATCGCGGCTTAGCCGCTACAATCGAAAGAAAATCCTTTAAATCTGTGCCATCTGTGGTCGTTCTCCTGCTTCAGAAAGTTGATTTACAATGACTTACAATAAATACAGGGCAATTGCGGCGCAAGCTTCGGCATCGGCCAGGGCATGGTGATGGCGCTGAAGATCGTAGCCGCAGGCGGCTGCAACGGTGTGGAGCTGGTGATTGGGTAGTGAATGGCCGAACTGCCGGCGTGAGGCTGCGAGGGTGTCGTAGAAACGATAGTCAGGATAGTCCATTTGGTACACTTTGAAGGCCGCCTTCAGGCATCCCTCGTCGAAGCGGGCATTGTGGGCCACAAAGGGAACTGACGAAGCAGCGAGAGCAGAGGCAAGATTTCTTGACCTCTGCCGAGTCGCGTCGGAAGTCGACCGAAGGTCATTGGAGGCTATCTGATAGCGGAGACCGTCGCTTCCCTGCTGTCCTGAGAAGAAGACGTCGGTTATTCGCTCTTCCAGCTGTTGCCATACCTTCGAAAACACTTCTGCGTCGTCAGTATCGCAATGGCTTAGTCCATGAACACGCTGACACCAATAGCTGTAGTAGTTCGGCTCTGGCTGAATAAGACTGTAGAACGTGTCAGCCACCAGCCCACGCCGCACCATGACCACTCCTATGGAGCAGACGCTCGACGGCTCCTGATTGGCCGTCTCGAAGTCTATGGCGATGAAGTCGCGAATCATGGCTGGCCAGAGATAAGAGCAGCTTGTCGGTCTTACTAATTTTTGCTTTAAATCCTAAACGATTCTCAAAAGTTGGCACAAAGGTAATGGTTTTTCCGCGTTTTTTGGTAATTTTGCCATCAGTTTTAATATGTTTTGTGATATGATAGACCAGATTATCGACTACAACAAGGAGTTTGTGGCTCAGAAAGGCTACGAGAAGTATCTCACTGACAAGTACCCCGACAAGAAACTTGCCGTCCTTTCATGCATGGACACCCGGCTGACAGAGCTGCTGCCTGCTGCCCTCGGCTTGAAGAATGGTGATGCAAAGATTATCAAAAACGCAGGAGGCTTGGTGATTTCTGCTTTCGATTCAGCCATGCGTAGCCTTATCGTGGCAATCTATGAGTTAGGTGTAGAGGAAATCATGGTGGTGGCTCATTCACATTGTGGAGCCTGCCACATGAGCTACGCCCACTTCCACCATGAAATGATAGCTCGTGGCGTGACGCAGGAAATACTCGATACCATCCGCAAGTGCGGCATCGACCTCGACCATTGGCTGGAGGGCTTCAAGGACACGCCGGAATCAGTCCGCAAGACAGTAGAGACCATTAAGACCCATCCGCTGGTCCCGAAGAACATCGTGGTTCGTGGCTTTATCATCGACTCCGAGACAGGGGCGTTGGAAGAGATAAACTGATCTTCCGGCGTGCCGCTCTGTGCCCCCCGACGCTGAATGAAAGAAGACGGTATGAATCCAGTAACCACACGATTACTCAACCAGCAATTGGCTGCACCTCAGTTCAGTGATCCTGCCGAAGTGGTCAGCTACATGGGAGCCATGCAGGCACAGGAATACCGCATGATGCGGTGGGCCGTGGAGATGCGTACTCGCAAGCCGTCGGCAAAGGCTTTCAAACAGGCATTCGATAGCGGGAGGATTATCCGTCTGCACCTGATGCGAGGCACCTGGCAGCTAGTGGCCGTCGAAGACTACTGGCCGATGATAGAACTCTTCTCGCCCAAGGCCATCGCTGTGACGAAGGGCTGGATGAGCAGTAACAGGATTTCAATTCCTGATGACGAACTGATGCGCATCAGGGGCATCCTCGCCCAGACTGCTGCCGACTTGGGGAGTGCTACGAAAGAGGATTTTGTAGCGGCATTGGCAGCGAGAGGCCTGCAGATGGACGACCATCGGCTGTCGTACCACATCCGTATGGCAGAAATGTCGGGAACGCTCTGTAGCGGAGACCTCTTGTCGTTCAAAGCTGCGAGTAAGCGAGCGCAGAGCGGAGCTTGCTCCGGCTCTGCCGAGCGTGAGCAGTTTCGGGCTTTGCTCAAAGCCACTTATGCACTGACAGCAGATAAAGTGAAACAGAGGGCGAGGATGGACAGGGACGAAGCCCTGATGCGCTTTACCCGAAAGTACTTCCAGAGCCGGCAGCCTGCTACGCTGGAGGATTTCGTCTGGTGGTCGGGTTTGAACGTCAGCGACTGCCGGAAGGGAATCGCGCTCATGGGCGACAGCATCCACGTTGAGAAGTGGAAAGGCCGGGACTTCTTTCTCACAGACGGCTGCCGCACGCGGGGCCTCCGCAAAGGAAAGTTCCTCTTGATTCCTCCTTACGACGAATACCTCATCAGCTACAAGTCACGTGACGTCGTCCTCCCTCCCGAGCATCGTCATCATGCCCATAACAACAGTGGCATCTTCCAACCCGTCATCTCATACGACGGCTTCATCTGCGGAAACTGGTCGCCCTTCAAGGGCGATTGCCAGGCAGCGTTCTTCGCAGAGCGAAGCGGCCAAGCCGGGCGCTTTGCTGAGACCTGTAAGAAGGAAATCGCCGAGGCGTGGCATTCGTATATGGATTATTATATGAAATGACACCGTTTCCATGTCTCTCCCCTCATTGGGGGCGGAGGCGGAAACGTGAGTCGTTCAAGGTAAAAACCTGATAACCGGTTCAAACTTGAATTGATTATCTCAAGGCTTGTGGACATTAATTGTTTGCCTACCTCCTTTAGGCAATGACATAGCTGTTGACCCTGAATATACTTTTCCGCATGGCGCATTCGTGCGTCCCTTTGGTAGCAAACGGCCGGAGGTGGAGCGCCCGTCCTGCGTTCGCCTACCCGCATGCGTATGGGGATACATCAAATGGGAGTCCATACTTCTCCTACGCGCGCGTGCGCGTAATATACAGCGAAAAAAGGCGCTACAAGCGCTACTTTTGTACTAAACGGACTAATTGACAAGCTGTTGTTTGTAGCTACACCACTCTTTTAGGAGCTACTCTTGTAGCTACAGGCAGAGAGAAGCGTCGAGTGGAAAATACTGCCGCCGTTTTGAAAAATACTGCCGCCGTTTGGGAAAATACTGCCGCCGTTTTGAAAAATACTGCCGCCGTTTGGGAAAATACTAACGCCGTTTGAAAAAAAACGAACGCCCTTTGAGAAAATATTGCCGACGTTTGGAACTGTAGCTACAAAAGTAGCGCCAAAAAGAATGATGTAGCTACAAGCAACAGTATGCATTCCAGGCATTTAGCTATCAAAGTAGCGCTTGTAGCGCCAAAAAATGTTTCACGCGCGCGCGTATAATAACTGACAGGGAACAGATGAATGGTTGATGGAACCCACTTTGTAAAGGGCAATGATATAGCAGTAGACCTATTGTGCGGTAGCTGCTCCCCTCTTCTCCATGGAGGGGAAATACTACTACCTACTTCTGATTAATACCATCTTGTAGGAGTTTTCAGGTGCGCAGCGCTTAAACACTGCGTTTTAGGTATTGTGCACTTTGTTTATTTGCCGTACCTTTGCACCGCAATTTGATAACGATAAAAATGAGAACGACAACAGCTATTCCCACACCGCCCAAGGCTGCGAGTAAGCGAGAGCAGCGTGATGCTCGCATCGACTCTGCCGAGCGTGAGCAGGCTGGAGCTACGCTCAAGGTGCTGATGAACCACATCTACGAGCTGCATAAGGGCGTGCGCCACATGGTGCTGTTTACCTGCAACAAGAAGTACAGCGAACAGGCTATACAGCGACTGGAGCGTCAGGGCATTCCATACCTGCTGCAACCCGCAGGACAGCAGAACCTGAACTTGTATTTCGGGCGGCGAGAGTGCCTGGAGGCTATTCGCCTCATCGTCACTCGTCCGCTGAACCAGCTTACGCCAGAAGAGGACTTCATCCTCGGAGCTATGCTCGGCTACGATATCTGCGCACAGTGCGAACGCTACTGCAAGCGCAAGGACAGTGCAAGCCGAGAGCAAAGCCAAACTTGTTTGAGCTTTGCCGAGGCGCAGCCTGTTCTCGCCGGTCTAGGCAGGGACAGTGCAAGCCGAGAGCAAAGCCAAACTTGTTTGGGCTTTGCCGAGGCGCAGCCTGTTCTCGCCGGTTAAGGCAGGGACAGCGCAGCCTGTTCTCGCCGGTCTAGGCAGGGAGACAATGTGAGGGGCGGTGCCGAGGGATGTGCGACGAGCGCATCAATGGGTGCTCCGGCTCTGCTGGCTTGCTGACAGGGGGACGCAAGAATGAATAACTTCTTTGAATAAATCATAAAATAATGAACGCAACAATTGTAATCTATGGTTCCTCGACGGGAACCTGCGAGGCCATCGCTGAGAAGATAGCCTCGAAACTGGGCTGCGAGGCCCTGAACGTACAGGATCTGACAGCCGACATCGTGGCTGCCAACCAGAACCTGCTCCTCGGCACCTCGACGTGGGGCGCAGGAGAGCTGCAGGACGACTGGTACGACGGGCTGAAGACGCTCCAGGGTGCCGACCTCAGCGGCAAAACCATCGCCCTCTTCGGCTGCGGCGACTGTTCGTCCTACAGCGACACCTTCGTAGGTGGCATGGGCGAACTCTACAACGGCATCAAGGACAGCGGTGCCAAGTTCATCGGCTCTGTTGAGACCGACGGCTACTCTTTCGATGACTCAGAGGCCGTGATTGACGGCAAGTTCATCGGCCTGCCCCTCGATGACATCAACGAGGACGATAAGACCGACGCACGTATCGAGGCATGGATTGCCGCCATCGCTCCTGAGCTGACGTAAGGTCGAGCCTGCTCACGCTAGGCAGCGTGGAAGAATCACAGGTACATAAAAAATCATAAAGTTTTGTTTAGTTTAGTGGGGTGGTTGGTCGGTGACGATCGGCCACTTTTTATTTAAAAAAGAAACGATTATGGGACTATTAAAGAAGCTTTTCACCAACTGTGCCTGTCCGCAAGGACGGATGGGCCGCGCGATGCTGAAGTTCATGAACCTCTGCCATGCGCCACTAACGAACTGGGGATTGAAACACATCGACGTTCAGGACGGATGGACGATGCTTGACGTAGGCTGTGGTGGCGGGGCGACCTTGCAACGGCTGCTGAAGCGGAGCAAGGGAGCAATGGTCTATGGCATCGACATCTCTGAGGAGAGTGTGGCGAAGGCCAAGAAGGTGAATGCCGGCGTGCTCGGCAAACAAGTATTCGTCACTCAGGGTTCAGCGGAGAAGCTGCCATACGAGGACGGGAAGTTCGACCTTGTAACAGCGGTCGAGACGGTGTATTTCTGGCCAAACCTTCCTGGCTGCCTAAAGGAGGTGCTCCGTGTGCTGAAGTCTGGTGGAACGTTTGCCATTATGGTGGAGGTCGTTGACGGTGACTCCATGTGGACAAACGTCGTAGAGGGCATGACGGCCTATTCGCCAGAGGAGTTGAAGACGCTGCTCGACGATGCCGGCTTCATCCATACAGAGGTCCATCGTATGAAGCCATCGAATGCAACTGTCATCGGAGTGAAGAAGTAGCATCGCAACCCCATTCTTCTGCGGCCAACTTACGAAGATTATTGTCTGTGACGCTAGGTGTAATATGTGCATTACCGACAAAAGAGAGTAGAATCTGTAAAATCCGTAATACGGGTTGATTTATCAGTAAATAGGTTAGGCTATGATTGGCAGATTTGCCGTACCTTTGCACCCGGTTAGTTGGTAGGGAAATTAGCCGGTTGGGAAATAAGGTACAAAAACATGGCCTGAGAACAACAGTAACTTCCCCAAACGACCAGACGACAAAACAACTAAAAAACATATATAGTTTATGAGTAAAATTGCATTAGGAACCTGGGCCTGGGGCGCAGGAGCATTCGGTGGAGACGCCGTGTTTGGGAGTAATACTGACGTAGAGAACCTGAAGCCTGTGTTCGACGCAGCCATGAAAGCCGGCCTGACCCTCTGGGACACGGCTACCGTCTATGGCATGGGTGAGTCGGAGAAGATTCTCGGAACATTCGTGGCAGGCGAGAAGCGTGAGCGTGTGGAGGTGTCAACCAAGTTCACCCCACAGCTAGCCGAAGTTTATGAGAACAGCGTGGAGAAGATGGCCGACGCCTCTATCGAGCGTATGGGCTGTGGCTATATCGACATCTACTGGATTCACAACCCGATGGACGTGGAGCGCTGGACACCGGGGCTGATTCCCCTGTTGCAGAAGGGAAAGGTGAAGCGTGTGGGCGTGTCGAACCACAACATTGCCGAAATCAGGCGTGCCGACGAAATC
>JAEEGG010004468.1_pt1 | contig 33833 bp, 19 predicted proteins | sample 9134161 | NCBI WGS metagenome assembly JAEEGG01 (sample SAMN16246543, study PRJNA631951) | gut metagenome | biome: gut microbiome; feature: rumen; material: CR-attached | host: Bos | place: Iran: Karaj | collected 2018-10 | reverse complement strand
AAATTATGCAATCAATAGCACGCTCACAAATGCCGTAACCGTTGCAGAATATGATTCATCAGATGCTCTCCTTAAGGTAAAACCTGCCGCAAGCGCAACAACGGGCTGGACGTTCAGCATTACAACAGCCGACAGCAGTCAGTTCTCACTTGCAACCGGTCATACCGTAGAATGGAGGCTCGAACTTGATTCAAGCTATGTAGCCAACGTAGCAGAGAAAAATGTCGTATTTACACTGACTGCAAACGACGGCACAAACAACGGCGCAACACCAAAACAGGTGGACATTGTTCCGTATATTACAGAGGTAAGTACATTGCTTGGAAAAAATGCTGGAGCGGAAGTAGCACGTTCAGCATTAGGTTATTACAGCGTATATGAAGGAGAAACAATTACTATCAGCGGTTATAACCTAAAGAATGGTGAAACGGCTCCAATTTTGAATCTTTCTGGCAGCTCAAATGCAAACGTAATCTCGGTAGATGATTCTTCTGTTGAGGCAATTACGGCAACAATTGGAGCAAGTGCTGTGACTGGCGAATTCTATGTTTCTGTAAATGGAATAAAGAGTTTGAATAATGTTAACGTAAACCCAACTTTTGCCGATGGTGCTATTGAAGCAAGTGGCGGATACATGGCTAATAGCTGGGCAAACTCTGTAAATAACAAGCGACTTACGGATGATATAAAATTGTATGTATGGGAGAATGGATTCTTTAGACAGAGTAATAAAATTAATGACCCAGTTATGAAACTGGATAAAAACGGTAACTATTATATGGTTTATGATAACAATACTTCCACTTGGTCTATGAGAAGCGGCTGGCAAACATTAACAGGCAATGCTTTCCAGCTTGTCTATGATAAGAATGGAACACGTTATAATATCGATGGTAGTTACAACAAATTCCATAATAATGCGATAGCCGTCGATTCAAATGGACAGGCTTACGGTGCATCAACTAATACTGACCGTATTGGTGACACAAGTGCTAGATTTAAATATTATCCTTGGTCTACAAATACCAATGTCTACCAGTCTCCTAGTTATCAGTTTGATTTGCTTACTACAGGTGACTATTCAGAAAACGGTTATTCAATGGAACAGGTATATAATACGACAACTGGTGTCTATGATATTGAGCGTGTCCCAAAACCAAAAATGTTTGCTGACTCAAATTCAAAAGTGTATATGTCATACTTTGACAATAACCATGAACAGAGTCCTGTTAAATTCCGTTGCGGAACAGGTTTAACTCAAACAACAAATGGTACTGCACAGAGTAATAATGCTGTTACAACTTCAACAGGTACTGCTAAAAATTTCCATGTTGTTGCCGACAGCACTATGACTTACAAAGGTGGTCTGTATTCTGCTGTAGGAGCTACAAGCGGTGGTGTTGCGGTTGTTGCATGGTATGATGCATCGGCACGCCGTCTTGTATACTCTTATAACTCAGATCCTGACACACCTGTTTATGGAGATGTATGGCAGAATAATGCTCAGGTAATTGATGATAGTTATGCCGGTCAGTATGTTGATTTGTTTGTAGATAGTGAAGATGGTATTCATATTGCTTACTATGTAAACTCAACAGGCGACTTGAAGTATGCATATTTGCCAAGTTACGACTTTAAGCTGACGAAAGAAAATCGCGATAACTACGTAGTTACAGTCGATGCATACCTTTCTGCAGGAACAAATATCACAATCAATACTAAGGATGAAACAGTGGATGGAACAACATACATTGTTCCTTATATCGCATATCAGAATGCATCATTTATTCAGACAACAAGTCCGATTCGTGTTGCCTGGTTACCGAAGAAGATTGTAAAAGGTACTGCTTCTACTGTAAGTGCTGGTGCAAATGGAAACTTCTTTACTGGTATTTGGGAAGTTGTTGCTGTACCAACTACAAACATTCCTACAGATTCCCTGGTTTGTAGTGGTGTACCAACCGGAGATAATGCAGGTCTTGGACATGAAGGTAAGTCTCCGGTATTAGGCTTTATGTCAGATAAAGGGTACGAAAGCGCATTTATTAAGTATTAAGGTCCTATACTAAATTATGGCTGCACCTCAATTTGAAGTGCAGCCTGTTTTTTATGGAAGAAAGTGCAGTTTTATGATACAATAACATGAAAATTGCAGACAGGAGGTCGCTATGTCTTATGATGCAATGGTAGAACAAATAAAGGCTGTTCCTCAAGAATGTCTCGCTGATATTGAAAACTATATTCAGTTTGTTTTGTATAGATATAATCAGAATGTAAAAAATGATAATACTCCAAATCTTTCAAAGTATTTTGGTTCTGTAAATTTCCAGAAAGATGGTCTATCGATTCAAAAGGAAATGAGAGATGAATGGAACTGATTTTTTTGCGGATACAAATGCTTTAATCTATCTCTTGAACGGTAATCCATGCATGAGTCCTTTTTTACACAATAAACTGTCGTTTTCAATTATATCTGAAATGGAACTCTTGTCTTTTAATAAAATAACATCGGAAGAAGAAAGTAACATAAAATCACTCTTGTCCGACTGTAAAGAAATTACTCTTACTGGTGAGATAAAAGAAAAGGCTATTGAGATTCGCAAAAAATATAAAATAAAACTTCCAGATGCTATTGTTGCCGCTTCTGCAATTGTAAATAATTTACCACTTATTACTGCTGATAAAGGCTTTAATCAGATAAAAGAATTAAAGTTAAAACTAATAGTTCCGGTTATGTAAAACAGCCTTTAGCAGATAGTGGTACTGCACCTCAATTTGAAGTGCAGCCTTTTTTTGTCTAGCCGGACACAGTTTCGGTCAGTTGTTTCTGCAACTCAAGGATGTCGTTGAGCGGCAGGCCAGTGCATCTGGCGATTATCTCTGGAGAAATATTTTCTTTAAGCAGGTTCTCTGCAGTCTCAAGGGCTTGCTGCTGAGCACCTTCTATCCGGCCTTCTTTCTTGCCATCATCTACGCCCTGAAGATATTTAAGATGAACTTCCTGTTCCCATGTCATATACTGGTGCCTCCATTGCGCATTGTGTTTTGCCTGTGTGACGAGCTGGTCCAGATGTTTCGTAAAATCAGTCTGAGCCCTGCCTCCCTGTAAGAATTCGAAAAACTTTCTCTCTTCTTCATTTTGTATCTTAGCATAACTTTTTACATTAAAAAAGATTTTTTGTGTCCCGTCTCCTAATTTTATTGAATTATCTTCTGCACAGGTATTTTCAAAAGCATATACGGGAAGCCCTTCTCCAAATACATCTTCCATACAAATAAAAAGAACGTATGAATCAGGAAGTTCTGAATAGGTGTGACCGCGCTGGAGATTGTCGATATCCATCAGGCTTTGATAATAACGGGCCCGCTGGGGCAGTTCTTTTGTATCAACCGCCTGAAGTTCAACATCAAATACCTGGCCGTCAGTTTTTGTATAGATATCGAGGCGGATTCCTTTTGAATCAAAATCAATTTCGAAGGATTTTTCACCTTCCGGCGGTTCAATTTTGTCGATTTCAATGTGAAGTAATAATTCCAGAAGTTTTTTACACATGTCAGGATAATGGGTAAAAATCTTATAGAATAAAAAACGGTTGGCCAAAGTGGCTTTCTGCCAGCTTTCTTCCGGGGAAAATGTTTGTTTTGTCATGGATTACTCCAGATAAAGAAAAATCAGATATCCATACAGACATCCGGTGAGAAGTAAAATCATCTTACATAGATATATATTGCTCTGATTGTTTAAAACCGGAGAATTTCTGTTATTAAAAAAATGTTATTTTTTTTCGCCCCGGCCGTCTCCGCCTGAGAAGGACAAACCTGTTTTTTCTCTCTATCAAAACTCGGCGCTTTATGCTATTATTGTCGAATGACGATTATTTCGACAAAGCACAATCTGTCCGGACATATTTCGGTGCCGGGCTCTAAATCTCACACAATCCGCGCGCTGATTCTGGCGTCGCTGGCTGAGGGGAAATCGACTATCCGTAACCCGCTGCCGAGCGCTGACTGTCTTTCTACGGCTAAAGCTGTGCCTTTAATCGGAGCTGAGATTGACCTGAACCTTGATCAGGAAGGCGAGCCTGGAACCCGCTGGTGTGTTGAAGGTGCGGGCGGTAAAGTTCATCTGCCGTCTGATGTTGTCGATGTAGGAAATTCCGGTTCACTTTTGTATTTTTTGTCTCCGATTGCAGCCTGCTTTGAAGGAATCAGTGTTTTTACAGGCGACAGTTCAATCAGAAAGAGACCTGTAGAGCACGTTGCAGATGCCCTGAATCAGCTTGGTGCGCGTGCAGAACTTGCAATTCCAGGGCACAACGGCTGTCCGCTGGTTGTTAAGGGCCCGGTTCATGCGGGTACCGTAAAAACTGCGGGAGAAGTAAGCAGTCAGTATATTTCCGGCCTTATGATGAGTGCTCTTTTGATGAACGGCACGCTCAATATTCAACTCTCAAATCCTAAAGAAACTCCGTATCTTACCATGACTCAAAAATGGCTTGAAAAAGTCGGTGTTGATTGTAAGATTAGCGGTGACTTTAAAAATATTTCTGTAACTGGTCCTGCTCATTTTAAAGGCTTTGACCAGGTAATTCCTGCCGACTGGGAAGGCGTTGCATTTCCTCTGATTGCCGCCCTGATGACTGACAGCGATATTACAATCGACGATGTGGACGGCAGCGGAACCCAGGGCGATGACGCAATCGTAGCTGTTTTGCAGTCTGTCGGTGCTGATATTGAATGGGACAAGTCTGCCGGCACACTAAGAGTCCGCGGCGGAAAGTGCGCACGTAACGGTCACGGCCGTTTGAACACAAAAGACCTTCCAAACGGAGAACTCCGCGTAAAAATGTCTCCTTTCCCGGATGCAATCTGCGCTCTTGCAGTAATTTCGCTTTTTATCGAAGGCAAAGTTATTCTTGAAGACGCCGAATGCTGCAGGAGAAAAGAAACTGACCGCCTCAAAGTTCTGACAATTGAACTTAAAAAACTTGGGGCCGATATTACTGAACTTCCTGATGCCCTGATCATCAGGGGCGGATCTGAACTTAAAGGTGGAACTGTTGAATCATACGATGACCACCGTATGGCGATGAGTCTTGCCTGCCTCGGCCTTGCCATGGAAGAGGGACAGACCATTACTGTGCAGAACGCTGAGTGCTGTGCGGTAAGCTTTCCTCACTTTTACCAGGTTATGAATTCGATTAACGCAGGCTTTGTCGAAAGCCCTGTCAGGTAAAAAACTGGAGTTAAGTTAAAAAATGGATTTTTCTGATTTAAAGAACGACCTCTTTGCCAAATGGCAATACCGCATTCTTAATGTCTGCTGGTGGGGAACAATCATCATAGCACTTTTTGAACTTGTCGTTTTTATTGCATTTTTTAAAACCGGTTTTTTATCACGACCTGTTCCAGTCTACCTGTTTGAACGCTTTGTGCTTCCATCCGGAATCAACCTTGTGAGCTTGTTTTTTTGTACTGTTTCTTTAAAATCCAACCGTTATACAATTGTTCAAAAGAATCTGATTGTCTGCATTACTGCGTGGATTGTTTCTTCAATCGTTGCGATTTTTCACAACTACTTTAAATTCCTGCTGGTTATGAACGGAATCCCGATTATTATTACGGCAATTTTTGCAGACCGTAAACTCCTGAAACGCATACTTTATCTGTGTCTGGTTTCATTCATTCTGTCATCTGTCGTAATGTACTTTGACAACAATCCTATGACTCATGTGGATTTTATTACAACCATCATCTGCGAATTAATATTTCTTGCATTCACCGATAAAATAAGTTACATAATCGTAATCAGCCAGAGCATGCAGATTGACTTTATCTACAATCAGAACCTGCGCCAGACGGAGCTGATTCAGGAATTAAAGATTGAACCTCTGACAAAACTCTACAACCGTGCGGCTTTTAGCGGTGCCCTGCGTTCATTTATAAGAAAGTACGGCGAGCAGTTAATCAATCCGCATCTTGTTCTTCTTGACCTGGACCATTTTAAGGCGATAAACGACACTTACGGACATGCTAACGGCGACGCTGTCCTTATTGAACTTGCAGCGGTAATCAAAAAGGACATGGGCGGTATCCGCCGCGCCTTCCGTTACGGCGGTGAAGAGTTTGTGCTTTTGTTTGAAAACGAAGATACCAATGAGGTTATCCAGGTTGTTGAACAGATCAGAAAGGACTTTTCTTTAATTCGATTTGAATTTGCGCCGGAAAAGAGTTTTACTTTGAGCGCAGGTATTGCCCGTATCAAGAAAAATCAGGACGCTTACGCATGGTTCAACAGTGCCGACAGCGCAATGTACCGTGCAAAAGAAGCCGGCCGTAACCGCATAGAAATTGAGAACGAAACGCTCTTAGTTGAGTAATTCAACAAATAATTATAAAATTGAATTTATCAATTACATTTTGAGGAAATAAAATGAAACTTACTTGTGGTATCGTTGGTCTTCCAAATGTCGGAAAATCAACCATTTTTTCTGCACTTACAAGAGCCCCTGCAGAGGCTGCAAACTATCCTTTTTGTACAATCGACCCAAACCACGGAGTTGTAGAACTTCCAGATGAACGCCTCGATTTTATGGCAAGTGTTTTTGAACCAAAAAAGAAAATCCCTGCAACAGTAGACTTTGTTGATATCGCCGGTTTGATTAAGGGTGCCAGCAAGGGCGAAGGTCTCGGTAACCAGTTCCTTGCAAACATCCGCGAAACTTCTGTAATCGCTCACGTTGTACGCTGTTTTGACGATCCTGATATTCAGCACGTGCGCGAAGACGCCAAAACTGATGCTTCCATCGACCCGGAAAGTGATATTCTTACAATCAATTACGAACTTTGTCAGGCCGACATTGATACAATCACAAAACGCGAAGACAAGGTTACACGCCAGGTTCGTGCGCTCGGCAAAGAAGAAGAGAAGAAATTTGCCGGTTACCGCAGTGCTGTAGCAAAAATTCTTCCATTGCTCCAGGAAGGTAAATGTGCACGCCAGGTTGAACTTACTGACGAAGAAAAGGCCGGAATTTACGACCTGCACCTTTTGACAATTAAACCGCAGCTTTTTGTCTGCAACATCGATGAAGACACAATTGCAAGCGGCACAAACAAATACGTTGAAGCAGTTAAAAAAATCGCCGCAGAAGAAAAGAGCGAAGTTGTCGTTATCTGCGGTAAATTTGAAAGTGACCTCGTTGATATCGAAGACGAAGCCGACAGAAAAGAATTTATGGACAGCGTGGGCTTAAAAGAAAGCGGACTTACAGTTCTTGCACGTGCCGCTTACCACTTGATGGGACTTCGTACATTCTTTACAGGCGGACCTGATGAATGTCGCGCATGGACAATCCACAACGGAGACAAGGCTCCTCAGGCCGCAGGTGTAATTCACACTGACTTTGAAAAGGGCTTTATCAAGGCAGAAGTTTATTCTGTTGAAGACCTCCGTAAGTATGGAAGCGAAGCTGATATCAAGGCTGCAGGTAAATACCGTCAGGAAGGTAAAGAGTACGTTGTTCAGGACGGCGACTGCATGTTCTTTAAGTTCAACGTTACAAAGTAATTGAATTCGGCAGGATAACAGATAATTATTGAATTCGAACCGGCTTTTTAAACATTCACTTCAATATAAATAATGAGGTGAATATGAAAAGAATCGAATTTATTCTGATGCCGCTCCTGTTTTTGTCATCGTGCGCATGTGTCGCCTCGGGCAAAGGGAGCGGCTTTTTTAGTGAGCGAAAGTCCATCAAAGTCATGGACTGGAATCTTGAAACCTTTTTTGACGCAAATTTTGATGGTGACGAATACACTGAGTTCAGTAAAAGCACTGCCGGGTGGAGCCTTCAAAAATATGACGGGCGTCTTGAGCGTCTCGGCCAGGTTATCAAAAGCGTGGACGCGGACGTAATTGTCATGCAGGAACTTGAAAAGCGCGAACAGCTTTACGATATTTTTAACCGCGTCTGTTCAAATTTTAAAATCAGTAAAAATTATTCTTACGGGGCATTCTGCAGGCAAAGTGATTCTTCGATTGGATGTGCAGTTTTGAGCCGCTTTCCGATTAAACGGGTTTTGACGCATTCAATTGATTGTAAAAGCAAAGGAGAACAGCCTCCGATGCGCGCACTGATGGAAGTCGTTTTGTCTGTGGGCGAAAAGGAAATTACTGTTTTTGTAAATCACTGGAAAAGTAAGAGCGGCGGCCCGGAAAAGAGCGAACTCTGGCGCAATCAGCAGGAATCTCTTCTTGCCCGTCATTTATGCTGCGCCATCGAAGAAAACAGAAATGTCTTTGCATGCGGCGACTTTAACCGGAATCTTGATGAATTCAAAACAGTAAAAAACGACAGCGGTCTGATTGATATCGAGCTCCGCGGCCGGAAGAATGTGCTTGTTCAAAGCCCGTGGTATGACATTTACGGCAATGTGTATCCGGTCGGTTCATACTGGTACCGCGATGCGTGGGAGAGAATTGACCACTATTTTGCTCCGCGCGGGACGGTGATTTCTAATTTTACGGTTGAACGGGACGGTCCCTGGGCGAGCGAGTCGGGCACTCCGGTCAGATATTATTTACGCGACGGTACTGGTTACAGCGATCATTTTCCGATTTCGTGCAATATATCTTTTTAAGAAAAAAACCGGATTAACCACGTTTCTTGCTCCATGGAAAATCCGGTTCTTTAATTTAGGAAAAACCGTCGTAAAAGGGAGGAGAACGACGGTTAATATTTACAGAGCAGCGTGCGCCTGCCGCTCTTTCATAATCCTGAATTGATTATATATTTGAAAAGTCCACTTGAAATTGAATTATTCCGTGCTTGTTTTGGTTAAAACCGTAAAAAATAGCATATATTGTATTTTTATCGCGAAATTTATCTAAAATAAGGTGGCGTACTCAAGATATTATAAATTTATGCCAGTTATATTTTGTAAGAATGTGAATTTTTATATTCAAAATGATGATATTTTATATAAGAAATTGTATAAAAAATAAATTTTCTGTCTTTTTTTTTATACTTTTAAAACTCCCGTCATTTTGATATAGTGTTTTTATGACAAAAAAGTCTCCGAAAAACAAGACAATAGACTTTTCAGAAAAAGAAGGCAAACTTTATTTAGAGCGCTGTCTTTTTCCGGACGGCAGCACTTCTCTTGAACTTGATAAGATTACGGACAAAACTCTGTGCGCTGATTCCTTTAAGATTTTGCCTCTACTGCCCGAAAAATCTTTTCCGCTGATTATCGCGGATCCTCCATATAATTTATCAAAACAATACGCCTCATCCAAATTCAATTCAACTGACAATGAGCGCTATCTTGAATACACCAGAAACTGGATTCAATTAACTCTGCCACTTTTGACTGACACAGGCTCGATGTACATCTGCGTTGACTGGCAGAGCAGCATTGTTGTTGGGCAGGTTCTGGCACGGCTTGAAAACGAAGGCAGACTATTTATCCGTAACCGCATTACCTGGGAACGCGAAAAGGGGCGCGGTTCAAAAGCAAACTGGAAAAACTGCCACGAAGATATCTGGTTTATTACAAAAAGCGACAGATACACTTTTAACCTTGATGCCGTAAAAATGCGGCGCAAGGTTATAGCGCCATACACAAAAGACGGAGTGCCAAAAGACTGGGAGACCGGAGAAGAAGGCGCTTACCGCGACACCTGCCCGTCAAACTTTTGGGCCGACATTACGATTCCGTTCTGGTCCATGGCAGAAAACACCGGCCATCCGACACAAAAAAGCGAAAAACTTTTGGCCAAACTCATACTCGCTTCTTCCTGCGGCGGCGACATTGTTTTTGATCCGTTCGGCGGTTCTTTGAGCACGTCGGTTACTGCCAAAAAACTCGGACGGCATTATTGTTCGATTGAACGGGAACGGCTTTTCTGCGCCTGGGGCGAATACCGCCTTGAACTTGCGGACAATGATAAGTCGATTCAGGGATATGAAGACGGAATTTTCCGTATGCGTAACGAATAGATTTGTTTTTTTTGTTGACACTAATAATTCAACATACTAATATGATAGGTAATAAGGGTTTTGGAAACAAAACTTCTGGAGGTCATATGAAAAAAAATGTATTAAAAAAAATCGTTTTGCTCCCGCTGGCCGCACTTTCTGTGGCAGCTTTGCTGACTTCCTGCGCTAAAAAAGAGCAGGAACTTCACATCTATTCAATTATCCACGACGAAGAAACAAAGGCGCTTACCGACCTTTTTACCGAAAAGACCGGCATCAAAGTTTCTTACCTCCGCGCAACCACCGGTGAACTTGTAAACCGCGTAATCGCAGAAAAGGATGATCCTCAGGCAGACATTCTGCTGGGTGGCGCTTCTTCTTATCATATTCAGGCGGCGGCCGCAGGCGCCCTTGAACCGTATACATCTCCGCTTGCTAAGTCGATTCCTGATTATGCAAAGGACGCCGGCGGCAACTGGACAGGCTTTTGTGTTCTGACACTCGGTATCGGTATCAACACTGCCCGCTATGAACAGAAATTCAGTTCAATTCCTCAGCCAAAGACCTGGGAAGATCTGCTCAACCCGGCTTACAAGGGCGAAGTTGTAATGACAAACCCGGTTGCAAGTTCAACAAGTTATCTGTTTGTTCAGGATCAGCTTCAGAGACTCGGCTGGGATAAGGGCTGGGATTATCTGATTCAATTATCACAGCTTGTAGGTCAGTTTCCTGACAGCGGAAGTGCGCCTCCAAAATTAATCGGTACAGGCGAATACGCAATCGGAATTGCCTACCTCCACGCGCTCACAAAATACAAGTCGCTTGGTTTTGACATTACTCTCGTTGCTCCTCCTCAGTCGGTTGGAGATGTAGACGCAATTGCAATTCTTAAAAACGCAAAGAATAAAGATGCGGCTAAGAAATTTGTAGATTTTATGCTTTCAACTGATGCCCAGGAACTTATGAGTTCAATCGATTTTACAATCCCTGTAAACCCGGAAGCAACTCCTGCAAAGGGCTCTATTCCAATTGCAGATATTGATTTAATCAATTATGATACAGAAAAAGCTTCTTCCCAGCGTGAACAGGTTCTCGAACGCTGGACCAGAGAAGTAAAATAACACGGGTACTAATTGAATCGCTTGTTTAAAGACAGCAGTAAATCTTTCCGTGGGGTCTGGTTTGCTGCTGTTATTTTTTTTGCAGTTTGTGTAATTTTTCCTCTTGTATGCGCATTTTTAACGCCTGATGCGGCCGACGTAAAATCTGTTTTCACTTCGTCAGTGCTGCGTACTGCAATGCGCAACACTGTGATTGAGTGTTTTGCTTCAACTTTTATTTCTGTAATAACCGGCTATTTGTATGCGTATGCGATTGCGCGCGTAAAACTGCCTTTTAAAAAGTTTTTTGCGGTTCTGCCGGTTGTTCACCTGGTAACGCCCCCTTTTGTAGGCGGTCTTGCATTCATTTTGCTGCTGGGACGTCAGGGCTTTATTACAAAAACTCTTCTGCACCTGGATGTATCGCTGTACGGATTTTGGGGACTTTTGATTGCCCAGGTTCTGTGTTTTTTTCCGGTCGCTTATTTAATCTGCCTCCAGACTCTGCGCGGCATCAATCCCGCCCTTGAGCAGGCGGCCCGTGGAATGGGTGCCGGTCCGTTTAAGATTTTTTGGAGCGTGACTCTTCCTTTGTCGCTTCCGGGGCTTACAAGCGCCCTGCTTTTTATTGCAGTTTCTGTTTTGAGTGATTTTGGAAACCCTCTGATTGTTGCAGGCCGTTTCCGCGTGCTTGCCGTAGAAGTTTACAGTCAGCTTACGGGCTGGGTTCAGGCGGGAAAGAGCGTTATTCTTGGACTTCTGCTCCTGGTGCCGTCGTCCTTCCTTTTTATTGCCCAGAATAAACTTATAAAAAAGAATGTGGAACGCACGGCAACTCTCGGCGGTAAACTTTCTTCTCCGGTTGAATTAAAGAGCAGCCGCCTTTCGACAGTGTTTTTTACGCTTTTATTGACTTTTCTTGCATTGTGCGTTGTGGCACAATTTGCGGCAATCGTTGCAGGTTCCTTCCAGAAACTCTGGGGAATCAACACCGCCTTTACCTTAGACCATATAAGGGGAATGGGACGCTACCTTGGTGAACTGAAAAACTCTGTGCTTTTTAGTCTGACTGCAGCGGTTCTTGCGACTATGATTGCAAGTTTTGCTGCCTACACAGTCCACCGTACAAATGAAGTTTTGCGGCCTTTTATGGATATTGCACTCCAGCTGCCGTCGGCCGTTCCGGGCTCTTTATTCGGACTATCGCTTGCGATTGCGGCAAACCTTTTAAAATTCCGTGTGAGTGCGGTTTTGATAATTATTGCGATGACGGTAAGCTTTTTGCCGTTCAGTTACAGAATTATGACAAGCACGCTCATGCAGCTGCGCACAACCCTTGATGACGGGGCGCGCTCTCTTGGTGCCGGAAGACTTTATCTCTTGCGGACGGTTCTTCTTCCGATGGCAAAGGGCGGAGTTCTTTCGTCGTTTATGTATGTTTTTGCCCGCGGGGTTGGAACTTTGAGTTCGGTGATTTTTCTGGTATCATTCAATACGCCGCTCGCTTCAGTCTGTATTTTAAATCTTGCAGAGCAGGGTGACTGGGGTAAATCTGCCTGTCTGGCACTTGTACTAACCGTTATAAGTTTTGGTATAATGGCGGCAGGCCGTATTGTTTCAAACCGGATGACCAATAGTGAATGGAGTGCTCAAAAATGAACGGGAATTCATTGCTTTCAATTAAAAATGTCTCATTTTCGTTCGGAAAAACTCCGGTAGTAAGCGGCTTTAGCCTCGAAGTTCAAAAGGGCAGTTTTACAACACTTCTGGGACCATCGGGCTGCGGAAAGACAACCCTGCTCCGTCTTGTTTCGGGCTTTATTGAACCGGACAGCGGTTCGATTTTAATCAACGGAATCGACCAGCACGGAATCGAAGTAGACAAGCGCGAAATTGGAATGGTTTTTCAGGATTATGCACTCTTTCCGCATTTTACGGTAGAAAAAAATCTCCTTTACGGGTTGAATTTAAAGTTTCCTGGTAAAGAAAACGCCGCCAAAAACATGGCAAAAATTCATAAAACTGCGCGCGTCCTCGGAATCGCAGGTCTCCTGGACAGATATCCCCACCAGTTAAGCGGAGGCCAGCAGCAGCGTGTTGCACTCGGCCGCGCCCTCGTCCTTGAACCTCAGCTTTTGCTTATGGATGAACCGCTTTCTTCTCTCGATGCAAAACTCAGGCTCCAGGTCCGTGAGGAATTAAAGGAAATCCAGTCAACCATCGGAATTACAACTCTTTATGTAACGCACGACCAGGAAGAAGCTCTTTCCCTTTCTGACAATATTGCAGTTATAAATCACGGAAAACTCTTGCAGAGCGGCGCTCCAAAAGACATTTATTATCATCCGCTCAATGAATTTGTAGCAGACTTTGTCGGTCGCGCAAACTTTATAAATAAGTCAGCCCTGAGCGGGGACTGCGCAAATGTTCCTGACAGGATAGTTGTCCGTCCTGAATGGTTTGCACCAGGTTCTGACAATACACTTAGTATTACGGGTACTGTGCTTTCGGCTGCATTTCTGGGACAGATAACCCGTTACAGGGTGCGTCTTGATGACGGTTCTAGCGATGTTGTGGTAGCCGATGTTCCAGGCCGTGCTCTAGCAGATGATTATAAAACCGGCGATAAAATTACATTGAAGATTGAGAGGTTCATCAGCCTGTGAAAAAGTGCGGCCTGTTATTTGCGTTAGTTTTTGTTTGTTCAACTTTGAGTGCCGAGCCTTCGCTTGAGCCTTCAGTCAGCCTGTCTTTTGAACCTGAGAGCAGGTTGAATTCAACCCGGATAATAGAAGCCGCCCTTGAATATTCACTTTGTCCGCTTTCTTCCGAGCGCGGACAGGAGTGCATGAAAAAATACAAATCCCTTGAAAGTGCCTGTGCTGGCCTTAAAAGACTTCCTCAGGCAGAGCGTGCCGAAGCTGTGCTTACCCTTTTGTACAAAAATCTTTTAGTTCAATACTCTGCAAACCAGTATCTGATTGACGGAGCTTTACAGAGCGGCCGCTATAACTGCGTAACAAGCGCAATTTTGTATCTTGCACTTGCAAAATCTGTCGGGCTTGATGTGCGTGGAGTTGAAACAACAATTCATGCGTATTGCAATGTTTACATTGACGGACAGTGTGTGAGGGTTGAATGCACAAACCCGTACGGCTATAATCCGGGCGTTAAAAAAGAAACGTCGCAAACCCAGAACAGCCGCACATTCACTTATGTAACAAAAAAGCATTACAGCGGCAGCCGCGAAGACTCAGACCTGGCCTTTGCAACTTTGACCGGAAAAAACCTTGTAAGTGATTTGAACGAAACTGACCAGTACGAAAAGGCAGTTCCTGTTGCTGTGTCGCGCCTTCTGCTTTTGCAGGCCGTTAATGACAGGGAAGCCGCTGTTGCGCGCTCTGATCTGGACACGCTCTGCACAAATTATTCGATTACAGAAAACAGAAAATTGAATCACCTTGCCTCCGCCGAATACATGGAAAAGGTTGCCGCAAAATTCGGCTGGAATGACAGTTTGAGAAAAACTTATTCTAACGGCGTATACAATCAGGTAAACACATTATTGAATAATAACCGGGTTGAAGAAGCGCAGTCCATTCTCCAGAAAAAAAGTGGAAACATGCTGCCTTCCATGGCAAAAAACTGCGAGTCAAACATATTCCGGAGCCGCGAAGTTAACTATCACAATAAGATTGCGACTTTGTTCAACAATGGTGACTGGGAAGGTGCATTAAAAATTGCAGAAGAGGCCGTAAAGGAATTTCCTTCAAGCAAGACCCTGCAAAATGATCTGCGCCGCTTAAAAAAGTAAAAATTCAGCATTTGCCTGGATCTGTGACTCAAGAACATGCACCGGACAGCCAAGAATTTCTGACAAATCTTCGTACACTTTTTTTATCAGACCGACATCGCTGCGACTCCCGCCAAGCCAGATTTCGCTGTCGGGATTATCTGTTTCTGCAAGAAGTTTTTCTTTTGGAGTCATTTTGAGAAGTTTCTGCAAAAACGGACTTCTGGCAGTTTGGACTCCAAAAGTTGACCTGTAACCGCGTTCAATAAACTTTTTAAAAATCTCTTCCGGCCCGTCATACCAGTGAATTATTACCTTTGCCTCCGGATAATCACTTAAAATATCAAGAACGTCCTGTTCGGCGCCCTTTGTGTGAATAACGCAGGCTTTTTTATTGATATTGCAGTGCTCCAATATATACCTGAATACTTTTATCTGTTTGTCGCGCGGCGAGTCTTTTGCCCATTCATAATCAAGCCCGATTTCGCCGATGAGGGCGGACTGTTCAAGAAAGGGATCAAGTTCTGAAAGTCTTCCTGCCCAGTTCTGCGAACGGTTTGGATGAATACCAAAGGTCGGGATAATTTTTGCGCCGCCGCCTGCAGCAAAAGTTTTTGCAATCTGGAGATTTTGTCTGTAAGAATCTATGTCCATCGAGACCGCGATAATTGTTCCGTCAAAATTCCTGAGCTGTTCGTAAAGTGCAGTTTTATCCGGATAAGCGTCCAGATGCGTGTGAAAGTCTATCAGCATGTTTTAATTATACCACAAAATCGTTATAGCGTTATAACACAAATTTAGGTCGAAAAAATGCTAAACCAGAAAAATTTGTGTTAAATTTATTGCAGGGAGCGGGAAATAATATTTTTTTAAATTAATAAACCTGACTCAATGCCGATAAAGACAGAGAGTAAAAAGTGTTTATGCATGACACGTGTGGCTTACGGAGGGTTTTATGAATTTTAAGAAAATAACTACTTATCTTTGCAGTCTAGTTATATTCTCCCTGATTTGTATTTCTGCGGTTTTTACCGCATGTAAGGAAAATATTGGTCTCGGTCAGTCAGTAGATACCGAGTCTCCAACCATTAAGATTGATTATCCGCCGACCGGTGCGATTATCCGGAAAAGTTTTGTTCTGGGCGGAACCTGGGGAGACGATAAAGGCGTAACCGGAATTACCATCAAGGTTTTCAAAAAGGAATCTGACAATTCCACTGTTCAGGTTTATGACGGCGCCGCAACTGTTTCTGTTGAAGACAAAAAATGGTATTCAACACTCAATGCGTACGACAACGAAAATGCCGCATATTACAACGGCTGGCAGTTTGCTGACGGTAATTACGAAGTAACTGTAACTGCAGTCGACAGCGCAAACCACACTGCCGAATTCCAGCGAAGTTTTACAATCGACAATACAGCGCCTGTCCTCGTTTTGACAAAGCCGACAACTGTGGGTTCAAACACACCAAAATCATACGGACGTTCTGTTCAGCTTGAAGGTACTTTCTCTGAACAGTGCAGTTCCGGAATTTCAAACCTCATTGTAAGCATTTACGACGCTCAAGGCCAGAAATTACTGGATTCAACTTTTAAAAATATTACTGATATGTCAGGAGCAAACCCGCTGACCATCGCAGCCTATTACAACGAAGGCGAAGAACCGGATTCAACTGATGAGGCGGGCCTGGAAAAATGGAACAACTATAAAAAACTCTATGGCGAAGAGGCAATTCAAACCTTCCGCGCCGACGGTAACGGTCTTACCAAAGTTTTCTACTTTGCAGTAACTGCAAGTGACGCGGCCTGCGTTTACAATGACTTTGCAAACAAAACAGAAACTGCCGGCGGTAACTGCACAAGTGAATTTTACCGCGGTACAACAGAAATGCTCAAACTCATCAACAGCAAAAATTCCGCATTTAAGGATTTTTCTGTTACAAAACTCCGTCAGTACATCAACCAGACTGATTCAACCTATGTTGACAGTGACGAATTAAAATCTATTGTTACATCATCAAGATCGCCGAGTGTTACAAATTCAACTGTAGAAAGCATTGCCTCATCTATCTCACATATTTCTACTGACAATGGTGATGTATTCCTTAATTACACAATCAACCCGGAAAACAACCCGTCATACAACATCGGCGGTATGGGCCTGGATTTTACTTCCAGCGATACCGAAAAATACACCGACGGTTTTTACAACTATTTTACTGAATCAAACATCAACCTTACCGTAACTCCAGGTCTTGACCTTACAAACCTGGACACCAGCACCATCAGCGTATTCTATACTAAAGTTGACGCTGACCTGAATGTTCTGGGCGAAAAACAGCTTTTGTGGACCTGGAATGAAGCCGTAGCAATTAAATACGCAGTAGCCGCCGGAGTCAGCGAATCTCTTGCACAGCAGCATGTCAGATTGAATCCGACAGCCTGCCGCTACACTGTAACTACTGAAGGCGAAAACTCTGACGGACTTTCTGTTCAGACAAGTCTTTCCATCGCCAAGGGCGAAATGGAAGCAAACGCACATTATGTATTCAGCATTGAAGGAACTGATATCAACGGTCAGAAAATCATTCCAAGTGACGATGACGGATTCGGATTTGTTTCCAAGTCGAATTCAAAAACTCCGACAATCATAATCAACCAGGAATCAGGCAAGCGCAACTTAAAGACTGCCAGCATCTTTACCGAAAGCGTACTGACAGACGGAAGTTTTGGCTTTGACGGAACCATCAATTCTTCAGAAGAACTCCAGCAAGGAGCCGTAACATATACACTCAAACTTTCTGACGCAAACGACTCTGAAGATTCTGCCCAGATGAGCGGAAACATCGACCTGAATTTGGTTGAAAATACCACATTCAGTTACACTTGGACAAAGAGTTTTACCGCAAACGGTTCGATGGTAAGCATTATCCAAAACGGAAGCGGCGTTTACAATGTTGAATTTACAATTTCGGCACAGAATGCGGGCGGAACTTCTTCTCAGAACCGCCAGTACTATCTGGATTCAAAAGATCCTGAAGAAAACAACGTTACAATTTCTACAGGCTATACTGCTTCTGACGGAACTATATTCATCAACAATACTAAGACCTTCTCTTTGAGCGGAACAACAGTCGATAACTTTAACCGCGGTCTTACAAGTTATACATTTACCGGAATTGACTCTAACGGCGATGCAAAAACTCTGACTCAGACAACGGCCCAGGCAGAAACCGGCTGGCTCTTTGAAAATCTTTCACTTGCCGATTTTGCTCCTCAGAGCGGGGCAGTTGATTCTGTTCTTAAAGTTGTTGCATATGATGCTGCGGGTAACAGCACGGAAAAGGAATATAATGTTGAATTTGATACAATTGCTCCTGCAGGAAAGCACCTTATCGACAAAAAGAATAAGGATTTGATCTTCCGTGTTGGAGAAAGCAATAACGAAACGGCAGAAATCACTTCTGCTTCCCTTACCTGGAATGACAGTCTTGATAAGGACGTCGGTGGTAAATATCAGGTTGGTACCTGGGGTACTGCCCGCACAATTACTATCCGCGGTGACTTTATTGAAGACGGTTCCGGCGTAAACATGATTTATTACAAGATTTACGACGAAGTTCCGACTGAGTCCGATTTGAATAACTTCCTCGCAAACTACGCTACAGTAAAAGACGGCTACTTTAGTCCGCTTGCTGAACGCGTAAAGCATCGTGTTTCTTACACAAAGAGCGACGGAACAAAGGCATTTAAAGAAATTGAATCATTGTTCAAAACTACAATTTCAGGCTTTGATGATCAGAACAACTATCTTGCCCTCGTTGCGACAGACAATGCAGGTAACGCCGGTCTAGATTCAATTTATGCAGCTTCAATCAATGACACAAGTGCCGAAGCATCTAACACATGGAACAATTCTGCAAGTTTCTTCAGTTTGAACATAGATACTGACTCTCCGACATTGAGTTCAACTACGAGCGGTGCCCAGTACACAAACAAGGTAAACGAAATCGCAGTTACAGGAACTGTAAACGATAATGCTTCGGGCGTAAGTTCTGTTGTTTTGACATTAAACGGCGAAAACGTGACCGGAACAATCACAACAACCGGCGCCCTTTCAAGCGGCTGGAATGCAACAATTCCGACAAGTCTGCTTCAGACACTCGGTGACGGAACATACAACGTAAATGCAGCAGTAAAGGATGCTGCAGGAAACTCAAGTTCTTCAACCATCTTTACCCTGCAGGTAGACGCAACTTCTCCGGTTCCGACAATTACAACGCCTCTCAAAAATGCAAGCATTAACGGCACTATCTCCGTGACAGGAAGCGTATCTTACACAGGTGCAACTCCTGCAAGCCTTGCACTTTACTATACAACAACAGACCCGGCTCTAACAGCACCAGCGCTTGAATCTTTGAGTCAGTTTGGTTCAACAATAACAGAACCGGCTCAGATTTACAGCTATAAGTTTGAAAACGTAAACGTTTATGATGTATTTGGAGACGACTCAACAAGTACAACTAAAGATGTATGGCTGCTTCCGGTTGTAACTGATACTGCAGGTAACTGTAATATTTATACAGAAAATACAGCTCACGTTAAGACTTATTCATATACTCTGGATACAAACTATTTTAAATACACAGTTGACCGTGATTCAGACAGACCGACAATCCGTCTGATTAACCTTAACAAGCTCAGTGACGGTTCATACATCTTAAAGTACGGAACCAACGCTACTCTTGAAGGTACAATCACTGACGATGACTCAACAAGTACAGCGGCAGTCAGACATCTGTATATTACAGAAGACGCACCATACACAGGAAGCGGTGATGCTCCTTCAAGTGCAAGCCGTGTAACTCTCGGCACAGACGGAAGCTTTACATATACTCCTGCAAGCACCCTCGACGGTACAAAGAATCTTTACTTCTACATCGAAGATAATTCCGGGGCAAAATTCTACACAAACAATGGAACTGCATACCTCATGCCAAAGATCCAGTACAAGAGCGAAACTGCAGTTGACAACGACTCTGTTTTGACTTACAAGAGCGACAGTACATCGCCTTCAATTGCGGATACTCAGATCCAGGCATATGATAATTCCAAGGCTGCAAACGGTACTTCCGTAACACCTGGTACAAGCCTCATTGTCGGCGGAAAAGACAGACAGTACGTTCAGTTTATCATTAAGGGAAAAGATGCCAACGGAATCGAAGGAATGCTTCTTACCCTTAAGTATAAAGACAGTTCCGATGCGGATGCTTATATCCGCCTGACAAATGTTAATTCCACAGATTATACAAGCCGCACAGTTGAAGGTGAAACACTTGCCTTTACATACGACTCAAACGGAACTTCAATTCTTTCTGAAAACAACACTATTACCACATGGACAACAAGTCTCATAGATTTAAGCGTTGCAAAAACTGGTTCAATTACCTGTTCAATTGAAGTTTATGATACAAGCGGACTTTCTGGAAACGCATCTCCTGTATTCATGGTTGATAATGACGGACCGGATGTAAGAATTACTACTCCAAGTTCAAATGATGAAGTAACAGGTGACATTAAGATTGGCGGTAATGCAACTGATGTGGGCCTTGCTGACACTTACATTACAAAATGGCTCATCCCGACCAAAACACAGCGTGCAATGACTGATGAAGACCTGATTGCTCTTACTGACGATGAAGGTAACAGCGTATGGAACCACGTTCTTGACGCAAATACCACAGAAACAAGCTGGTCATTTACAATTGCGACGGAGGAAGCAAAAAAATATGATAATTCAGATTATTATCTGGATGCTACGAAGGATAAGGTTTATACACTTCCATTCTATGTACTGGCAGTTGATAACCGCGGAAACTACACATTAAAGAAAGACTATACTTTCAAGCATAACCCGGATGGTGACCGTCCTAAGACTTCAATCACCTTCCCGACAGACGGTTTGACTCTTGGCGGTACAATCCGTGTAACCGGTGATGCATATATTCCTTCCGGAACCAAAAACGTTGCAGCCGTATTTATTCAGATTGCAAAGAAAACTTCAGACGGAAAGTACAAGTTCGATTCAACTGATAAAACTCTGGTTTCAGGCTCAACTAACTTTGCAGGCCTCGTTAATACAGGTGGATTTGGCTACAGTGTAATGGACAGTGCGGCTGTTAAGAGTGAACTAGGTGTTACAAAACTCACCTTTGGTGACGAAGACTCTTCTGGCAGTTCAACACTTGCAACTTCTTGGTGGGGAATTAAGGCAACAAAGACAAGCTCTTCATGGTATATTCAGATTAACAATGAAAAGGAACTTGACCCGGCTGCAGGAGAGACAAATGACCTTGCAATCCGTGCATGCGCTGTAAACGATGAAGGAAAGGTCGGAACCTGGAGTGACACCTACACATTCAGTATCGACGCTACCGCTCCGACTCAGGAAGCAACCCTCTGCCAGTACGACACTCAGATTACAAGTGCAAACGCAAAGGATGATACACCTTCTGTTAAAGCTATAAAAACTTACGAAGCTCAGATGTACTTAAAGGGCAGCTGGTATCTGACAGTTAAACTGGAAGATGAATCAGAACTTTCTTCTTATACAGTAAAGAACAACCTTCAGGTAAAAAACCTGGTTGCTGACACAGACTATTTTGTTTCCAATGTGGAAACAGCGGACAGCGGTGCCAAGAGTCAGTACCTCTACATTCCTGTAGATACAACTACAGAATATGTAACTTATACCGTAAGTGTAACGGACAGCCAGACAAGCGGCCATACCCTTACAACTACTTACGAATTGAGAATTGATAATACTGCACCGGATATTACTGCAGTATACAAGGGTGATGAACTTGCCCAGGATAATTCAAACCTGATTGGAGACAACTACACAATTACTGACTCTAACTATATATTTACTCTTGGGGGTAAAACGGAAGAAACAGGTTCCGGACTTGAACGCGTTGCCTTCTACTACATCCGCCAGGGAGATGAATATACAAACGAATGTATTATGGATCCTCTGATTACAACAGGCACATCTGATGCCAAGGTTGCTCTTTCTGATCTGACGGAACGCACAATCATCCAGGGATCTGATTCAATAAGCATGTGGGCTCTTCCTGTAACAGGTACAATGAAAGGATACAACTTTGTTGCGGATTCTGACCTGAGTACAAACAGCCACATCCGTACAGGCGGTCTGATTGAAGTTGGTGGTGTTTACCGCCGTATTGAATCAATCGCAAATGACGGCAGGACAATCAGCCTTAATACAAGTACCGGTGTTACGGAAGATACTTCTACAACAGCCTACTTCCCTTATGCACAGGTTGTAGATAACACAGGTACAGAAAAGACTAAGACAGAGACTGGAACTACATTTACCTTCTCAAGCGGTGATGACGGCGACTTAATGCCTGAATCTGTATCAGGTTCAAAATCTGTCGGCTATACCTGGGATGCAACAATCCACTCAGGAAACATTGCCGATGGTCCTGCAAAACTTGTAATAATCGCTTTTGATAAGGCAGAAAACGTTTCCTTTATAACATACACTGTAAATATTGCAAACAGTGCTCCTCGTCTTGCAAAGGTTTATCTTGGCACCGACCTGAACAGTAACGGTTCATTTACCGCAGGCGAATTTGTCGGCTACGATGTATATCACGCAAACGAAGGCGCAGGAATCAACACAACTGAAGTCCGCGATGTAATTTCAATCGCAACCGCAGACTTTGGTGGCGAACACTTTATTGCCAAGGATAAACTTGCCGTAGTACCTGAAATTGTCGGTGGTAACGGCGATATCATAATGGTTTACAAGAAGGATGCGGACGATACAACTCAGATTACAACAGAAAACGGTACAACTGCCGCAGCAGACAGCACAATAACAGGCGTAATCTCAGACACAATCGGAAGCGTAAGCTATAAGAGCGCTGCAACTGCAACTGTTCTCAAGGCATTTACTTTGACAAGCAAACAGCTGGCAGGACTGGCAGATTCACAAAGCCTCAGCACTTCATCAAATGCGGCTTCTATCGGCGCTTCATTTACCTTCTGGGACAGCACAGATGAAACAACACCTGGTTCAACCAGTCAGTTCTGTGTACTGCATGTAAGCGATCTTGAACTGGCACTTTATGATGGAATCGCTCCGACTGCAAAAATTCAACCGTTCTACTGGAATTCTAAAGACGATAACAGCCTTTACCAGAACAGCAGAAATAACGGTCATATTGAACTTGAAAGCGACTGGCTTGGGGCCGCAGGATATGATTCAACAGCATCAAACGGGGAATTTGATAAAGACCCTAAGGTTTCGGGAATCATTGTCATTAAGGGAAGTGCATACGACAACAAGATGCTTAAGAACATTGCTCTTAAGATTGATGGATTTAAGCTTGACGGAACAAATGCCGGCGAAGAATTTACCTTTGCAACATTCAACGGCACCTCATGGGTTAAAACTAACGGTACTGGAGCAAGCCCTGTTGCAGGCGGAAGCCTCGCAGATGACGGCTGGATTTTTGAAATCTCAGACAACAGCCTCGGCCAGGACGGACACTCTGTAAACTGGACTCTGACTCTGGACACTTCAAAGGTTTCTACGGTTGTAACTACAACTACCGGTACAGAAACCCTTGATCAGGTTGCACTTGATAGTGTAGCACTTGTACAGGCAACAGACTCCAACAGCAATGCTTCTGACATTACATCGGCAGCGGCTTTGACACAGACTGCAGACGGAGCATTGACTCCTCGTTACAGAATGGATATTGTTCCTTACATCACAAAAGTTTCTACAAGTCTGAGCAGCCTTAGGGCAAACAATCCGACTGTCTACAGCCGCACGGCAAAGGGCCACTATCCGGTTCATGTACTGGGAACCACAGGTGAATCTGTAACACTTACAGGCTTTAACCTTGGTTCAACTACTACAGTTACAAGTACTGATTTAACTGGAAGTGGTGATTATAATCACACATTCCGTGTAGATACAGACGGTGATGCCGGAGATGAGTACTTTGAAATCATTTCCCTGAACAATAAAAATAACAACGATTCTTATGGTTCAGCATATACATCACTGCCTGATACCGGTAACACAGGTAACTATAGTATTTATAATGAATACTTCTATAACCGTCAGCCGAACAATGACAACAACAACCGTCTGACCGACGATATAGTATTTGATGTCTGGGAGATTAACAGTGAAGCGGGAAAACCATCAAACGGACCGTTAACACAGCCGGTAATGGCAATAAATCAGGTTAACAAACAGGTTGGTTTTGCTTTTGCTAACGGACCGCTCCGCTTCAGCATGGGAAGTCTGGATAAATCTTATGATTTCTGGGAGTATGGACTTGATTTCTGGACAAGTATTGGTTTTGCCTATGATGCAAACGGAAACTCATTTGGAACTGCAGCTGGTGGTGATATAAATGCTACAAAAGCAGATTCATTTGGATTGTTTACCAGCAGATGGACAGGTAAGGGATATACGGCAAGTACTAATGGTCATAACAACGGAACAGGACAGCTAAGGCTTGAACTTATAGGTCAGTCAGAGACTCCGTTTACTAACGATAGTCTTAATATAAATAAAGAGAGAATAGGATCTCCATCTATAGCCACTACTGTCTCAAGTGATGATGCTACAGACACAAATGTTTATCTTGCCTACTATGATGAAATGAATAATGAAATTCGCTTTAAGTGGGGTATTATTTCAGATAGTAATAATATTGTCCGAAAAGGTAGAATTTATTATGCAGGACAGGATTCATATTATAATAGCATAAATGATAAAACCAGCAGCTGGGAAACAGGTCTCTTTGCTGATTATTATGGACCTAAAGATAGTGATGGTTCAGATAATGCAACCAAAGATACCACAACAAAAACTGTATCTCTTACTGGAACAAAAGTTATAAAGGACTTACCTTACACACTTGAATATGTTTCTTTAATTGCCGGTCAAACCACTGATAAGAAAACCTTTGTACCAGGAGCTTCTGGTACAAAATATACCGCAAATACAGCCGTTATGACTCGTGATAATAAACCTGTTTGCGCCGGACCGTATGTATGTATTGCGGCCAAATATCAGGGTGGGGACACTTACGTAAAAGATGAAGTAAGTTTTACTGACGACCTTGTTGTAGCTGTATGGTATGATTCAACAAACAACCAGATGCTCTATTCATATAATACAGCACCTCAAAAGATTACAGCTCCAACATACAAAGGAAATAATTATAATACTGTCGATTCTTATTCTCAAAGTGCTACAGGCTGGAGCACCCCTGTGGCAGTCTTTGGAGAAGGTAACGGTATCGGCGAATACTGTAAGGTAGCACTGGATGCAAATGGCAAGGTTCATATTGCCTGCTATGATAATGCAAATGCAGATGTCTGGTATGCTTACATTGACAATTACGCTGCTCCAGAAAATGCAAGAACATGTATTGTTGATTCTTATGGAATTGTTGGTACCGAATTAACCCTGGACGTTGCCTTGAAAGACGGAAAACCGGTTCCTTATATCAGCTATTATGGAAACAGTTGTGCCCGTCCTAAGGTCGCTTACTGGGCAGGAACTGACTCAATTGCTTCTGCAGAGTCTCTGGCTGGAGCTGTAAGCGAGATTTCCAGCGGTTTATGGGAAATCAGTCTTGTTCCAACAAAGAGTAAGGTTTCTATTGACCATATCAATGTTGGAGTCTGGAAGACTTCTTCGGGAGTTTTAACTTATTCAACTACTGACGGAAATGCTCCTGGAACAACAAATATAGGAACATGTAATGCAGGTACAAGCAATGGCATGATCTACGGAAACGGCACCAAGAATGCAATACTTGGCTATGCTGTCACAAAGTCTGCCGGAGGTTACATCGAAACCGCACAGATGCGCTAGGATGCGATGGTCCCGCGGGAGCGGGGCCTGCTCCCTGCCTCAGAATTTTGTAGATTTTACGCTCAAAATGTCTTATATTTAAAACGAACAAAAATAGTTTTTATGGAGGTTTGTTTTGATAAGACATTTTTCTTTAATTGCTGCGGCTGCTGCAATTTTTATGCTCGCAGGTTGTACTTCTACAGGCTCTTCCACAGGAGTTACTCGTATAGATGCTTCTACTCAGACTGATTTGAGCGGATACTGGAACGATACTGATGTACGTATCGTTGCCGAAAGCCTTGTTAACGAATGTGTAAACGCAAAAGCAATTTCTGCATTCTCCTACGGCAAAAAACGCGAACCTGTCGTTATCGTCGGAACTTTCCGTAACCAGAGCGACGAACACATTGATACTTCAATTATTTCCAAAAAATTTGAAATCGCACTTTTGAACAGCGGCAAGGTTGACTTTGTTGCTTCAAGTTCTGAACGCGGCGAAATCCGCACGGAACGTAACGAGCAGCAGAACTATGCAAGCGAAAGCACTGCAAAAAGTCTTGGTAACGAAACCGGCGCTGACTTTATGCTGATTGGAGCCGTAAAAACAATCATCGATTCTGCGGACAATCAGAGCACACGCACTTATTATGTTACTGCTGAACTCATTGATATCGAAACCAACCGCAAACTCTGGGCTGGCGAAGATTCATCAATCAAAAAACTGATTAAAAAGTCGAATTACCGTTACTAATTGAATAAAAAGACGATGAAAACCCTGTTCCTGATGGCAAAAACAAAACGTTCTCCTGCACTTGCGCTCTTACTGGCCGCCTTTGTGACCTTTAATGTGGGCGCGGGAGGCCGTACGGACACAGAAAACCCGTCGCGCACAGGTTTTTTCTCCGCAAAATTCATTGAGTCCCTCTATCCTGCCAGTGACTATATTACAGGCACCGGTTCCGGGGCAAACAGACAGAATGCTGAAAGCGCCGCAAAACTTGCCCTCTGCCAGAGCCTTGGCGAGAGCATCAGCGGTAACCAGCAGACCTTTCTTACTTCTTCGTCCTCAGGCTCTGAGCAAAGCGAGCTGTCACTTTCCGTAAACGAATCCGTTCTTTTTGAACACATCACCGGAATCGTTATCAAAGACTGTGTTCAGGACAAAAAAGGCTCATACTCGGCACTTGCAGTTTTAAACAGGGCTGAGGCGGGCGATTATTATTCAACGAAGGCGCGGAAAAACGATCTGGAAATTCAGAAACTCGTTTTGCAGGCCACCGCAAATTCAACCGATTACAATTCAATTGCACTGATGGAAAAGGCAGTCGCCATTGCAAAAGACAATCAGTACAACCTGGATCTTCTTTCGGTAATCAGTCCGTCCCGGGCAAAGTCACTTTTGATGAGCTACGGAAGTGTCAGTCAGCTGGAATTAAAAAAGGGTGAACTTGCAAAAAATATCCTATTCTTTGTAAAAGTTGAAAACGACATTGACGGAAGAATTTTTGCCGCCCTTACCGAAAAACTTTCCGGAAAAGGATATTCAATTTCAGGCGACTATAAAACTGCCGCTTACTTTATTAAAGCTAAAGTCAATTTTGAACAGCCGTCCATTCACAAAGACAATAATTATTTTGTCCGCTACACGCTGGACTGCCCGGTTATCGAACCCTTAAGCGACAAAATCGTTGCCACATTCAATTTTACAGGCAGGGAAGGGGCTCCGGATGCAAAACAGGCTTCTTCCAGGGCGCTTACAAAGCTCTGCGGCCGCATTGCCCAGGAATTTCTGGAATAGTTCAATTTTGTCCTAAAAACACTCCTTTTTCCCGCCGATAAATAGGATATGCGTGCATACTCTATTTTATTAAGTTCTATTATTTTATTTACTTCGTGCGTAGCCAGTGCACAAAGTTCAAAATCCATTTACAAGCTTCCGGAAAACGAAAGTGCTACCGTGCAGACTGCAACTGCGGGCGGAGTAATTGCCGGAGCCGACAGCGGACTTTACCGTCTGACTGCCACAAAAACTGCAATTCCATTGTGGACACAAGGCAAGGTGCGTAAAATTATCCGCACTGATGACAGATGGTACTTTTTGACAAGCGCCGGAATTTTGACCACTACAGATTTGCAGACTTTTGAATTAAGAAATACAGGACTTCCGTCATTAAAGATGAAGGAAGTCAATAACGAAATAATCAGTTTTTCTGACAAAAGCGTTCAGTTAAAGGATCTTGAAATTCACCCGGAAAACCCGCAGATTCTCGTAACCGCTTCAAAGGACGATGTTTACATCACTTACGACGGCGGTCTTAAATGGAATTCGCTGGGTTCCATGAGCGCAAGTACAACTGGAATCAAGGCTGTAAGTGTATGCACAATCGACGGCAGCCTAGTTGTATTTATGTCTCACCCGATTTTCGGATTTTCTTACATTATGCCGCAGACTGCAAAGCCGCGCTGGACTGACTGTAACGGCGGTTTTGAAAACATTAAAAGCCAGACCTATCCTGACGAAATTGCGGACATTGTGCCTGTCGTAACGACCGGTGCTGACGGTGTTAAGAGCGTAACCATTTATGTGAGCCAGAGCTTTTTGCCGCGTCTGTACACATTCAACTGGCAGACAAAGCGTGGTGAACTTGTATACTCAGGCAAAGAACCCTGTGACACTATAGACGGTCTTTTCTGGAACGGCTCTGAACTTTTGTACAGCCGTCCGGGGGAAATCGCATCATATTCACCGGAGAAGGGCGGTCTGGGAAACATTCCGGGCTCATATTATGCATGGAAGCCAAGCTTTGAAAGCCTTGCAGACAATGACACCCTTTATGCCGCATGGATTCCTGAAGATAAGGATTTGACTAAAGGCATTTCGTTGAGCGAACTCTGGCTTTTAAAACCTGAACTCTGCACAAATGCTTATGCGTCAAAGGCGTTGAACCGCAAATCAGTTTACTGCCCGGCAAATCATGTAACCACACAGGCAGGAATCGATAAATACAAGAGAATCATTCTGGACAACAAGCTTGATTCAATTGTAATTGACATGAAAGACGACTACGGACTTTTGAGATATGATGCCAAAGACCCGGTTGTCGTAGAAAAAGGATATATTTCTAAGTATCATATAGATTTAGCACACTTTGCCAGCGAAATGAAAAAGGATGGAATCTACCTTATTGCCCGCATTGTTGTATTCAAGGATAAAAACTTAAGTCAGTACGCAGGCGGCAAATATGCTGTCTGGGACCGCACTACAAACCGCCCGTGGGTCGGAACTAAGGGCATGGAAGATATCGTAAACGAAGAGACCGGCGAAGTTACAGGAAGCCGCATGACATACTATGACGAAAACTGGGTTGACCCTTATTCGCCGGAGGTGTGGGATTACAACGTGCGCATCGCAAAGGAACTCATTGCCGGCGGCTTTGATGAAATTCAATTTGACTATATACGCTTTCCCACAGACGGACGCAACATGGGCAATGCGGTTTTCCGATGGAAGGACAAGGGAATGGATAAGGAAAGTGCCCTGCTTTCATATCTTGCATATGCACGCAAAAACATTGATGCTCCGATTGGAATCGACATTTACGGCGCAAACGGATGGTACCGTTCAGGCACACGAACCGGTCAGGACGTAGAACAGCTTTCCGAGTACGTTGATATCATCTGCCCGATGTTCTATCCGAGCCATTTTGAACAGGACTTTCTGGCCTACGCACCTGTTTCTGAACGCCCGTACCGCATTTACTACTACGGCACTTACCGCAACACTGTAATCGGCCGCAACAAAATCATCATCAGACCGTGGGTTCAGGCATTTTATCTGAACGTACGCTATGACAGGCAGTGGTACAACACCGAATACGTTAAAAAAGAAATTTACGGCGTTCGGGACAGCGTAAACCGCGGCTATATGTACTGGAACAATATCGGCCGTTATGATGATATTTCTCCTGATGTGGGGGACACTGCCTACACGGGACCGGCCCTGGAAGCCCAGAAAGAATTCAGAAAGCCTGCTCTCGGAGAATCAAATCTTTTGTATCCGAGAAACGTAAATACAGCGCCGGTTTCTACTCCTGACCAGGGAACATCAGAAAAATCTGCTATGGATACAAAAAGCCAGTCGATTTTTCCTTCAATTTCTGATATAAGAAAACTCTGGCAGGCATACGAATATGACAAACGTGAAATATAATCCGGAAGACCCAATTGCGGCAATTGCGACCCCTCTTTCTCCAGGGGCCCTTGCCATTGTACGCGCTTCCGGCAAAAACTGTGTTCAACTGGTTTCCAGGGTATTCAGCCGCCCGAAGGCTCTTTTAGAGGCGGAGGGCAACACAATTGTTTACGGCTGGATTGTTGAAAGAGAAAACGCAGATAAAAACAGGGGCGATAACCGGATTGATGAAGTTCTAGTTTCTGTTTTCCGTGCACCCAAATCATTTACCGGCGAAGAAATGTGCGAAATTTCCTGCCACGGCGGTGTAAGCGTTGTCAATGCAGTTTACAATCTTCTGATAAAAAACGGCTTCCGTCCCGCAGAACGGGGCGAATTTACCTTCCGTGCCTACATAAACGGTAAGGCTGACCTGACCCGGGCTGAAGCTGTAAGAGAAATTATCGATTCAAAAACTGACGCAAGCCGGTCTCACGCCGCAGGCCGCCTGAGCGGTTCACTTTTTGAAGAAATCGACGGAATCAAAACTCTGGTAACCGACACACTGGCTGCCATCGAAGTTGATATTGAATATCCTGAAGACGAAGAAACAATTGCAGACAGCTTTGACCAGAACGATCTGGTTACTGCCCGCGACCGTCTCCAGAGCCTTGCTGATTCATGGAAAAGCGAAAAAATCTATCAGGACGGGGCAAAAATCGTTCTTGCCGGTAAAACCAATGCCGGAAAATCAAGCCTCTTTAATGCGCTGCTCAAGGAAGACCGTTCAATCGTAAGCGACATCGAAGGAACAACCCGGGACTGGATTGAAAGCTGGGTAAGTTTTGACGGAATTCCTGCGCGCCTTTTTGACACTGCAGGCTTGCGCAAAACAGACGATGTAATCGAAGCCCGGGGTGTTGAACTTACAAAGGATATTGCTGCGACAGCCGACCTGATGCTCTATCTTGTGGACAGCACAAAGGGTGTGAGTGCAGAGGACATTGAGTTTGTAAAAAACAATAATTCGATTCCGACGATTGTAGTATTTAATAAAATTGATACTTCCGGCAAAAAAACTGAATTTGACGGTGCTCAGAATTCCGTTTATATCAGTGCAAAAAAAGCCCTCGGACTTGGTGAATTAACCTCGCTTGTAAAAAAGATTCTGCTTGGTTCATCACAGGTAAAAAGCTCACATACGGGCCTCGGCTCGGAACGCCAGAAACAGTCGGTCTGCGAGGCCCTCGAACGGGTTCAGCACGCTTTAAAAATTGCAGAGGATGGTTCGTACGGACTGGATGCGGTCGTACAGGATCTTGAAGACTGTCTCGACAGCCTCGGCGAAGTTACCGGTCAGGTAACTCCGGACGATGTGCTTGGTTCAATCTTCAGTCATTTTTGCGTCGGTAAATAATTCAATAAAAGCGTTTCTGCACTTTACTTTAGTTAAAGCGTACAGCCGCCTGAATTGATTTTGAAAGATCTTCCTTCTGTTCAGCGGACAGTGTAATGTCTCGGCTCAAGCCCTGTAAAGGCGGATTTGTTGCTGCTACCCAGTAGCGTGCGTCATCTGCCTGGCGGTCAACTGTCTTACACTGTGCAAGAACCGGAGCAAATCCGGTCTGGGCGCAGAGTTTTTCCTGACCTTCCTTACTTATCAAAGCATTAAAGAGTGTTACAGTCTTTTTATTCTTTTTGAATGCGGCGGCGTAAACTGCCGGTGCCGTAAAGGCTCTCAGGGAAGGAGCGATGTCAGAAGGCAGATAAATCGAAGTATAGCGTTCGATTGTGTCCCGGGGAATCTGGCGGTGTGTTGAAAGAGTGATGAATGTAAGGCTTACATTGTCGCTTTTCATGAACGAATTAACATCGGTCTGAGCCGCATTAAAGGTCCCTGACAGAAGAAGTCCTTTTTTATCCCATCTTTTTAATGTCTGAACCGTTGTGTTGAGGGGCGAGCCTTCCATCGTCATCAGATTCTGTACGATTTTTCCTGAGTTGAATGCTGAACCTTCTGCCACTGTATCGTTAATGATTTTTACAGCCTGGTGGTAAGCGTCACGGCCGTCAAATGCTTCGATAAGGGCGCCTGTCATATCAAGAAAGTTGTCTGCGTTTTTGCAGTCAAACATGATGCCGGCCTTTTCCCTGTTTTTGGAAATTTCTGCAAATTTTTCGATGTCGCTCCATGTGCTGATGGTGGTCATCCTTGAACGGCGGTAAAGGTTCATGTTTACTGCAATTTCCATGTTGCTGGAAAGTACCGGAACTGCCGCGATATTTTTGTCTTTTGCAAGAACAAGGCCTTTCATGCTGGAAGTAAGGCCGGAAAGGTCACCTGTCAGAACCAGGTTTGTCTTTGTACCTGCAGCTGTAATTGTCCTGTTGAATTCACTGCCGCCTCTGGCAAAAAGAATTGACGGCTTTCTGGAAAGTTGTTTTTCCAGGGCGCGGGAATTATCATATTCAATATATTTAAATTTTTTAGGGTTAAAAACGTCCTGCCCCTGGGCTTCAAGTGCCCTTTTTAAGCCGGAAACTTCAAATTCCGACAAATCATAGAATGCAATAATCTGTTTTTTTGGAACAAATATGCCGATAATAACTGCAAGGAGAAGGGTAATGACTGCAATCAGGGAAACTGTTTTTTTATTGAATTGAATTTTCATAACTAATATTCTACGTCAATTTTTTTATATCATCAACAATAAATTAAACGGTTATTTGACTTCTAATATCAGGAATGTTAAAATTATTTGTTTAGAGAGGTAGTATTCATGAGAAATAATTCAATTAAAGGCCTTTCACTTGTCCTTATTCTTCTTGCTTTTGGAATTATCCCGCTTTCAGCTCAGGACAGTCTTGATGCAGTATATGCACAGTTGAACCTGGCATTTGCAGAGCGTTCTTCAGATAAAGTTTCTGATATTTTAAAAAAACAGACCGGTTCGCCTGACTATTCTCTCTATGAGTCTTACGCCCTCAAAAAGACACGTCAGCTGATTATCGATGACGATCTTGAATTTGCACGCCAGGCATCTCTTGCTGTAATCGACAACAACCTCGAAAACTTTGACGCCGTAGATTTGTATTCATACATTGACCGCGCAATCTTAAATGAACAGGCTGCAAGACAGGCCGAAGAAAACCGAGCCCGCCTCGAAGCTGAACGCATTGCCGCAATGAACGCCCGTACAAAGGAAAAAATCGAAAAATCAAATACATATTCGACTGTAAGCACGGCTTCCGGTTCGTCAGTTTATATCAACGAAAGCCACCGCCAGTTCTCTTCTCTGACATGGAATTTCCAGTTTGGTATTGCTGATGTTCTTCTTCAGAAAGTTACAGACCCAGCTTCTTATTCAAGCATCAAATACGGACTTCTGCTTGGTCTCGACCTTTTGTATCACACAGACCAGTACACAATGGGATTTGATGTTCAGGGCGATTACCACATGCTTACAATGGGCCAGGGTGAAGAAGAAGTTATGTACAGCATAAGGGCAATCCCTATGATTTCATTCAATTCAATCAGTAATAAATTATTCCTGCGTGCAGGCTTTGCATACTACGGACTTGGTTCTGACGGTAAAGTTGAAACAGGTTCCGTTGAATCCTTCCCGACACCTGTAATCGGTATCGGACTTGATAACATCAGGTTTGGAGAGACCGGACTTCAGCTGCATTATGATTACTGTCTCGGCCACTTCAGTATGGAAGACGTAAAGGCCAGCATGGAATTTGGCGGTGCACTTACTGTTCCGCTTGCGATTAACGAACGCACAAAAATCGGAGTTAAACTTGGTGTAAGTGACCTCCTGTTTATGAAACAAAACGGAATTGATAATAGAGCTAAGGCAATATT
>JAEEGG010004466.1_pt1 | contig 33835 bp, 31 predicted proteins | sample 9134161 | NCBI WGS metagenome assembly JAEEGG01 (sample SAMN16246543, study PRJNA631951) | gut metagenome | biome: gut microbiome; feature: rumen; material: CR-attached | host: Bos | place: Iran: Karaj | collected 2018-10 | reverse complement strand
CGGGAGATGAGGGATTTGCGGTTGCTTCGACCCTTTCCAAGGAAAAAATTTCCGCTGTCATCGATGAACTTAAGAAAGCGGGGGCTAAGCCCGAAGGCTCAATACTCGGTATTGATGATGCGGAGAGCAAAGGACTCATTGAATCGATCAAGAAATGTGACAAGCCTGTCGTTTACATTTTCAGTTCGAAGGAAGATGTCAGGAAGGATGAACTTGCTCTTTCGCTTCTGAGCAAGTGCGGCAAAGAACCCATGTGTGCCGTTCTTGCGGATTCGGATGACGGACTGATCAGGGCATATTACGCAGGCAAAAGATCAAGATTTGCGGATGACGCTAAGAATAAGAAATGATAACCTACGGACTCTTCCTGTATATCATTCTTACCGCGGTTGTTGTATTTCTGGCATTCGGAATAGGGACCGTAAGCGAGAAGGATGTACTGACGAAAAATCCATACACATCCAGACTTACCGCAAGAAACCGCATCATAGCCCTTGCGATATTTATTCTGCTGTCCGCGGTTTCCGTCTGCAGGATCGCTGTCGGTAACGACTACTGGGTATACAGGGACAATTTCAATCTCATCGCACAGGACAGACATGTCAGCTATGAGATCGGCTTCAGGTATGTGGTGAAGTTCCTTCAGTGGTTTCTTGATTATGATAATTACCTTCCGATATTTGCATTCTTTTCACTCGTGACAGTATTCCTGATGGTCAAGGCCATTTACGATCAGAGCGAGTGGTTTGTGTTTTCTCTTTTTATATTCATGACTGCGGGCTACTATTTCGGAAGCCTGAACAATGTCAGATATTATCTTGCCCTTTCCGCAGCGATGTATTCAATCAAGTATGTTCTCGGAAAGGACTACATCAAGTTCATTGCCGTCATTGCCTTCGCGGCGCTTTTCCATAAGTCCGTGCTGATAGTCATTCCTCTTTACCTCCTTGCGACGGTGAACTGGAACCGCATCGGGCATATCATCATAGGTGCATTCTGCGCAACACTTCTTTTCTTCCCCGGACTTTACCGCAGTATCATCTTTATCTTTTATCCCTTCTATGAGGGATCGATGTTCGATACCGGTCAGACGAGCCTGACCAATATCGCAAAGGCTGCGGCGGTATTTATCTTCGCACTTATATACCGTGAAAACGTAAAGGAAGATCCGAAGCTTAAATTCGGATTCTACTGCAATCTCTGGGCACTGCTTCTGTATGTGTTCTGTTCGTTCATGCCCGAGATCTCCAGGATCGGTTTTTATCTCAATATCACCAATATATTCTTTATTCCCGGTCTGATACGCAGGATCGAAAACAAAAAGGCAAGGACCGTATGGACGGTTCTTATCTGCATTGCATTCATAGCGTTCTTTGCACTCTTCTTAAGGAGTGCGTACAACACCGATGTCAGGATACTCCCTTATTACAACTGGATCTTCCAGTAAGAGGAAAACCACATGAAGAAAAAGATATTCAACCTTCTTTTCGCCGGATTGTGCTGCCTTATGATTGCCGGATGCGGCTCGGTTACGGAAGAAACCGCTGATGATAATGAAGATATCGTCGAAGAAGATGGCTATGATGATGACGTGCCCGAGGAAGAGGATGAACCCGGAGAGCACTCCTCGGATGAAGAATATTTTATCCTTCCCTACTTCGGCTCAGATATGTTTCACATCGTTGACGGAGAGGGTGATATCCTGTATGAGATCGATAAGAAGGAGATTCAGGATTCTCTGACCGATGCCGATGGGGATAAATATATTGTTAGCGGCGAGGAAGGACTTGAAGCGGATGCGGTCTGCTTCGGTGAAGGTTTTCTTTTTTTCGATGAATTTATTTACGGTGATGAATATGATTATCATCCGATAGTTTTTGCGGTCGGCGGGATCGATGACGGAAATTATAAAATTTATCCGCTCTGGGAGGGAAGTACGGAGCAACGTGTGAGAAGCGTTGATTATTACAACGGTTCCCTTTATATAGATTTTATTCTCGGATACGATGAGAATTATGATATATCCGGATACAGTGAGTTAGCATTTACATACGATGAAAACACGGATTCTTTTACATGTGAGGAGACTCATGATCTGGATGCGGTCTTTGAGAAGGCGGTTTCTGTAGGTATGTCGATAGAGGGACAGGACAGGCACAGTGGAACGCTGACTTATTGCTACAGAAGAACTCTTGATGAATGCGGTTATATTTTTGCAGGCGGAGAGGACTTTCTTGCGGCTGTCGATGAGAGTGGCAAAGTGCTGAAACGTATTGATACCGGCAAGAAACTTTATGCATTTTATTATGATGCCGGGAATCTGTTTTATCTTAACAGTGACTATACCAATCATTTATACAGCATATTTGTCACTGATGTAAAAACCGGTAAAGAAACACAGATAGGCGAGTCTATCTACAGTACACAGCTCACCGGAGCGAATCTCCTTTCGAATGCCGGTGATAAGTTCTATTACACCACATATGAATATTCGGAATTCGGAATACGGAATCACCGGGTTTATGAGTATGATGCGGCGGAAGGGACAAATACCTTTTTGTACGAAGAAAAGACTGTCCCGGGTTCCGGGATTGTGCCCGCCACGGAAAGATTTACCCTTGCGGGAGATTATCTGTATTATCTCGGATTTGATGACGGAAATATCACCTGGATGCGGAGAAAAATAAGCGATGCATCCGTTCCGGAAAAGACGGGGATAATTCTTTCGCATATCCCTATGTTTGATCTCGGAACGGTTTCATATGTCTCGGATACCTATGTGTGTCCCGACTGCGGAACCGATCTTATAATGGAATACTGCGAGTACTTCATCCTGGACGATGAGTATTCCGGTCACGCGGCGGAGATAAATGATTATCTTGAACAAAAAGCTCTTGAAATGAGCGATTGGGAAAAGGATTATTACGAGACTTCCTGTACGGATCACTCCGAACGTCCCACATTCTGTCAGGTTACGAATTCTTTTGGAATGGATTCGGCCTTTGTTATAGACGGCAGATATCTTGCTGTGGATATGAGCGGATTCTGGTATGGCGGAGGGTCGGCCGGTTATTACCCAAGGGCATACTATCTGTTCGATCTTGAAACCGGCGAGAGTCTTTCGATAAATGATTTTTATACAGGAACCGAAAAGGAATTCATTGAGCTTGTCGCGAAGAAGACGGTTGAAAATTTCCTTACTTTCGATGAGTATTCAAGTCCCTACTACGGAAGCAATGAAGATGAGGTTTATTCCGATGCCAAGAGCTTTGTTTCCTTCGGAGGATTGATCAGATTTACGGACGACGGAATATATTACTGTTTCCTTCCGGACGAGGTGGCAGTGTACCAGGTGGATTATGTCGAGATTTTCATTCCCTACGAAGAACTTCTCGGAAGAGAAACTCTTAAACCCTGAAAAATAAGTGAATGCAAAAGGCAGGTCATATGACCTGCCTTTTAATCTGTTCAATTTCTTATCGGATCACTTTTTATCCCCGAGCGGGAACTTGAAGTATCTTACCGCGTTGTTGTATGAGATGTCTTCGACTATCTTGCCGAGTATCTTGTAGTCTTCGGGGAACATTCCCTTTTCGACCCAGTCACCTATGATATTACAGAGTATCCTTCTGAAATACTCGTGTCTCGTGTAGCTTAAGAACGATCTTGAGTCTGTCAGCATTCCGACAAATCCCGAGAGATTTCCGAGAGCTGCAAGCGACTTTATCTGATCTGTCATTCCCTGAATGTGATCGTTGAACCACCATGCGCTTCCCTGCTGGATCTTGCCGACTGCGGTGGAATCCTGGAAGCATCCGATTATCGTTCCGATGTATGCGTTGTCTATCGGATTGAGAGAGTAGAGGATCGTTCTCGGAAGATTTCCGAATCTTTCAAGCGAATCGAGGAAGTTCGCACACTGGTCGGAAGGTGTGTGGTTGTTGATGCAGTCGAAACCGGTATCGGGACCGATCGACTTGAACATTGCGGTATTGTTGTCCCTCTTGCATCCGTAGTGGAGCTGCATAGTCCAGTCTGCCTTTACGTATTCGCACGCCATGAATGTCATGAATGCGGTCTTGAACATATACTCGTCTTCCTTTGAAACGGGCATGTTATAAAGTCTCTTTGCAAAGATCGCTTCGATATCTTCGTCATTGGCGGGATAATACATAAGGAATTCAAGTCCGTGATCGGAGACCACGCAGCCCTGCTCCCTGAAGAACTCCATTCTTCTCCTGAGTGCCGTCTTCAGATCTTCCCAGGTTTTGATCTTGGCGACGCCGGCGGCCGAAGCGAGCTTTTTGAGGTAATCCTTGTAGTCGTGCTTTTCGATGTTCATGGCCCTGTCGGGACGCCATGCGGGAAGGACTTTTACGTCAAAAGAGGAATCCTCCCTGATCTGCTTATGCCAGCGGAGATCGTCGATGGGATCGTCTGTGGTGCAAAGGAGGGTGACACCGCTCTTTTTGATGAGTCCCCTTGCGCTCATATCCGGCTCCGCAAGCTTTTTGTTGCAGAGCTCCCATACCTCCTCGGCATTGTCTTCGCACAGATGTCCGTGGAAATCGAAATATCTCTGAAGCTCAAGGTGGCTCCAGTGATAGAGAGGATTACCGATTGCCTTTCCGAGACACGCGGCCCACTTGATGAACTTATCGTGGTCGGATGCCTTGCCGGTTATGTACTTTTCCTCGATGCCGCAGCTTCTCATAAAGCGCCATTTGTAATGGTCACCGCCGAGCCAGACCTGCGCGATATTGTCAAACCTTCTGTCCTCTGCGATCTCTTTGGGAGAGATATGGCAGTGATAATCGAGGATCGGCATTTTTTCGGCATAGTCGTGGTAGAGCTTTGATGCCGTGGCATTATCAAGCAGGAATTCATCATCCATGAATTCCTTTACTGACTTTTTGTCTGAATTGAGTCCCAGCCCTCTTGCGAAAGCATTGGGAGTGTAGCCGGTATCGTTGATGGCGTCCATTACCTTTTTCCGGGTCTTTTCACTGACGGAACCCGAATTGTTGAGGACTCTGGAGACCGTGGCGATGGATACGCCGGCCTTTTCTGATATATCATATATGGTGAGGTTGCTTTCTTTCACTTCTGCCTCCGTATATTATGAAAAATAATGTTATCGGCGCTCTCTTTGCATGAAAGCGGTTACATTATAAATAAAATAACAGGCATTTTCAAGGGCTTAATTTTAAGTTAATAACTAATTAATTCGACATGACATACGAATTTGTATATCATAAACAGGTAGCCGGTCCGGTGAAAGGAGAATAATATGAACGAGAACATCACAAAGAGAAACGAACTGCTCGCCCGGAAGGTCATAGGGGGGCTCGAATCCCGCAATATGACGGGGTACTATGCCGCAGATAAAGCCGAAGCTCTCAAAAAGGCACTCGAGCTCATTCCCGAAGGTTCGACCGTGGCTATGGGAGGTGCAATGAGCGCCCACGAGATCGGTCTTGTGGATGCCGTAAAGAACGGCAATTACCGCTTCATCGACAGGGATGCCGTGGCTGACAAGAGATCCGCAATGATGGATTCCTATGATGCCGATGTTTTCCTTGCAAGCACCAATGCGATGACTGAGGACGGCGTTCTCATCAATATTGACGGAAATTCAAACAGGGTTTCCATGATCGCCCAGGGCCCCAAAAAGGTGGTCTTCATCGTCGGAATGAACAAGGTCTGCAAGGACGTTGATTCCGCCATGAAGAGGGCCAGAAATGTCGCTGCGCCCATAAATGCCCAGAGATTCGGTCTGAAGACTCCCTGCTCGGAGACGGGCTCCTGCATGAACTGCAAATCCCCGGATACCATATGCTGCCAGATCCTTATCACGAGATACTCGAGACATGAGGGAAGGATCCATGTGATACTGGTTAATGATGACCTCGGATTCTGATGAAAACGGGAACATGGCAAAAATCCTTTTAATTGAAAGAACATCTCATTTCTGATAAAATAGTCGGATGTGAGGTAAAAGACAGATTATGAAACTTGTTGAAAAAATATTCGGTACTTATTCCGATAGAGAACTTAAAAAGATTTATCCGATCGTAGATAAGATAGAAAGCTTAAGGCCGGAGATGCAGGCTCTTTCCGATGAGGAGCTTAAGAAAAAGACACCCTGGTTCAAGGAGCGTCTCGAAAAGGGAGAAACCCTTGACGACATCCTTCCCGAAGCATTCGCCGTCGTAAGGGAAGCGGCCAAAAGAAGCATAGGACTCGAGCACTTCAGGGTCCAGCTCATAGGCGGTATCGTTCTTCATCAGGGCAACATTGCCGAGATGAGAACCGGTGAAGGTAAGACCCTTGTGTCCACCTGTCCCGCTTATCTCAATGCACTTACGGGCAGAGGCGTTCACATCGTTACCGTTAACGATTATCTTGCAAACCGTGACGCCGAGTGGATGGGTGAGGTTCACAGATTCCTCGGACTGACCGTAGGCTGCGTGCTCAATTCGATGAATTCCGAGGAGAGACAGCAGCAGTACAATTGCGACATCACCTATGTCACCAATAACGAGCTCGGATTTGATTACCTCAGGGACAATATGGCTATCTACAAGAAGCAGCTTGTTCTGAGGGACCTTCATTTCTGTATCATCGACGAGGTTGACTCGGTTCTTATCGACGAAGCAAGAACCCCTCTTATCATTTCCGGACAGAGCGGAAAGTCCACTGCTCTTTATGAGATGTGCGATCTTCTCGCAAGACAGTTAAAGCGCGGTGATGATGTCAAGGAACTTTCCAAGATGGATGCCATCATGGGTATCACACAGGAAGAGACCGGAGACTTTGTCGTAAACGAGAAGGACAAGATCGTAAACCTTACGGAAGCGGGAACCGCACGCGTAGAGCAGTTCTTCCATATCGAGAATCTTTCGGATCCCGAGAATACCGAGATCAACCACAATATCATTCTTGCACTCAGGGCACATAACCTGATGTTCAAGGATCAGGATTACGTCGTAAAGGACGACCAGATCCTCATCGTAGACGAATTCACCGGACGTATTATGCCCGGAAGAAGATTCTCCGACGGTCTCCACCAGGCTATCGAGGCCAAGGAGCATGTTAAGGTCAAGCGCGAGTCCAAGACTCTCGCCACCATCACATTCCAGAACTTCTTCAATCTCTTTGAGAAGAAATCCGGCATGACCGGTACCGCTCTCACTGAGGAAGCCGAGTTCAGGGAGATCTACGGAATGCCCGTAGTCACCATCCCCACCAATAAACCCGTCATCAGGAAAGACCTTCAGGATGCGGTTTACAAGACCAAAAAGGAGAAGCTTAATGCCATCCTTCAGGCAACCATCGAAGCACATGAAAAGGGTCAGCCCGTCCTCATCGGTACGATCAACATCGATGCATCGGAGGAACTCAGCAGGATCTTCAGTAAGGCAGGCATAAAGCATGAAGTTCTAAACGCAAAGTTCCATGAAAGAGAAGCAGAGATCGTAGCACAGGCAGGTATCCACGGAAACGTCACCATCGCTACCAACATGGCCGGCCGTGGTACCGATATCAAGCTTGACGAGGAAGCGCTTGCCGCAGGCGGACTTAAGATTATCGGAACGGAGCGTCACGAATCCAGACGTATCGATAACCAGCTGCGCGGACGTTCCGGACGTCAGGGCGATCCCGGTGAATCCAAATTCTATATCTCACTTGAAGACGATCTGATGAGACTGTTCGGTTCCGAGAGACTCATCTCCATGTTCAATGCACTCGGAATTCCCGAGGGTCAGGAGATCGAGCACAAGGCTCTTACCGGCGCCATCGAGACCGCACAGAAGAGGATAGAGTCCAACAACTTCGGTATCCGTAAGAATCTCCTCGAGTATGACAAGGTCATGAGCGAGCAGAGACAGATCATATATGAAGAGAGACGCAAGGTTCTCGACGGCGAGAGCATGAGGGATTACATCTACAAGATGATCACCGATATCGTCGAGAGAAGCGTTGATATCTGCATCAATGATGATGTTTCTCCCGAAAACTGGGACTTCACCGAGCTCAACGAGATCCTTCTTCCCATCATTCCCCTTGAGCCCATCACCAAGGAGAGAATGAGCAAGCTCAAGAAGAACAGCATCAAGCAGGCTCTCAAGGAAGAAGCGGTCAAGTTCTATGAGACCAAGGAAGCGGAATTCCCCGATCCCGAAGCTATCCGTGAAGTGGAGAGAGTCATTCTCCTTCGTACCATCGACCGCAAGTGGATGGGACATATCGATGATATGGCCATCATGGAACAGGGTGCGGGACTTGCATCCTACGGTCAGAAGGACCCTCTTATCGAATACAGGAACCAGGGTTATGCAATGTTTGACGAGCTTATCCAGAATATTCAGGAAGATACCGTCAAGCTTCTCATGCATATCAAGGTTGAACAGAAGGTCGAGCGTGAACAGGTTGCCCAGGTAACCGGAACCAACAAGGATGATTCCGGCCCCAGAGCCCCCAAGACAAGATCGGCCCAGAAGGTTTATCCCAACGATCCCTGCCCCTGCGGCAGCGGCAAGAAGTTCAAGGCCTGCCACGGAAGACCCGGAATGAAGCTCTGAGTACTCTGAACACAGATGGAATAACCGGTAAAAGTGTTTGGAAAGAGAGCGTAATACTATGGTAGAACTTGATCAGATAAAACAGGATATTCTTTCGTACAAGGCACCCCTTGCCGAAGTCAAAGAATCACTGGACCTTGAAAACAAATCAAAGAAGATAGAAGAGCTCGAAAGGGAAATGGAAGCTCCCGGATTCTGGGACGATCCCGACAAGGCGAATGCCAAGATGAAAGAGCTCAAGAATATGAAGGATACCAGAGACCTCGTAAAGAGTCTCGAAACAGGTATCGATGATGTACTTACCCTGGTTGAAATGGGTAACGAAGAGGAGGACGAATCGCTCATTCCCGAGGCAAGGGAAGAGTTCGACAGCTTTGTGAGCAGATTCGAACAGCTCCGTCTTTCGACGCTTCTTTCGGGTGAGTATGATGATTCCGACGCCATCGTCGAACTCAATGCCGGTGCCGGCGGTACCGAGAGTTGTGACTGGTGCGGAATGCTCTTCAGAATGTATTCCAAATGGGCTGATAAGAAAGGCCTCAAGATAGAAGTTCTCGATCAGCTTGACGGTGATGAAGCGGGTATCAAATCCGTATCATTCCAGGTGAGCGGCGATAACGCATACGGTTATCTGAAGAGTGAGAAGGGCGTCCACAGACTTGTAAGGATCTCTCCCTTCAATGCACAGGCAAAGCGTCAGACTTCCTTTGTAAGCTGCATGGTAATGCCTGTCCTTCCCCAGAACAATGATATCGTCATCGAGGAAAAAGACCTTCGTATCGATACGTACCGAAGCAGCGGTGCCGGCGGTCAGCACATCAACAAGACATCGTCCGCCATCCGTATCACACATAATCCCACGGGTATCGTGGTCACCTGTCAGAACGAAAGAAGCCAGTTCCAGAACAAGGATAAGGCTATGGAAATGCTCCGTGCCAAACTCTTCGAACTGAAGATGGAAGAGGAAGAAGCAAAGAGCAAGGGTATCGCGGGTGAGATCAAGGATATCGCTTGGGGCAACCAGATAAGAAGCTATTTCCTTCAGCCTTACACCATGGTCACGGATAAGCGTACCGGATTCAAGACGGCCGATGCACTCGGAGTGCTTGACGGAAAGCTTGACCAGTTCATTGTAAGTTATCTTAAGTGGAAGAGTACCGGCGGTGCGGAAGTCGGCGGAGATGACGAAGAGGTTTAAGGATCCGCTTTTTGACCTGTTTCTGTTCAGGGGGTAAGCATATGAATAAGATCGCAACTTCCAAATTAAAACCCGGAATGGTTGTCGGAAGCGACGTTCTCAATTACGATAACAAAACGGTCATAGCCAAGGGAACCAAGCTTTCCCAGACTCTGATCACGAGACTGGAGCTTTACGGAATCCTCAGCATTTATGTTGAAGATGAGATTCCCGAGGCATCCGCTCAGGAGCCCGAAGAAGCTGCACCTGCAGCTGTCACGGAACCCGAAGACGAGCAGACCAATTACGAGAAGATCAGGGATACCCAGCTCTTCAAAGAGTTTAAGGCTGACTATGAGGAAGGAAAGAAATCACTCGAATTCCATGTCAGTGAAATGGTAGATAAGAACGTCGAAGTCGATCCCGTGCTTCTTCTTGAAAAGCCCCTTGAGATGATCTCCAAGGCAGGTTCGAGAGTATCCGTCATCGATATGCTCCATGCAATGAGAGGCTTCGATGATTCCACATTCGCTCATTGCATGAATGTTTCCCTTCTTAATTTCGTCGTTGCCGGCTGGCTCAGATGGAACAAGCAGGATCAGGAAATGGCAATGATGTGCGGTATTCTTTTTGATATCGGCAAGATGAGAGTTCCCAGGGAAGTACTCAATAAAGTTGAGCCCCTTACCGAGAGCGAGCTTATCGAAGTAAAGCACCATGCGGAGCACGGCTACAGGATCCTTAAGGATAAGAATCTTCCCGAGCATATCAAGACGACCGCGATAATGCATCATGAAAGGTTTGACGGAAGCGGCTATCCTCTCAGGATAAAAGGAGAGAAGGCAGACAGATTCGCAAGGCTTACCGCCGTTACGGATGTGTATGATGCGATGACCAGCGCGAGAGTCTACAGGGATCCCATCTGTCCTTTCAGAGTGGTTGAGATCTTTGAGGATGAGGGACTTGAAAAATATGATCCCGATATCATAATGACCTTCCTCAAGAATGTTACATATACTTACATCCAGAATACCTGCAGGCTTTCCGACGGAAAGACCGGAACGATAATAATGCAGAATCCCGGGCAGTATTCAAGACCGGTCGTTAAATGCGGCAATGAATTCATCGATCTGAACAAACGCAGGGAACTCAGGATAGAAGCACTGACATAAATTAAACCCGGCCGACGGCCGGGTTGATTTTTTGCATTTATTTACTGCTGTTCTTCGGGATTCATAAGGTTTAAGAAAAACAGCGTCCTGCATTCGTTTATGAGAGGATAGATCCATATCAGACCTATTCCGAATGACAGGATACCGAGAATGAACATCGGGATGAACAGAAGATCGATCATAAAAAACCTGCATCTGTGTCCCTTCATTTTCTGCCCTGCGATCCCGAGTACGCGTCCCGCACTGTAGGAAGGGAAATCCAGCAGCACGAAAAATGCAATGCCGTATGTCAGATGAAGATAAAGGGATCCGGCTGAAGCAAGAGCAAACAGGATCAATGAAATAATGAGCCATTTGATATCCGAGGTGATGATATAAAGCTCGGATGTCACATTGACGGGGATTGTCATGATCAATGACGGGCTCAGCAGAAAAGCCGAGATCTTGAACACCTCCGAAGGATTTTCGCGGAAGCCCCTGAAGATATCCGCTGTCTGGGCATCACGGCCCGTAGATACGTTCAGGTAATAAAGGCATATGCCGCAGGTGAACATCTCAGCGACCACTCCAAGGAACATTGCGATAAGTGCCGCAAGGACTGTGAAGACAATATCCGCGGTCGTATTCGAACTTATCGAGGAAAAGTAAGGAAGCCTGAGGAGCATTGTCGAAAGAATGCTGCCCGCATATGAGATGAGATACATCCAAATAAAATACGAGAGAGTCATCATCGCGGCTCTCCCGTATCTGCCTGCCATCATTGAAAGTGCCCGTGTCTTCAGTTCCTGAGCTGACCGGTACTTATACTGCTGCGTCAAAGTTCATTCCCTCTGTAGCCTGTTTGTGCAGGCTCTTCATATTCTGCTGATAAGGATTCTTCTCCGAAGGATATTTGATCCTGGTTGTGGTGGTTCCTCCGGAAATATAAGTGCGTCCGCACTCCGGACAGATCGCTGTGTGTATTGCTACCGATGCCTGGAGTACCTTTCCTCCTTTTTCGGAAGCTTTGGAGTATGCATTGGATACATGCTCCTGCTCGTGCGCACGGACTCTCGATCCCGCCTGAGTGGGGGACATGTGCTGGGCGGACTTGAATGAAACGTTCTCATTCGAGCCGTCCTGGTATTTTCTGGATTTGCAGGTCTGGCATTCCGCCTTATTGACTCTGCCGGGGTTACCGGTTTTGAGGGCGGATTCTTCCGCAGGTGTTACGGTGGGGCCGGCGATCCTTCTCACCTGAGACTCACTGTATCCGGGAATCTGTTCGGCAACCGATCTTATCGATAGATCCATAATGAGCCTCCTTCCCCGTAAAATGTCGGAATTGTAGGCATTTCCATGCCGTAACGGGCATACATGCGGCTTACTTCTTCAAGTACCGAAGGATCCGTCATTACCGTATATACGGAATAAACGGTTATGAATGCCCCTGTTATCATTGATATGACCGATATTATCGCTCCCGTAAGGGCGATCTTTTCGAGACTGTCTTTTCCTTTGCGGCTCAGCAATGCGAATAAAAGCCCGAGAGCTCCGAATGGTATCGCCAGAATCCCCGTGCAGAGCAGGACTGCTGATATGATGCTCATGACGAGGGCAGCCGTTCCGAATGCATGTCTTCCCTTGTCGGGATTGAAATTATTGTAAGGCGAATCACCGGTCATCATCTCTCACCGCAAATGTCTGTACTTACCTAGAATTTATCATTATTTGCTGACTATTGCAATATCACGGGACATGTACTATAATCCATTCGTTGACTTCAGGGCAGGGTGAAACTCCCTACTGGCGGTTACGGAGCAGCTTTTACAGGCAGTATCTGCAGCTTCTACAGTCCGCGACCCCGTAAAATACGGGCTGAACCGGTGAAACTCCGGTACCAACGGTGAAGGGCCTTTAAGGGTCTCAAGTCCGGATGAAAGAAGGAGGAAATTAATATGTCAGACCTGTTTAACCAGGTAGCTAAGAATGCTCTGTATGTGGTAAGTTTTGTTCTTATCATTGCAGGGCTGTTTGTTTTTGCGGTGATCGCCGAGAAGCTGATACAGAAAAAGCACGGCATTACCGACAGGACATCCGCTGCAAGAAGAGCGGCAAGCATAGGACTTTTATCGGCTTTATCCGCGATCCTCATGCTCATTGAGTTCCCGATCCTCTTTGCTCCGTCATTCTACAAGCTCGATCTGAGTGAGCTTCCCGTTCTTATCGGAGCTTTTGCATTCGGTCCTGCGGCGGGAGTCATGATCGAGTTCATCAAGATCGTGCTCAAGCTTTTCATTAAGGGAACCTCGACTGCATTTGTCGGTGAGCTTGCTAATTTTGCCGTTGGAGTTTCGTTCATTCTTCCCGCATCGGTCATATACTATGCAAAGAAGACCAGAAAGACCGCGACCCTTTCATGCCTTGTCGGTACGATCTGCATCACGATCTTCGGAACCGTGTTCAATGCGGTATATCTGCTTCCCGCTTTTGCCAAGCTCTACGGAATGCCCCTTGAGGCTATCATTGATATGGGAAGCAAGGTCAATCCTTTCGCGGGCGACAATGTATACAGCTTCGTATTCGCATGTGTTGCTCCCCTGAACCTTATAAAAGGAAGCCTCAATTCGCTCCTTACCCTTCTTGTTTACAAGACGATCAGCCCCGTCCTCAAGGGAGCGGGCATCCAGGCCGACCTGGTCAAGGAAACGGCAAAGCAGTAACCATAGTTTAACCCTGAACAATCAACTGAGATACGGATGTGCGGCACTGCTGTGCCGCACATTGTTTTTAGGACCTGAAATGTGTTATTTTATGTGAGAATCTTTTATTCGGAGGACCGGCTTGAAAAGAAAAGGCAAGGCCTTAAATTCAATAGTGATCATGATCACTACGGCGGTGATAATTGCTCTCACCGGCGCGCTGGTCGTTAACTTTATCGCTTACAGCCGGAAGTTCGGATCGGCTGAGGAAAAAGTGCCCTACGGTCATTATTATGCGATGATCACCGATAATTCGGATTCTTCTTTCTGGCAGTCCGTATATGCGGCGGCAAGGGCTTCCGCCGAGGAGCACGGTGATTATGTCGAAATGATCTCCGAGAATCTGTCGAGGGATTATTCCAAATATGAGCTTATGGAGATCGCCATAGCATCCGGTGTGGACGGAATAATAGTTTCCGCCGATGAAAGCGAACAGATGACCGATCTCATAAATACCGCCGCATCAAGGGGCATAGGAGTCGTTACCCTTTATTCGGATAATACATCCTCTGACAGACTCAGCTTTGTCGGTATCAGTAATAACGATCTCGGAAAGCTTTACGGTGAACTTATCCTCCGCCTTGCGACGGAAAGAGCGTATTCGACGGATACGATAGATGCCGTGATACTTGTCGATGCGGGATCCGTAAGTACCGGACAGAATGTCGTTCTCAGTGCCGTTCAGGAAGCGATTGACGGAGAAAGCGAAGAGACAAGAGCACTTCATCCAAACATCGAGATCTCGACATATACCGTGGATTCCACAAATGAATATTCCGCAGAGGAATCGATCAAAGGTCTTCTTCTCAGGGAAAGAAGTACACTCCCCGAGATAGTGGTATGTCTCGGAGAGCTTGATACGGTCGCGGTATATCAGATGGTTGTCGACTACAATGAAGTAGGTCTTGTAGACATCCTCGGATACTATGATTCGGAAGTAATCCTTAACGGTATCGACAGGGGCGTTATATACGCTACGATATCGGCTGACACTTCCCAGATGGGCGTTTCAAGCATAGATGCGCTCACGGAGTATTTTGATTACGGATACACCAACCAGTATTCGACTGCTGGAATATCCATCATAACCAAAGACAGGGAAGATCTGCAGGAAGGAGGTGCTCCGTGATCACACGGTTCAGAAACCTTTCGCTGCAGATAAAAATGACAGCCATATCACTTATCGCGAACCTCTTCGTGTTCGTCATCAATATCGTTCTCCTGGCCGGTATCAATATAATGAGCGGACGTATAGACAATGTCTATAAGGAGAATATGAGACTGAACGAGCTTTCCGTTTCGCTCGGAAATGTTCAGGAAGCGATGACCGAATACCTCAATGCGAAGACGAGTGATTCGCTCGAGGAGTATTACCGCTCCGCTCAGATCTATTCCGATCAGGCTGAAGCACTGTCTGCGGAAGTGACCGGAAGCCTTCCCGACAGAATGGAATATTCCATCCGCAACATGAGTTCGGAATATCTATCCGAGGTCAGTGAGACCATCGAGGCAAAGCGCGGAAGAAATGTCGAGAAATACAGAAGTCATTATGAAGAGGCCACCAAGCTTTACAGCTATATCAATACATATATCTACAGCCTTAATAATGAGCAGTTCAAGGAAAACTCCGAGAACTACAGAGAGATGATATCTGCGTTCAAGACATTCGAGACGAGCGGAAACATGATCCTCATTGCCGTTATTATTGTCAACGCACTTCTTATCATAAGGCTTACCGCAAATCTGATCAGACCTTTGAAGCTTCTTGCCGGAAGGGCGGATGAAGTCGGTAAGGGAAATTTCGATGTCGCACCCCTGACGGTTGAATCCGAAGATGAGGTAGGTGTCGTTACGCGTGCATTCAACCAGATGGTTGTAAGTATACAGAACTATATCAGACAGGTCAGGGAAAATGCGGAGACCGAGAGACAGCTGAAGGAAAAGGAGCTTCTGATGGAGGCGCATCTCAAGGATGCACAGCTTAAGTATCTTCAGTCACAGATAAATCCGCACTTCCTCTTCAACACGCTCAATGCGGGCGCGCAGCTTGCAATGCTCGAGGGTGCCGACAGGACAAGCGAATACGTTCGCGTCATGGCAGAGTTTTTCAGATACAATGTTAAGAAAGGCTTCCAGACGGTCACAGTCGGCGAGGAACTGGAGCTGGTCGACAATTATATATACATTCTGAATGTGCGTTTTTCCGGCGATATCATTTTTGAAAAGGAAATCGATAGTTCTCTTCTTAATGTAAAGATGCCGAGTATGATCCTTCAGCCTCTTGTCGAAAACTGTGTCAACCATGGCATAAGGGATATGCTCGGAGAGGGCAGGATCAAGCTCAGCGTTTACCCGATGGATGATTATGCCTGCATAAGGATCGAGGACAACGGCATCGGAATGAGCGAGGATACCATTGAAAAGCTTATGAACGGTCAGCAGCCCGATCCCGAAAAGAAAGAATCCAACGGCATCGGTATGGATAATGTTATAGCGAGACTCAAGCTCTTTTCCGAGAACGAGGATGTGTTCGACATATCGAGTGAGGGTGAGGGCAAGGGAACCAAATTTACGATCTATCTCAAAAAAGGCGGAGACAATTAATCATGTACAAGATCTTGCTTGCGGACGACGAAGGAATAGTCATCGATTCGCTTAAGTTCATAATTGAAAAAGAATTCGGAAGTGACTGTGAGACCAAGTCTGCAAAGACGGGACGCTCCGTGATCGAGCTTGCGGAAACCTACCATCCCGATATCGCGATAATGGACATCCAGATGCCCGGCATTAACGGGCTCGATGCGATGAAGGAGATCCGTTCCGGCAACGATAATATCATCTTCATCATCATGAGTGCATATGATAAGTTCGATTATGCGCAGGAAGCGATCAAACTCGGTGCGATCGAGTATATCACCAAGCCCATGGACAAGAACCTGATGATCTCCGCGATCAAAAAGGCCATGGCAATGGTCGATGAGGAGAAGAACAGGCGAACCAACGATCTCGTCGTAAAGGAAAAACTCGAGACCGTCATTCCCATACTTGAGAACGGACTTATCTACAATATCCTCTTCCACGAATATTTCGATGAGGATATCGAAAACTACAAGACAATGCTGGAGATAAACGAAGACTACGGATATATGATGGTCATCGTTTCCGGCGATGCCGCGGAAGGAAACCATATGACCAACGCGGTCGGCTCCGGTGTCAAGCTTCAGCAGCATTACCACGACATAAGAAATTACATCAAGGATTATTTCGGAGGTATCGTCGGCTCGGTAATGAGCAACAAGATCGCCGTGCTCATTCCTTTTACGGACCCTTCGATGGATTATAACGACAGAGTAAACGTGATCTCCAAGGCAAGGGATCTTGCGCATAAGCTCAGGGAAAAGACCGACATAGCTTTCAGGATCGGTATGGGAAGGGTTGAGAAGATCAGGGATATGGAGAGTTCATACCGTGATGCGATCAACGCCCTTCTTCTTACCACCAATACCGTTGCACACGCGGATGACCTTCCCATCGGATGCGAGTATTCCGAAAACTATCCCGTCGATATCGAAAAGAAGATCTTCGAGGAAGTTGAAAAAGGAAGAACCGACGCCGCTATAAGTGCGGCAAAGGAATACTTCGAATATATAAAGGGCGGGGATATCATGGACATCAGGCTCAAGATACTTGAGTTCGCACTCCGCGCCGAACATATATCATACAGTAGCGGCGGAATGGTTTACAGCATCTCAAACCGCAGGGATTATCTTCCCACGCTTATGGGAATTGACGATCCCGAGAGCTTATGGAACTGGTTCTCCGACAGGATAATCTTCTCATGCAGGAACATTTCGACCAAGCGTGAGGAAAGCTCCAACGATGCGATAGAAGCCGCAAAGAAATACATAGAGAAGAACTATACTCTCAACATTACACTTGAGGATGTATCACGCGAAGTTAATATCAGCTCTTATTATCTGAGCAGGATATTCAAGGAAGGAACGGGTGAGAACTTCATCGATTATCTTACCAAGCTGAGGATAGAAAAAGCCAAGGAGCTTCTCAGTACCACGCAGTATTCCATGAAGGAGATCTGCGCAAGATCCGGATATTCGGATCCCAATTATTTCAGTAAGACATTTAAGAAAAATGTAGGAGTGACACCTACGGAATACAGAGAGGGTAAATAATTGAAGAGAAGTATCACGGCAATAATCTTATCCGCACTTCTGCTTTTGGCATCTTGTTCGGGAACACCCGGCGAGACGACATCCGATGCGTCGCAGGGAGAGGACCAGATTGAGATCGGAATGAGTTTTGACTCTTTCGTCATCGAAAGATGGCAGAGAGACAGGGACGTATTCGTATCCACCGCAAAGGAACTCGGTGCGACCGTAAATGTGCAGAATGCAAACGGCGATATCGAAAAGCAGAAGGAACAGATAGAGTATTTCATTAATAAAGGTGTCGATGTCATAGTCATCGTCTGCATTGATTCCGAATCCCTCAGGGAGCAGGTTGAAAAAGCAAGGAATGCCGGCATAAAGATAATCGCCTACGACAGACTTATAACGGATTCGAATGTCGATCTGTATATAACTTTCGATAACTATATGGTAGGTCAGCTTATGGCGGAAGCTTTCCTCAGAAACGGACTTCAGGGCGGAAAGGTTCTCATGCTCGGCGGTTCGCCCACCGACAATAATGTACCTTTGGTCGAAGCCGGATTCAGGGATGTCTGTGCAAAATACAGGATGGAGATAGTAGATTCCATCCACTGCGACGGCTGGAGAGCGGAAATAGCGGGAGATTACATATACAGTCATCCCGAGACCGTTGCGGATGTCGATGCGATAATGTGTGGGAACGATAACCTTGCAGGTCAGGTTATCCAGGCCCTTTCGGTCCAGAGGCTTGCGGGAGAGATACCCGTGGTCGGCCAGGATGCGGATCTTGAGGCGTGTCAGAGAATAGTTGAGGGCACGCAGACGATGACGGTATATAAGCCGTTTGAAAGGCTCGCAAAGCGCGCGGCGGAATGTGCGATTGCCCTTGCAAGAGGCGAGGAACTTACCGGAGACGATATAACCACAATAAATGACGGAAGCTTTGACATACCCTATATAGGACTCGATCCCATAGCCGTAACTGCCGAAAATATGGATGAAGTCATTATAAACAGCGGATTCCACCTTAAAGAAGACGTTTATCTGTATGCCAGATAAAGGGTAAATTATTGCTTACAGCCGTGCCGGATGACAAAAAATATCCGGTACGGCTTTTTTGATGCCATAATCATAAAAAAAATTTCAAGACCCATAAAAATTAATTCCACTTGGTCCGTGTTACTTTATACGTGCAACAAAAATTTTTCCTAAAAGAAAGGGAGAACAAAAATTATGAAAAGGAAACTTTTAAGTTTGTTGCTTGCAGCATCAATGCTTACCGCAGTCCTTGCAGGATGCGGACAGAGCGGCAATGATACTACAGGCGGCCAGACAGGCAATGATCAGCAGCAGGTAGTTGATAACGGCGGAGACGATGTTACCACTCCCGCACCTTCAGATGACGGCGCGATCAAAGTCGGCGTTGCAATGCCTACCAAGGATCTCCAGAGATGGAACCAGGACGGCGCTAACATGAAGGAACAGCTCGAGGCAGCTGGATACGAAGTAGATCTTCAGTATGCATCAAACGACGTTCCCACTCAGGTTTCTCAGATCGAGAACATGATCAACTCAGGATGCAAGGTACTTGTTATCGCTTCCATCGAAGGCGATTCACTCGGAACCGTTCTTGAGCAGGCAAAAGAGAATAACATTCCCGTTATCGCTTATGACCGTCTCATCATGAACTCCGATGCAGTTACCTACTATGCTACCTTCGACAACAAGCTCGTAGGAATCAAGCAGGGACAGTACATCGAGCAGCAGCTCGGACTTGCAAGCGGCGCAGGCCCCTTCAACATCGAGCTCATCACCGGTGATCCCGGAGACAACAACGCAAGATTCTTCTGGGGCGGCGCTATGGAAGTTCTTCAGCCCTACATCGACAACGGCCAGCTTGTAGTAAGATCCGGCCAGACCGATTTCGAGACCTGCGCAACCGCTAACTGGGCAACCGAGAATGCACAGAACAGATTTGATGCTATCATCTCTGCTTACTATTCAGACGGAACTACCCTTGACGCTGTTATGGCTTCCAACGATTCTACCGCACAGGGTGTTACCACCTCTCTTGAGAACAACTACACCGGCGCTTGGCCCATCATCACCGGCCAGGACTGCGATATCGTAAGCGTACAGAACATGATCGCAGGCAAGCAGTCAATGTCCATCTTCAAGGATACCCGTACACTTGCAGCTAAGACTGTTGAGATGGTTGACGCAATCCTTAAGGGCGGCGAGGCTCCCGTTAACGATAAGGAAACTTATGACAACGGAACCGGCATCATCCCTTCATACCTCTGCGAGCCCGTATTTGCTGACATCAACAACTACAAAGAGCTCCTCATCGATTCAGGTTACTACACCGAGGATCAGCTTAAGTAATCATTAGTTCATATTTTTGGCACAGGCGGGTTAACCCCCGCCTGTGTTATGGGGTAGAGACAGCAGCGTGTATGCGAAGGAGGAATTAAGTTGGCTGACTATATACTTGAAATGCGGAATATAACCAAAACATTCCCCGGAGTCAAGGCCCTCGACAATGTTCAGCTTCAGGTTGAAAGGGGCGAGATTCACGCTCTTGTCGGAGAAAACGGCGCGGGAAAGTCAACTCTCATGAATGTTCTGAGCGGAATATATCCGTACGGATCATACGAGGGTGATATTGTATATAACAACGAAGTATGTAATTTCCATACCATTAAAGACAGTGAGGGCTGCGGGATAGTAATCATCCACCAGGAACTTGCCCTCGTTCCTTATATGACCATCGCCGAGAACATGTTCCTCGGCAACGAACGCGCTAACGGCGGCGTTATCAATTGGAATGAAACTTACGAGCTTGCGAAGAAGTACCTTGATATTGTAGGACTCAAGGAATCGCCGCAGACTCTTATCAAAGATATAGGCGTTGGTAAGCAGCAGCTTGTAGAGATAGCAAAGGCACTTGCCAAGAACGCAAAGCTTCTTATTCTCGATGAGCCTACATCATCACTTAACGAAGAGGATTCCAGAGCACTTCTCGAGCTTCTCCTGAAGTTCAAGAAGGACGGAATGACCTCGATAATCATTTCCCATAAGCTTAACGAAGTATCATATGTTGCGGACAAGATCACAGTCATCAGAGACGGCTGCTCGATCGAAACCCTTGACAAGCAGGTTGATGACTTCTCGGAGAGCAGGATCATCAAGGGAATGGTAGGACGTGAAATGTCCGACAGATTCCCGAAGCGTGAGCCCCATATCTCTGACATCAAGCTGGAAGTTAAGAACTGGACTGCATATCATCCTCTCTATTCGGAGAGAAAGGTTGTCGATAATGTCAACTTCAATGTAAGGAAGGGTGAGATCGTCGGCATCTCCGGACTCATGGGTGCGGGCAGAACAGAGCTTGCAATGAGCCTTTTCGGAAAGAGCTATGGAGAGAACATCTCCGGCGAGCTTTACATAGACGGTAAGGAAGTAAAGCTTAACTCCGTAAGCGATGCCATAGCACACGGACTTGCATATGTTACAGAGGACAGAAAGGGTAACGGACTTATCCTTTCAAATCCCATCAAGATAAATACCACACTTGCAAATCTTAACGGTGTCAGCAGGAACGGAATAATCGACAAAGACGAAGAGTACAACGTTGCATCCGAATACAGGGAAAAGCTGGGTATCAAGTGTCCGACCGTAGAACAGAACGTAGGTAATCTTTCCGGCGGTAACCAGCAGAAAGTCCTTCTTGCAAAGTGGATGTACACGGATCCCGATGTCCTGATCCTTGATGAACCGACAAGAGGTATCGATGTCGGTGCAAAGTACGAGATCTACTGCATTATGAACGACCTTGTTGCGGCAGGAAAATCAGTCATCATGATATCCTCCGAGATGCCCGAGATACTCGGTATGTGTGACAGGATCTACGTCATGAACGAAGGAAAGATGGTTGCCGAACTTAAGGGCAGCGAAGCAAGTCAGGAAATAATCATGTCTCACATAATCAAAACTGCTTAAGGAAGGATTGAAGGAGAATAAAATGAGCAAAACAAAAACACTTGATTTCGTAAAGAAATATACGATGATCATTGTACTGATCCTCGTCATAGGACTTTTCGCGGTAGCTACCAAGGGAACCATTCTGCTTCCCATGAACGTATCCAGCCTTATCTCACAGAACGCATACGTGTTCATTCTTGCAACCGGTATGCTCCTGTGTATCCTGACCGGTGGTAACATCGATCTTTCCGTCGGTTCGGTAGTCTGCTTTACCGGTGCAGTCGGTGCAACCCTTATGGTCACCTACAAAGTGCCCTGGTATCTGGCAGTTATAATCATGCTTATCGTCGGTATTCTCATCGGTGCTTTCCAGGCTTTCTGGATCGCATTTGTAAGAATCCCTCCCTTCATCGTAACTCTTGCCGGAATGCTTATCTTCAGAGGTCTTTCCAACGTAGTCCTCAACGGTATGACCATCTCCGTCAAGAACTGCACCACATTTGTAAATGTATTCGGCGGCGGTGCCAACTGTTATATCCCCGATATCTTCAAGTTTAACGGATTCAATATGACATGTATGGTGGCAGGTGCCATTGCCGCAGCTCTTTTCATCGGACTTCAGATCAAGAACAGAGCAGCAAGACTCAAGAAGCACTACGAGGTTGAAGGAGCACTTTCATTCTGGGGCAAGCTCGTATTCATCTCCGCAGTTATCCTTGCTTTCTCATTCAGACTTTCACAGCACAAGGGTATTCCTACCGTTCTCGTATGGGTACTTCTCGTCATAATCATTTACGGCTTCATTACTTCCAGCACCAAGACCGGACGTTACTTCTACGCAGTAGGCGGTAACGAGAAGGCTACCAAGCTTTCCGGTATCAATACCAACAAGGTATACTTCCTTGCATACACCAACATGGGTCTGCTTGCAGCACTTGCAGGAATGGTAACCATCGCAAGACTTACCTCTGCACAGCCCACTTACGGACAGAACTATGAGATGGATGCCATCGGTTCCTGCTTCATCGGCGGTGCTTCGGCATACGGCGGAATCGGAACCGTTCCCGGAGTTATCATCGGTGCGGTTCTCATGGGAACCATCAACCTTGGTATGTCACTTATGGGAGTTGACCAGAACATGCAGAAGGTTGTTAAAGGTCTGGTTCTCCTCGCAGCCGTTATCTTTGATGTCGTTTCAAAGCGCGGCGGTAAACTGATCTCAAAGGACTGATATAAATATATAATCCTCCCTCCCTTTGGGAACAAAAAAGCAATTGTGCGGCCGGTCCCCCCCTCGCCGCACATTGCTTTTTTTATGCCCAGGATGTAAAATAAAGTGATATTTTGTTGATATTATGCCCACTTGAAAAAGCGGGCTTCCGGACGCTTCCGGATAGACTTTTTAAGGAATCAGAAATGGTTGAATGTGACGTTAAGATATCGTCGGGTGACCTGTACGATTACAACCTGAAATATACATACGGAAAACCCATCAATATCATCGCGGAGATCGCCGGGATCGCGGCGATCTGCTACGGTATTTATTCCAAAAACATACCCCTTGCGGTCATAGGCGCGGCCGTGCTCGTGTACCTGCCCGTAACTCTCTGGATAAGGAGCAAACAGACCGCTGCCCTTAATCCGGCTTTCAAAAAGCCGCTCCACTATGTCCTTGATGACGACGGTCTTACCGTCTCCCAGGATGACCAGACCCAGACCGTTGAGTGGGATAAGTGCTTAAAGGCTGTTTCCACATCCAGGAGCATACTTCTTTTTACATCGGGCGTAAGCGCCACCATTTTCCCCAGGGACCAGCTGGGGGATAAAACGGCGCTGGTGATACGCACAATAGCGGCCCATATGCCTCCCGACAGGGTCAATATAAAGGGATAACAAGTAAATGGGCGCAGGAACGAATATAACGGAATATGAATCCTTTTCCGAAGACGAAACGTTTGGTATCGGGAAAGAGTACGGCAAAAAGGCCCGGCCCGGGAGTGTATTTTCCCTTGAAGGCGACCTCGGAGTCGGAAAGACTGTTTTTGCCAAAGGCTTTGCGGAAGGCCTTGGGATCACAGAGACGGTCAACAGCCCGACATTCACCATAATGAAGGTGTATGAGGGCGGAAGGCTGGATCTGTACCACTATGACGCATACAGGATAGAAGATCCTTCCGAGATGGAAGAGATAGGATATACGGATTACTTTTACGGCGAGGGCACTTGCCTTATCGAATGGGCATGCAATATAGAAGAATACCTGCCCGAACACTTTACGAAGATATCCATAGAAAAGGATCCGGAAAAGGGATTTGACTACCGCAGGATAACGGTAAGCGAGATATGAAGATACTGGCACTTGATTCATCGGGACTTGTCGCAAGCTGTGCCGTCCTTGAGAAAAAGGAAAACGGCGAAGAAAAGATACTTGCGCTCTGCTCGACGGATTTCAAAAAAACACATTCGCAGACGCTCCTTCCTATGATCGACCATATATGCGCTCAGACGGATTCAAAGGCTGAGGATTTCGATGCGGTTGCCGTTGCCGCAGGCCCCGGTTCCTTTACCGGACTCAGGATAGGATCCGCTACCGCCAAGGCCATAGCGATGGCTGCGGATGTTCCCATAATAGAGGTTCCCACGCTTCTCGGGCTTGCATATAACTTCAGGTGCGAAAAGAGGCTTGTATGTCCGATGATGGACGCCAGAAGGAATCAGGTCTATTCCGCACTTTACGGTTTTGAGGACGGTAAGACCGTCACATATAAAGATCAGTCGGCACTTGCACTTGAAGATATGACGGAGCTTATAAACTCCCTCGGAAAGGAAGTCGTATTCCTCGGGGACGGAGCTGATGCATACAGGGATGAGATCGTAAGCAGGGTGAAAGTCCCGTTCGTATTTGCTCCCGCTCATTTAAACAGACAAAATGCCGCATCGGTCGCGGTACTTGCCTCCGGAATGTATGCGGAAGGCAAAACGGTAAATGCCGACGATCACAGCCCGGAATATTTACGCGTATCCCAGGCCGAAAGAGAAGGTGCGAAGGATTTCAATCTGACATAGCTTAAGTTTCATCAGAGGTGGGGATCATGGAACAGACTATCAGGGAAATTAAGGTAAGGCGTATGGAGGTCAGCGATATCGGACCTCTGGCTAACATCGAGAAGCAGTGCTTTTCGAGGCCGTGGTCGGAAAGAGAATTCGGCCATCTGGTCGGAAAGACCGATGCGCTCTATCTTGTCGCCGATGTTACCTTTGAAGACGGAATGAGAAAGATCGTCGGGACCGCAGGCATGAGGATCCTCGGAAACGAAGGGGATATAGACAATGTTGCGGTGCTTCCCGAATTCAGGAATCTCGGTATAGCCGGAAAGCTTCTTGACGGACTTCTCGATATGGGAAGGCAGAAGGGAGTGACCGAATTCACTCTCGAGGTCCGTGTCGGTAACGAATATGCAATAAAGCTTTACGAAAAAGCAGGCTTTGTATCCGAGGGGATCCGCCCCGGATTTTACGAGGATCCCAAGGAAGATGCCAACATCATGTGGATCCGCAGCAAACAGTAATGTTCTTATCGGAGTATTTAAATGGTTGATGTAACACTGCTCGGAACGGGAGGAATGATGCCTCTGCCTTACAGATGGCTGACCTCTCTCATGATCAGATATAACGGCAGCTCACTTCTCATCGACTGCGGCGAAGGCACGCAGATCACGATGAAGCAGAGAGGCTGGAGTGCAAATCCCATAGATGTGATCTGCTTTACCCATTATCACGCGGATCATATAAGCGGCCTTCCGGGACTGCTTCTGGATATGGCCAATTCCGACAGGACGGAGCCTGTGACGCTTATCGGACCCAAGGGACTTGAAAGGGTTGTGAGCGGACTCAGGGTGATAGCTCCCGAGCTTCCTTTTGAAGTAAAGCTCACAGAGTTTTCCGGTGAAGGAGAATCGTTCGAACTATTCGGATACAGACTTAAGTCATTCAAAGTAAACCACAGCGTAACATGCTACGGATATACATTTGAGATCGATCGTGCGGGAAGATTCGATAAGGATGCGGCGGTTGCAAATAACATTCCTCTTGAATTCTGGAGCAGGCTTCAAAACGGTGAGACCATTGTAAGCGGTGATGTTACTTATGAACCTTCAATGGTAATGGGGCCTGACAGAAAAGGCATCAAGGTCACATACTGTACCGATACAAGACCGGTCCCTGCCATAACGGAAAATGCCGCGGGAAGCGACCTGTGCATTCTTGAAGGTATGTACGGTGAAGCAGAGGATGCTCCCAAGGCGCTCAAGAAGAAGCACATGACCATGCAGGAAGCTGCGGCGATCGCAGCGCAGGCCGGTGTCCATGAACTGTGGCTCACACATTTTTCACCTTCCATGGGAAGGGCGAAGAAGTACGAAACCGAGATAAAGGAAATATTCCCCTCATCGCTGATCCCCAAGGACGGCGAGACAAGGGAACTGAATTTTGAAGAAGACTAACGGAAACTGTTAACACCAACCGGGAAGGATCCCATGAAGTCCGGACAGATCAGAGTGACAATCATCATATTGATCCTTGTATTCGGCCTGGTAGGATATTATTCCTATCTTACGGGCAAGGCCAAGACCGATGCCAGGGAAGCCGAGATGACGGCCGTGGAAAAGATTCTTTCCAGGGACCTTGTAAGTAATTATCCTCCGACACCCAAGGAAGTGATGAAATACTACAACGACATCATGATCTGTTACTACAGTGACGATGTTTCGAATGACGAGATAGACGAACTCGGCATAAGGGCAAGAGAACTTTTCGATCCCGACCTTCAGGCGATCAACGAGACCGGTTCCTACCTGGTAAGGCTTCACTCCGATATAAGGGAGTACAAGGAGGCCGGCAGGAAGATCACCAATGCCTCGACTGCGGCCAGCACCAATGTTGACTATTACGAGCGTGACGGACACAGCTTCGCAAGACTTCTGTGCACATACAATGTCAGCGAGAACAACAATAACTACACGCTGAAGCTTATATATCTGCTTAGAAAGGATCCTTCCGATAAGCGCTGGAAGATATTCGGCTGGGATCTTATGGAGAATGTTGATCTTACCGGCGAAGGAGCGCCTTCCGCCGAAGAGAACTGATCGTGATTATGAGTACCATTCTATCGGAAAATAAAGATCTGCTCGTTCTTGGTATTGAATCATCCTGTGACGAGACCGCTGCGTCCGTTATCAGGGGATGCCGAAGTGTTCTTTCAAATGTCATATATTCGCAGATAGACATCCATACCGTTTACGGAGGAGTTGTTCCCGAGATCGCATCGAGGGGACATATCGAGAAGATCAATCTCGTTGTAAAGCAGGCTCTGTCCGAAGCGGGTGTGGGTTTAAAGGATCTGGATGCAATAGCCGTAACCTACGGTCCCGGACTTGTAGGTGCGCTTCTTGTCGGAGTCGCTCATGCAAAGGCTCTCGGCTGGGCAGCGGGCGTTCCCGTAGTCGGAGTAAACCACATCGAGGGACATATCTGTGCAAACTTTATCTCCAATCCCGAACTTGAGCCTCCCTTTATGTGCCTTGTTGCATCGGGTGGTCATTCACATTTGGTAAATGTTTCGGGGTACGGTGAATATGAGATCATCGCAAGAACCCGTGACGATGCGGCGGGAGAGGCCTTTGACAAGGTTGCGAGGGCTATAGGACTCGGATATCCCGGCGGCCCCAAGATAGACAAGGCGGCGCGTGAAGGTGATCCGGACGCGATAGTATTTCCCAGGGCCAAGGTCAGGGAAAATGAATATGATTTTTCATTCAGTGGCCTTAAGAGTGCCGTTCTCAATTATCTCAATTCCTGCAATATGAAGGGTGAGAAGATCAATACCGCGGATGTTGCCGCATCCTTCCAGAAGGCGGCAGTCGATACCCTTGTCGGACACAGCATGCAGGCTGCAAGTGACAGAGGTGTCAAAAAGTTTGCGATAGCGGGAGGAGTTGCATCCAATTCATCCCTGAGAAAAGCATTCGAAGAAGAGTGCGATAAGAGGGGAATAGAATTCTTAAGACCGGAGCCCATATACTGCACCGACAACGGAGCGATGATAGGAGTCGCAGGCTCATATGACTATCTCCTCGGTTACAGGAGCGGACTTGATCTTAATGCGGTGCCTAATCTGTCGATAGGCGAAAGAAAGGGAGTGTTTAAGGTATGAGCCGTAAAAGAAATGCTCTCGTACTCCTTGCCGGAGGCAGGGGAACAAGAATGGGCGCCGGCGTGCATAAACAGTTCCTCGAGCTCGGGGGAAAACCGCTCATCTGGCACAGTCTGAATACGGTTCAAAAGTCTGACCTTATAGATGATGTCATACTCGTTTCCGGTGAGGAAGACATGGCACAGATCAGGGAGCTCGTAAGCAGATACGGTTTCGATAAGGTCAGTATGATAGTAAAGGGCGGGGAGGAAAGATACCTTTCCGTGGCCAACGGTGTAAAGGCAATCTTCGAAAGAGGAAAGGAATGCGAAGCTTTTACCGGAACGCCCGAGATAATACTCGTGCACGACGGGGCCAGACCTTTTCTCGATGATGAGATCATCGGAAGGTGCCTTGAAGGAGTTGAAGAAACCGGAGCGTGTGTTGCGGCAGTTCCGAGCAAGGATACGGTAAAGCTTGCGGATGACAATGATATCGTCACAAGCGAACCGCCGCGTAAACAGGTCTGGAATATGCAGACGCCTCAGGTTTTCTATTCGCAGATCCTGCATGAAGCCTGTGTAAAAGCTTCCGAAGCGGACAGGGATGCGGGAATAACGGATGACGCCCGTATGGTGAGCATTTTTACGGAAACAAAGATCAAGCTTGTCATGGGCAGCTATGAAAATATCAAGATAACAACACCGGTCGATGTACTTATAGCCGGTAAGATACTGGAGGACAAAATTGGACATATCTCTTAAGATCGCCGAAGAACTGAAGATAAAAAAATCCCAGGTGGATGCCGCTGTGGGACTTATCGATGAAGGAAACACCATTCCGTTCATCGCAAGATACAGAAAGGAAGTCACAGGTTCATTAAATGACGAACAGCTCAGAAGCCTTCATGAAAGGCTTGTCTATCTGAGAAACCTCGAAGAAAAGAAAGCCTCATATATCGCCTCCATTGATGAGCAGGGAAAGCTTACCGATGAGCTGAAGGCCAAGATTGAAGCGGCCGAAAAGCTTGTCACTCTTGAAGATCTCTACAGACCCTATAAGCAGAAGAAAAAGACAAGAGCATCGGCTGCAAAGGCAAGGGGACTCGAACCTCTTGCAGAGTATATACTTGCACAGACCGCCGTTTCTCCAGTTGAAGAGGAAGCCGCCAAGTATGTCACCGGCAAGATTGCTCCCGAAAATGACACCAAAGAAGCTGCGGTAAAGGCTGCCGAGAAGGAAGTTCCCGATACCGCTGCCGCCATCGCGGGCGCATGCGATATCATTGCCGAGAGAATTTCCGATGATGCGGACGTAAGAAGCTATTTAAGAGAACTTACCGTTGCCGAAGGAAATCTCGTTTCCGTTGCGAAGGATGCCGGGGCGGAATCCGTATATACCAATTATTATGATTATTCCGAGCCTGTCTCCAAGGTTGTCGGTCACAGGATCCTTGCAATAAACAGAGGAGAAGCGGAGAAGATCCTTACCGTTTCCGTACAGGCTCCCACCGAGAAGGCGGTCGGATATCTGGAAAAGAAGTACATAACTTCCGACAACGAATATACTACTCCTCTCCTTAAGGCTACCGTGCAGGATGCATATGACAGACTCATTGCTCCCGCCGTCGAAAGAGATATAAGAAGCGATCTTACATCCAGGGCAGAGGACGGAGCAATCGATGTATTCGGCAAGAACTTAAAGCAGCTCCTTATGCAGCCTCCCATCGCAGGATGCACCGTTCTCGGATGGGATCCCGCATTCAGGACGGGATGCAAGCTTTCAATCGTCGATCCCACGGGAAAGGTTCTTGACACTCGTGTCATTTATCCCACCGAGCCCCAGAACAAAGTTGAAGAATCCAAGAACATCGTCAAGGTTCTTATCAAAAAGTACGGTGTAAACCTTATTTCCGTAGGTAACGGAACCGCATCGAGAGAATCCGAAGCCATCATTGCGGAGATCATAAGCGAGATTCCCGAATCACACGTACAGTACGTTATCACCAACGAAGCAGGCGCTTCCGTATATTCCGCAAGCGCACTTGCGACTGAGGAGTTCCCGAATTTCGACGTTGGTCAGAGAAGCGCAACTTCCATCGCAAGAAGAGTTCAGGATCCCCTTGCGGAGCTTGTTAAGATAGATCCGCAGTCCATCGGTGTCGGACAGTACCAGCATGACTGTGACCAGAAAAAACTTGCCGAGACTCTCGGCGGTGTTGTCGAAGATGCGGTTAACAGTGTAGGCGTTGATCTCAATACCGCTTCAGCTGCGCTTCTTAAGTATGTTTCCGGCGTATCCGCGGCACTTGCCAAGAACATAGTTACCTACAGGGAAGAGAACGGAAGATTCGAATCAAGAGCCCAGCTCAAGAAGGTACCCAAGCTCGGACCCAAGGCATTCGAGCAGTGTGCCGGCTTCTTACGCATAAACGGCGGTAAGGATCCCCTCGACCAGACATCGGTGCATCCCGAGAGCTATGATGCGGCAAGAAAGCTTCTCGATAAGATGGGATGTGAGATCAGGGATGAGAAAGCGATCAAGGCTTATGAGATGACGGCCGACAAGATAAAGCTTTCCGAGGAACTCGGAATAGGTGAGATCACACTTACCGATATCTTCCATGAACTCGAAAAGCCCGGAAGAGATCCCAGAGAGGATATGCCCAAGCCCGTTCTCAGAAGCGATGTTCTCGACATCAAGGATCTTAAGCCCGGAATGATCCTGAAAGGAACCGTAAGAAATGTGATCGACTTCGGCGCATTTGTCGATATCGGTGTTCATCAGGACGGTCTCGTTCACATTTCAAGAATGACCGACCATTATATCAAGCATCCTCTTGAAGTTGTATCGGTCGGTGATATCGTAGAAGTTAGAGTGGTCGATGTCGATGCGGTCAAGCAGAGGATCTCTCTTTCCATGAGACTTGATGATGACGGAAGCTCCGAGAAGAAGGTTCCGGGTGCCGGAGCACCCAAGACTAATGCTCTGCGTAATGACAGACTGGACAGACCCCGCAGGGATAATTCGGACAGACCCCGCAGAGACGATCGGAAGCCTGCCGGAAGAAGCGAGGAATTTGCTCCCGGTACCATCGGATATATGCTTGCCCATCAGAAGAAAAAATAAACCTGTGCGTTTTATGACTTTCATGTCATGTTTGCGAGGAATGTTTTATGAAGAAACTGAAGGAATTACTTGAGAAGAAGTGGTTTGCTTATACCTTTGCCGCCTGCATTGCGGTTGTTCTCTATGTTGTGCTCACGCATTTTTCCGGCATAGGCAGTTTTTTTGCGGCGTTCAAGGATGTTGTTTCACCCGTTATATGCGGAGCCGTAATGGCGTATCTTATGAACCCCATATGCAAATTCTTTGAGAAAAAGTGTTTCCGCAAAGTGAAGAAAGAAAGATTCAGACATACGCTTGCTGTGATACTGACCGTTCTCCTGGTTGTCCTTGCCGGAGCACTTCTCTGCATAGCACTGATCCCCTCACTGGTTAAGAGCATATCCGTGCTGATATCCAATGTGCCTGCTTATGCGGAAAATCTGGAAGCCAATCTTGATAAGCTTTCGGTTACGCTTTCCAAGTTCGGTATCAATGTAGAAGATATAGAAAGATCCATTGAGAAGAGTTTCACGGATCTGATAAAGACCATTCCCGATAATATCGGGACGATATTCTCCACATCCGTAAGCCTCGGAAGTTCTCTTTTCAATCTTGTTATCGGATTCATTCTTGCGGTTTATTTCATTGCGGATAAAGAGAAGTTCAAAAACAGCATAAGGCGTATACGCCATGCACTCCTTACCGATAAGAAATATGCTTCCCACACTGCATTCTGGAAAAAGTGCCATGAGATCCTTATCAGGTATCTGGGATTCGATATTCTTGACGGCATCATCGTGGGTGTAGTGAATGCGGTATTCATGGTGATCGCTCAGATCCCTTATGTACCTCTGATCTCGGTGCTCGTAGGCGTTACCAATCTTATTCCTACATTCGGACCAATGATAGGTGCCGCGATAGGTGCATTCATACTTGTACTGGTCGATCCCATGCAGGCACTCATATTCCTGATATTTACACTTGTACTTCAGCTTGTTGACGGTTATGTGCTCAAGCCCAAGCTCTTCGGAGATTCGCTGGGTGTACCGGCTGCATGGGTCCTCATTTCCATCGTTGTGGGCGGAAAGCTGTTCAGTGTTGCCGGAATCATCCTGGCCATTCCCTTTGCGGCTATAGTGGTATTCACATATGAAGAACTCATTATGCCTCTGCTTTTGGAACATAAGGCCCGGAAAGAGAAGATAGAAGCAGTGAATGACAAGTCGGAAGAAGAGTGACCAAAACGCTTGCAAACACAGTATTTATAAAGCCTGCAGGGCATTCCTGCAGGCTTTCTTCATTAGCAAATTGCAATTCAGAAAAGAAATATGTAAAATATAGTTGACATTATGCTATCGAGGATGTATTATCATTACAGAAGCTTCCGAAAGATGTTTTTACCGACGGGTAAACATACAAAACATCCGGTACAAGACAACAAACATACTTCTTTAACAGAAAGGAACAATAAAATGAGAAAGATCAATTTTGCAAGCTTTAAGGAACTCCCCAAACACGTATTTGTATGCTGGATGATCTCCACGATCCTCTGTGCACTCGCGATCATATTTCTGTCCCTCGATATTTTCGCCGGCATGTGGAATATGCATAATCCGGGAATGCTCATGCTGATCGTCGCTCAGTCAATGAATTTCTTCTTCATATGCAAGTACAGGGACAGGATCTATCCCAGATAAATAAACGATTCCCGGGATGCGAAATGCCCCGGAGTGAAAGGAGTAAGAAATGAATGTTACAGGCATAGCAGTTGGTTTAGGTTTGATCTTCGGATTGTTTTTGGTTCTGGTCCTGTATCTGGCTATCCATACCGACGGCAAGGTGATGGGAAAATATGATGAAAAGCAGATCCTGGCAAGAGGCCGTTCTTATACATATGCGTTTTATACGCTTGTTGCTTCCAATATGATCATGATGGCTCTTTACGCAATGAATGCACCTGTTCCGTTCGAACCATATATTGCATTTTTCATCGCGCTGATTCCTTCGGGTTTTGTTCAGGGGTTCTTTGCCATATGGAATGACGCCGATGAGGGACTTAATGCTAAGAAGAAAGCGGTGTTCAAGTCATATATCTGGATTGGTATTGCAAATCTGGTTTCGGCGATATTCTTTATCGCGACCGGCATGATGTATGTGGATGGGAAATTCACTATCGGACTTGTGGCTCTTCTGTGCGGTTTTATGATGTTCTTTTTGGCTGCCGTCACCTGCATCAGGAACCGCATCCGGGCAAAGGAAGAAGAGGAGGATTGAGCTTATGAAGAATCTCAGGCTTAAAGCCGCCAGGGCTTCACTCGATCTTTCACAGGAGGATCTTGCGGCAAAGTGCGGTGTATCCAGACAGACCATAAGTGCCATAGAAAAAGGTGATTACAACCCGACGATCAATCTGTGCATTTCAATATGCAAAGTCCTGAATAAAACACTCGATGAATTATTCTGGGAAGATGAGGTCTGACGGGAAAAAGAAGGCACCGGCCGAGGCGTTTTCGGATAGCTTCGGCCGGTGCTTTTTTGTATAATTATACGGCCGTTTTTTACATACTAAATATAGTTGAAAAAATCTTGAAAATTGTGTTGACTATGGCGGGTGATTTTGCTAATATAATCGTTGCCGCTGTGCTGGCGCTTTTATTTTTTTGTGCTCTAACAGCCTGGAGAGGTATCGAAGCGGTCATAACGAGGCGGTCT
>JAEEGG010004463.1_pt1 | contig 33850 bp, 18 predicted proteins | sample 9134161 | NCBI WGS metagenome assembly JAEEGG01 (sample SAMN16246543, study PRJNA631951) | gut metagenome | biome: gut microbiome; feature: rumen; material: CR-attached | host: Bos | place: Iran: Karaj | collected 2018-10 | reverse complement strand
TAATTACGGAAATTCCAATCTATATGACTGAATCCCAAAAGTTTTGGATTAATTCTTGCATCCCCGTCTGCAAATTCCATGTGTTGGATGACATTTGGTTTCCAGCCAACTCTTGGAGTGATGAATGTTCCCAGTTTCATCATTCCCTTAGTCATTTTTTCATCGCTCCCGCCTGAAAATTGTTTAATCAAAAGTGGAAAGCCTATTGACCAAGCAGTGGTATAGATTGGATTATCTAATTTAACCACAGGGTTTCCGTACCATCCAAATCTTTTAATCTGTGCATCTGCATTGATGGTAAAAAATGATAGCAGCAGAACTACCACTGAAAATTTAATTTTTGTTTTCATAAAGCTATAGATTTATATGTTTATAATAAAATAATGTATTTGAGTGTTTAAAATAAAAGTTTATCATGCTAAACGAAAAAGAATCGCTTCTTTTGTATGTTCATCATATATGGAACAACAGCTCAAACTGGCGGAGATGAATCAGAATAAATCGCAAAAGACGGTTTAGACTTTGATTTCATATTAATTTCTGATTGGTAAGATGCATTCATAATCGGCAGTATCGGTTTACAGATTATGACATAAAAAAAGCGTGGAACTAAAAGTTGTCGGTTCCACGAAACGAGGCTCTAGCATGCCCACCAAAGTTGAACAGACAACGTTAGAGCCCACGCCGATATGATAAAACACCAACTGGGAAACTACAAGTATATATCAGACCTAAAGACGGTGCTGTATATATACAAAGAATCCCAAGGGTGAAAAATCACACCAAGGGGCATCTACCGTTGCTATGCTCAAGACTTTGGTTTGGAAGTTGCTAGATTCCGTTTCGTCTTAAACACAGCGTTAGTAAACGCCTTTAATATGTCTGGATAAAGAACTCTTCTTCGGTTGAAAACGTCAGGCAATAGTTCTCAAATCCAATTGCAAATTTATTGTTTTTTTGTTTATCTTGCAATTTTTTGTGAAATATTTTTTATTTTTACATAAAAAATGTTACTTTCGGTTAAAAAAGATTATTTCATTCATAGTTTGTTATTTTTTTGTTATTTTGCAGAACTTTCGGGATTTGGCTGCAACACTGTTGCAGCATACATGACAACGGAACAATCAAAAAAAATGCGATATATAACAAATAAAGACTCAACAAAATGCTAAGATATGGACTGGGAAACGTATAAGAAACATGAAGAATATGCCAGTGAGAAGAATCCTTCTATGCATCGGAGATGCATAGGTCATGATTATGGTTCAAGATGCATATATCTAATTACAATGACAACAGAGGAAAGGAAACCTCTTTTTGGACAATTGAGAGGAGATGCTGATGCTCCTGAAGGCGCAGCCGATGCACCATATATAGAACTGTCGGAATTGGGGAAAGCTGTTAAGGCCTGTTGGAAGGCTATCGAAATGCATCATAAAGAGGTACGGGTGTTGGCCATCTAGGTGATGCCAGACCATCTTCACGGGATTCTTTTTGTTGAAGAACAGATGCAAGGGCATTTGGGCAGTATTATCAGAGGCTTTAAGGCTAGATGTAACAAGGAATTCAGAAGGCTGACGGGATACAAGCTGCAACACTGTTTCAGCACACAAGACAACAGAAAACAAGAAGAGACGGAACTACAAAAGACTACTATTGATTAAGGCAAGGCAGCTTTGATCATCTGTCCTGCGTATGCAAGGGAAAAGATGGAGATGGAAACGGATGGTGCTTTTGCGATTTCCTCGGAAAAAGAGAGGACGGTTGAGCCGGTTGTGATGACATCATCTACGATGAGGACGTGGTGACCTTGGATTTTCTGTGGATTGACAAGACGGAAGATGTTTTTGACGTTTTCTTTGCGCTGTTCGTGGTCGAGATGAGTCTGTGTAGGGTTGTTGACCGCTCTTATCGCCACATCGTCTGCAACGGGGATGCCGGTCTGGACGGAGAGCCCTTTGGCGATGTAGTCAGTCTGGTTGTAGCCCCGCTGCCGTTTTTTCTTCTTAGCCAATGGAAGCGGTATGATGAAGTCGATTCCGTCGAAGAAATCCGTGTCGGCATTCTCTCTTGCAAACACCCTGGCGAGAACGGTCGCCGCCTCGGGACGGTCGAAATACTTGATATTATGAAGGATGCGGCGCGTCTGCTCACCCTCATACTGGAACATGCTGGCAGCACGGACGATTGGAATTCGTCCCCAGAACAGTCGCTCGATGACGCTGTGCACTTCCCCACCCTCGTATTCGATACGGTTGAGCGTGCGCAGGCAGGTTGCGCAGATTTCCTTCTCCGTCAATGCAAGCCTCCGCTCACACATGCAGCAGTAGCGGGGAAAGAAGAAATCGAGGAAAGGGGAGAAAAAATTCTTCATTATGAATTTTTTAAGTGAATAGTGAATAGTGTATTTACTCAACTAATTGTATTCAATCGCAGGTAATTGTATTTAATCGCAGGTAATTGTATTCAATCGCAGGAATATAGAATCAGATTGCTCAGGTAATAGTATGTTTATACATCTTGTTTGCAAATATAGCAAAAATATAATGAAAAACAGTGCAAGAAATAAAAAATCGGCAAATAAGCCATAAATACTTTTTGTTATTAAATAATCTTTGTATCTTTGTAAACGCAAGTCTGATACTACTTATTTACTTATATACTACTAATTACTACTAATAACTAATACGGATTGTTATGAAAAAGATTCTATTTTTATTACTGACACTGTTGGCATCAGTCAATATGTATGCTCAGACTGTGGCTTACATAGACGTCAACGGTGAGACCAAAACGCTGTCTTCGCTGAAGTACACAGCGATTACCGACCAGACGGAACTGACCGACGGCTGGTATGTGGTGAATCGAGATGTGACAATCAACGAGCGCATTCGTATCACTGGCAAGGTAAACCTAATCCTGTCGGACGGTAAAACCCTTACCGTCCCGAAGGGAATCAGCCTGTCGCCCGGCAACGAGCTTCACATCTATGGTCAGAAGTCATGCACGGGCAACTTAATTGCAGGTCCTGCCGAAGCGAACAATGCCGGCATCGGCGGTGAGATTCACGGTGACTGCGGCACCCTTGAAGTGAACGGCGGCAATGTGACAGCGACCGCAGGTACCTACGCAGCCGGTATCGGCGGTGGTGCTCAGGGCAACTGGGCAGGCGGTTGGGGCAACGGCGGAACAGTGACCATCAACGGCGGCAGCGTGACCGCCACGGGCAGCGAATACGGTGCTGCCATTGGCGGCGGCGGTAATCACACCACTATGTCAGCTGCCATTCCCGGCAGTGGCGGAAGCCTTATCATCAAAGGCGGTAAGGTGAAAGCCATAGGCAATAATACCAATTACAGCATCGGTCCCGGTCGGTCGAAAAACGAAAGCGTTCAGGGACCCTACGGCAAGCTTCGTTTAGGCTGGACCAATCCGACAGACCGGATTTCCATGTTGTCGGTATATGCTGAAGTATTCTTTGACTCACAGTTTGTCAATGCGGAGACCCAGGAGGAAATCACCAAACCAGAGCAGATTGCAGGCGTGACCATTGCCCCCAAACTTGACAACAACATCGACATCAGCTATATCGACGCAGACGGTAAGGAGCAAAAACTTGCCGCCGGCACATACACCATGTTGACCAACCAGACGGAACTGAGTGGTGACAACGTCTGGTATGTGGTCAACCGAGATGTCACGATCAGCGACCGCATCTACGTTTTCGGAAAGGTTCACCTCGTACTTCTTGACGAATGTACGCTTACCGCTCCGAGAGGTCTCCGCGTATATGCTTCAGACGAGCTTAACATCTACGGTCAGTCGGGGTGCACCGGTGCACTGAACGCCGGTCCCGCCGCAGACTACGAGGCTGGCATCGGCGGTAACATCCACGATGACAGCGGCAGAATCGTGATTAACGGCGGCATGATAACCGCCAAGGCGGGCTACTGCGCCGCCGGCATCGGCGGCGGCGCTCAAGGCTACTGGGCTGGCAACTACGGGAATAACGGCACTGTGATTATCAACGGCGGCGTTGTGACAGCCATTGGCAACCTCTATGGCTCCGGCATCGGCGGCGGCGGTAATCACAAAGCTTCTTCAAAGGCCATCCCTGGCAGCGGCGGCACCGTCATTATCAACGGCGGTGACGTGACAGCTTGTGGCGGCTTGTCAGATGATGGAGTGATGAGAAGTTTCAGCATCGGTCCCGGAATGGCACCACTCGGCAGTCCTACGGGCGAGGTCGGCACGCTTCAACTTGGGTGGCGTAACCCTACCGACCACATCTACGTTCCATACGGTGTTCAAGCAAAAGTAACCCTCAACTCGCCGTTTATATATGCTGAAGATAAGGAAGATGTTTCAGAAAACGACCATCTCGTTGACTACTTATTTATTAAAATGACCGATATACTCCCGAAAATCGAAAATAACGTAGATGTGGCTTATATAGACGCCGATGGTAAGAATCAGACCCTGTCCAAGGGATCATACACCTTAATCAGTAACCAGGAGGAACTTACAAGCGGCTGGTATGTTGTGGATCAAGACATGACGCTCAGTTCCCGTGTCAACATCAACGGGACTGTCCACCTTGTTCTGACCGACGGCCACACCCTGACAGCAAGCAAGGGAATCCGGCTGACTGAAGGCAACGAGCTTGACATTTACGGACAGACCTTAGGCACAGGCACGCTGACCTCCGTTTCCGGTGAAAAATGGCAATCAGGAATAGGCGGTAACGCTCATGAAACCGGTGGTAAGCTTGTTGTGAACGGCGGTGATGTAACTGCCACCGGCAACTATCATGGAAGCGGCATCGGCGGCGGCGGCAACGACTGGCGGGGCTGTTGGGGTGACGGTGGCACCTTCATCCTGAACGGCGGAACAGTGAAAGCCAATGGCAACGGCTACGGTGCGGGCATCGGCGGCGGCGGCTATTTTCAAAGTGGTGCGGGAGTGTCGGGCGGCAATGGCGGTACTGCCATCATCAATGGCGGTTACCTGTCAGCAACTTCTCCCAATGGTTACGGAATCGGTTCGGGCTCAACCCCCGACCGCCAAGAAGGTAATCCCACCACGCTTCAACTCAGCTGGCGCAACCTGACAGACGAGTTTTTCATCTCGTCGGACAAAGCAGATGTGACCCTGAAGAAAGACTTCCTAAGCGCCGACACACATGAGCCGGTCCGTGCTGACAGCATCAGCGGTTTCATCATGATACCTGATGAAAACAACCGAGACGATATTGCCTATATCGATGCTGCAGGCGAGGAGCAGACCATCTCCGGCGGCAGCTACACCACCCTTTATGACCAGTCGGATCTGACGGAAGGCTGGTATGTGCTGAAAAGAGACCAGACCATCAACCCCCGCCTCAGCATTACCGGCAAAGTCCACTTGGTGCTGACTGACGGCGCCACTCTGACCGCTCCCCAGGGAATCAAACTGGAAGATGACAACGAACTTCACATCTACGGTCAGAGCGAAGGCACAGGCGCACTGACAGCCGGCCCTGCCAGTGACTTCAATTCCGGAATTGGCGGTAATATACACTGGGGCTGCGGCATCCTCGAGATAAACGGTGGTAACATTACAGCCACCGCCGGTTACAGTGCAGCTGGCATCGGCGGCGGTGCTCAGGGCAACTGGGCCGGCTATTATGGCGATGGCGGCACGGTGACCATCAACGGCGGCGTGGTTAAAGCCACCGGCAACCTCTATGGTGCCGGCATCGGTGGCGGCGGTAATCATAAGACAGCAACCAGCGCGATATCCGGCAACGGCGGCATTCTAAAAATCAACGGCGGCAGCGTGACTGCCATCGGCGGTGAGGCCGGCGGTTACGGAATCGGACCCGGCACATCGTCGTCTAATGTTGAAGGAGACCCCGGTACACTGGAGCTCAGCTGGCGCAACACGACTGACAGTATCTATATGCAGTCAGTAAAAGCCAATGCGAGCATCAGCCGCACCTTCGCCTACAAGGGCACCAATGAACTCGCCAAAGCAGACAGTCTTGACGGTCAGACCATCGTGCCTGCCCGTGCCGTCTTCATTGATGATGCCATAGAGTTCGGAAAGGTGACAGCAGACCGGGAAGTATTCACCTATGAATCGGAAGAGGATCAGACAGTGACCTTGACCGCGATACCAGACGAAGGATACCAAATACGCGAGTTATTCATTAACACCGCAGAAGGGCGTGTTATTACCTCAGACAGGCCATCGATGAACACCTACACGTTTGTGATGCCTATGGACGATGTGCATGTCGGTGGTGAATTTGCCTTGTATCAGAAAGGTGACGTGAACCTTGACGGAATGATAGACATATCCGATATCGTGGCGATTATCAACACCATGGCCGGCAACCCGATGTTTAAATATTCAGCTGACGTAAACGGTGACGAAAGTATCGACATATCAGATGTAGTGGCAGTCATCAACATCATGTCGGGAGCCGCGGAATAAGTTAGTTTGGGTGTTAAAATTTCATTTGGAGTTAAATTCCTGCGGAATTGGAGTTAATTCTTCTCCAAACCAGTCCACAAACCAGAAATCGTCAATCTTCCAAGTTTTTTTGAGACTTTAACGAATGAAAGCCATTTCAACCCCTTGAGAGGGTGTTGAAATGGCTTTCATTTTTGGTTTTTGTCAGATGTTTAGACCGTGCTTCGCCGGTCAGTTGTGCGGTCGAGACGACCACAATCCCAGCCGAGGACTATCGGGCTATTTACGGTTTTTTCTTAGACCCCCCACGGGGAGTCTCTGTGTTTAGTTTGTAGTTTATAGTTTGTAGTTGGTTTGATTTGTTGATGGGCTTTGTACGGTTTTCTTTTAGACGCCCCACGGGGAGTCTCTACTTATTTTACGGCTATTCCATGCGTGGGTGGGGATTTGAAAACGTTTCCTTGATGGGCTTTGTACGTTTTTTTTAGACGCTCCACCACGGGGAGTCTCTATGGTTATTACTTTCAGGAGTTTTTATTCGGGGAGGAGAATGACCCCTTCTTTTTTCATACCGTCGATTTTGATTGTGAGGGGGTTGTCGAAATGGACGTGACGCACATGCTCGGTCTCAGCGGCAGCAGGCAGGCTGTCGAGGAAGTCCGTACGATAGATGCCGTCACCGATATAGTCGTTGACCGTGAAATAGCCCACCCCGAGACTGGTGAGGTTCTGGAAGAAGTGAGTGCCCTGACTGGGATCGACACGGTATTCAGTGAGCCCCGCCTCCACAATCACTTTCGCCGCCGAAATAGCCGGCCATTTCACCGGTACTCCGAGCCATGGATCGGACGAGCCCCATCTGCCTGGTCCGACAAGCACAAAATTCTTGTCGGCTTTGAGGAAGTTACGGTTGATGGCTTCGATTTCGTCCGCCACAGCAGGGTTGTTGTATGCTGAATAGACCGACTGCCCAGTCTGCGGGTCTTTCGTCTTGACATATACAATATCGCAAACATTTGTGATGATGCCGTGCCCGATGGCGTTGTGGCTCCGTATGAGTGTCTTCTCGTCGGGAATAAGCGTCAAGTCCTCGTCGAGCTTCATCTTGTTATCGACCATGGGGCGTATCTGCAGAAGATAGAAATCACCCGTTCGGTCAGGATTGAGCTTCACCGCAAACTCAATCTCCACCTCGCGGCGCATGTCGTCTCTTCCGTATTTCATAGAGAGCGCGAGCAGCTGCGGCAGCGGGAACACATCGTATTGCAGAACCCCGCAGAAAGTGATGACTTTACGTCCCCCCTCATAGATACCGTCGCGAATCACCTGGTCGTAGGGGTCGAAAGTAGATGCTATAAACTGCAGAGCCCCGTCTTTCTCGGCTTCGCGCACTGGCAGTTTCAGAAGGTTGAATCCGTCATCAACAGAAAAGTTCTCCGTCATATTCTTGAGGTCGAGCGCATAGAAACGTGTCTGCGTCTCTTTCAGGGCGATATCCATCTCCGAAGTCTGCAGCACCTTGTCGGGATGTGCGGGGCATACACGGAGGTTGAGTCCTCCGTCAACAATATACTTACCCAATCCGAGTGCAAGGTTTACAGTCCCCTCCTCTGCCCTCTCGTCGCCGATAGGATAATAGTTGACGCTGCGCGCCACTCCCGAGATATTCGGATAAAAACGGTCACCATACTGCGTGCCTACCACCTCCTGAAGAATAACCGCCATCTTTTCCTTGTCGATGACATTCGACGTGGCAACCATATAATCCTTGCTCGCCTTATAGAACACCGACGCATATACCCCCTTTATGGCATCGCTGAGCATCCGCAGACGTTGGTATTTATCCTCGCAGTAAGGAATCATATAAGTGCTGTAGATACCGGCAAACGGCTGATAATGCGCATCCTCAAGGAGTGAAGATGAACGTATGGCGATAGGCTGTCGAACCACTTCGAGAAACGCGTCGAGGTCTTCTGCAAGAGATTCGGGAAGACGAGCGTGCAAGAAATAGCGCAGCACCTCATCGTCGGAAATTTCGTCGCTGAGTACCACCTGATACAGCTCATTTCGGTTCATAAACTCATCAAAGATATCGGTGCAGAGCACCACAGTCTTCGGAATCATCACGCGCGCATTGTCAAAGCCGTTGAGGTCGATATGGCGTTTGATGATATGGTCGATGAAAGCGATGCCTCTTCCCTTACCTCCGAGAGATCCCTCTCCTATACGCGCGAAATTGGAATACTGGTCGAAACGGTCTCGGTGGAATACCGCCACCACTCCCTGGTTTTTCATCTTACGGTAGCTGACAATGGCATCGAAGATGATCTGGCGGTGCGCATCAATATCCTGGAGCGAGTGCCATGTGATGCGTTTAAGGAAGTTGGCAATGGGGAAGAGTGCCCTGGAACCAAGCCATCTCGAAACATTGTTATGAGAGATATGATACAGCAGCGATTCCTTCGGCAGGGTGAAAATATTGTTCTGGAGGTCTTTCAAATTACGAATTCTCGCCACCTCGTTCATGGTGGTCGGATCGCGGAAAACGAAATCGCCGAAACCGAAATAGCGCATGATGAGGTTTTTCAGCTCCACGTCCATGTTCTTGGAGTTCTTGTTGATGAACGATGCGTGGCACTGTCTGGCAAGCTCCCTCCCGTTGTCCTCGGAGGATTCCATGATGAGCGGTACATATTCATCCGCCTTTCGAATCTCGGAGAGGAGCTGAAATCCAGCCAAGTCGTCCTTCACACCATTTTTTGGAAACCGGCAGTCGGAGATAACCCCCAGCACATTGTCCTTGTATTTCTCATAGAGTTCCCAAGCCTCCTCGTATGAGCGTGAGAGCACGATTTTTGGTCGTCCCCGCATACGGAGTGTTTCAAGTTGAGAGTTAAGCGCCTCAGTGGCAAAGAGCAGGCTCTGCTGGAGTACGAAGTTATAGAGTGTAGGAAGAATAGAAGAATAGAAACGTATGGAGTCCTCGACGAGGAGTATCATCTGCACACCCGCCTGAATGTCGTGCTCCAGATTCATCTTATCCTCAATCAGCTTGATGATGGAGAGGAGCAGCTCCGTGTTGCCCAACCAGCAGAACACATACTCGAAAATGGAGAGGTCCTCATTCTCCATCCGCTTGGTGATACCATGGCTGAACGGTGTGAGGATGACGATGGGCACCTTCTGGTTTTTCGACTTGATTTCCCTTGCGATGTCGAAGACGTCGTTGCTGCCAGTTCCCGGCATACAGATAACGAGTTCAAAGGTATATCGTTCCAGCTCCGCCTCCGCCTCCTCGAGCGATGACACCTGGAAGAAACGAGGCGGATAGCGCAGTCCGAGCTTTGAGTATTCATCGAAAATCTTCTCATCCACTCGTCCGTCGTCCTCGAGCATGAATGCATCGTAGGGATTAGCGACAATAAGCACGTTAAATACGCGCTTCATCATGAGATCGACGAATTTGGTGTCAGTAAGCACAAGCGGCTGGCGATTGTTGGCTGAGTCCATATTTTATTAATTGGAAATTAATGATTCAAGATTCTGATGTAAAAAAGGGAGTTATAAAAGGGAGTTAACGAGCCTGCTGCTCGTGGACGATAGTTTTACCAATGATAAATCGACATTAGAATCACTCAAAAATAAACAGAACTAAATAATTATCAGCATTTTCAAATACTTGCGAATGTTGAATAAATGATATTTGCTTTTTATGATTTATTTGATTATTATTTCTGGAATTACAGGAATAATGGATCCAAAAGTTTTTTTATTCAAGCAAAGAAAGAATCTGAAAGTCGGCGGGTAGCCAGTTGAGTTCCTCAAGCCTGTCGAGCTCAATCCAGACTGCATCCTCATGCTCTTTCAACTGGAGCTTTCCGTCAATAATCCTGCAACGAAAACAATGGAGCTTGAGATGAAACTGCGGATAGTCGTATTCAACAGTGGTGAGCAGGTTGCCAACTTCTATGTCGGTGTCGAGCTCCTCAAGGATTTCGCGACGCAACGCCTCCTCTGGGGTCTCTCCCGGCTCAATCTTACCGCCCGGGAATTCCCAGTAGTCCTTGAAATCGCCATAGCCACGCTGGGTGGCGAACAGGCGGTTTCCTTCAATGATGATAGCTGCAACTACTTGAATCGACTTCATACAATTAAAAGCTATAATTATTCACCGAATCTTCTCAACGAAAATTAATTTCTACAACGAATCAGAACAAATCTATACGAAGATTTTTTTGACTTGGATTTCCTTAACTAGTCAACGGTTTTTTCAACAACGAATCTGAACGAATCTATACGAAGAATTTTTTTACCTAGATTTCCTTAACTAGTCAACGGTTTTTTTTACAACGAATCTGAACGAATCTATACGAAGAATTTTTATGACCTGGATTTCCTTAACTAGTCAACGGTTTTTTTACAACGAATCTGAATCTATACTAAGATTTATTACCAAACAAATATGCTAAACGTCATAGCCTTCTTTCACGTATTGGATGGCACGGTTTATGAAGTTGAGGAATGGTTTTGCAGCAAGGAAGATGTTTGCTACTTTCTCCACACTATCATCGGAAGTGAAGAGCTGTTCATCGGGTTCCGTCCAGAGACAATAGACCTTATACTTGAGATAATCTGCCCAAGGTGACTCCTTGTCGAATCCCTTCGGCACGTTTTTCAGCTTCCATGAGTCGTCGAGCACAAACCCGTATTTGGCAGCATTAGTGACTAAATCATGGAATTGATTTCCGTCGTCGAGGATATCCTCCCTGATTATTTTCAATACGTTGGGTTCACAGCAGTAATCGCCCACTGCCAACATGTGACCATCGGGATATCCCTGACCACCTACGCCCAAATGGAAATAGTAGCCGGAAAAGCCAGACTTTTTTCCTCCCGGGCAAATGTATGCGCCCATGTGCGTCTTGTATGGACTTTTGTCTTTGGAGAAGCGCACGTCGCGGTAGATTCGGTATGTACAATCTTTCACGTCCAGTCCTCTTATGCTCTCGTCTTCAGCAGCCATCCGGTTGATGAGCTGTCCTACAAACTCATTAAAGATGCCCTGCGCATGGCGATAATTGTCTTTATGTTCGTTGAACCACTCGCGGTTATTGTTTTGCTTCAGTTCTCTGAGAAAAGCAATCACTCGTTTCATATTCTTTGTTCTTTTGTTTATGACTGCAAAGTTACACAAAAATATGAGAAAAAGGGAGGGAAAAAGCGTAAAAACGTAGTTTTTTTGTTATTAATATTTTACTTTTCACATTCCTGGCAGTCTAATACTTTAAGTGTAATGCGTAGTTAGTTTGAACTTAAGAATCCACACGAACCGTAAACAATATATTATATTTTTATTAACTAATCTATTCTTTTATGAAAAGACTGTTTTTGATGATGGCCGGAATTGCGGCCATGACAGCGAGTGCTCAGGTTGTTGAGGATTTCAAGCCCGCGAGCACCAATCAGGAGGGACGCCAATATCCCATGGTAAACTCACAACGAATGGTACGTGCTCAGATTTCCGCCCCAGAGGCAACGAGCGTTAAGCTCGACATCGGCGGTGTGAAGTACGACATGGTGAAAAATGCCGAAGGTGTTTGGACCGGTGAGTCAGCTCCCCAGGATGAAGGTTTCCATTATTATCAGCTGAACATCGACGGTGCATCTGTTCCTGACCCGGGCAGCCGCTATTATTACGGTGCAAGCAGATGGGGCAGCGGTATCGATGTGCCAGCCGCTGATGAGGAGTTCTACACGGTTAAGAACGTGCCTCAGGGTTCCGTGAACGAAGTATATTATTATTCGACAGTGACGGAGAAGATGCGTCACTGCTATATCTATCTGCCAGCCGCCTACCGTGAGAATCCCGGCCAGCGTTTCCCTGTGCTCTATCTCCAGCATGGCATGGGTGAGAACGAGACTGGTTGGTCGGCTCAGGGAAAAACCGGCATCATCATGGATAATTTGATAGCAGCCGGCAAAGCTGTGCCATTCATCATCGTGATGGACAACGGTCTGAATGCCCAGCCGGCTCATCCCGACACCACTCAGACAGCACCTCCATTCGGATTCCCGGGAATGGGTCCCCGTCCGGGCGGTCAGCGTCCTGACGGCCAGGGTCAGAGGCCTCCGCGCCGTGAGAGAGAAGGCCAAGGACAGTTTAATCAGGGTCAACCAGGTCAGCCTGGTCAAGGTCCCCGCGGTCCATGGCGTGGTGGTCCCCGCCGTGGTGGATTCGGTGGTTTCAACGCATTCCAGGACGTGTTGTTGAAAGACATCATTCCGATGGTTGAGAAAAACTACCGAGTAATAGCTGACACAGACCACCGGGCATTAGCCGGTCTGTCGATGGGTGGCATGCAGACACACATGATCACGCTTGCCAACCCCACGAAATTCGCTTATGTAGGCATGTTCAGCGGCGGCACATTCCGTACTGAGGAACTGCAGGATGCCACAGACTTCAAGAACACGAACAAGGTGCTGTTCATGAGCTGTGGCGGCAAGGAGAACATGGGAGTTGACCAGGCAGCAGAGGCATTGAAAGCATTAGGTATCAACGCCCACTCTTACGTTTCGCCAGAGACAGCACACGAATGGCAAACATGGAGAAGGAGCCTGTATCAGTTTGCCCAGCTGCTGTTCAAATAATGTCACCGCACCAGCTCATAGTATTTATTCTAATTATTTACAACAACTCACAAAGGCGTGCCTAAACAAGAAGGCACGCCTTTTTTTTCATCACAGGCAGAACTATCGTTCCCGGTTAAATAAATCTGCTTTTCATGAATCCAGCCATCTTTTCACAGCTGCGACCTTGTCCTTGCTGACGATGATTTCGGTGTTGGGGAAGGCAGCCATGTGTATGCGCATCTTGCCAAGAAAAAAAGGGGACAGCTTGGTGACGGTTGCCGCATTAACGATGAACTGACGATTAACCCTCATGAACCGTTGCGGATCGAGCTGGCTCTCCGCTTCTTCAAGGGTCAGATTCAAGGTGTGGGTCTTTCCTGAAATAGTACACAGACGAACCACTCCGTCTCGGATAGTGATATGGCTCACTTCGCAGACGGGAACAATCAGATATTCGCCAGCCCTATACGGAATGAGGAACCGTTCCCGATAATGGATGGTCTGCGATTTCACGGAAGCTAAAATCTGCGCTATGGCCTGCGTGGTGGAAAAGTTATTTGTTGTCGCCCCATCTTCGATGGTTCTTGCAGGTTTTACCTTTGCCAAAGCGTCATGCAGCTCTTCGGTTTCGATTGGTTTCAGCAGATAGTCGATACTGTTGAACTGAAATGCCTGTACGGCATAATGGTCGTATGCGGTAGTGAAGATGAGCGGTATTGCGTCAGGCACTGTCCGCAGCGACTCAAAGCTAAGTCCGTCGCCTAACTGGATGTCGCTGAGAATCAGATCCACCTTGACGTGGTCATTTCTGTCAAAGAAGGTCCTCACCTCAGCATTGCTGGTGCATACACCCACAATCTCATGTTCATCCTCGAGCATCCTCTTCAAGCGGTCTGCACTGCTCTGCTCGTCCTCAATAATCAATATATTCATACTTGTAACCAATTATTCACATTTCACTTAATCAACGGTATGGTCACACAATACTCATCCTGCGAGTCAGTGATCTCAACCTTCTGATGAGTCAGCAGACGGTAACGCTCTGTGATGTTATGCAGCCCCACGTTGGTGCTCTCCGGCTTAATGATTGGCTGCTTCTTGTTGCTCACACTGAGACGACAGCCTTCAGCCTTCACGTTGATTATGAGCGGATGCGCTTTCGTATGCTCATTATGCTTGATGGCATTCTCAATCAGCATCTGCATTGCAGCAGGAGGGAGGGAGCCTTCGGCGGCTGTCACGCTGTCGTCAATCCACACCTGAATACCCTCCCCGAAACGCTGTTCAAGCAGCGAGAGATAGCGATGCAGAAATTCCAGTTCTTCCTTCAATTTGACTGTGCTGTGGTCGAGATGGGTCAATGTATATCGATAGACCTTGGAAAGGTCCATCAGATATGCCGATGCCTGTTTCGGGTTGACCTCAATGAGGTCGGCCAGGATACTGAAGTTGTTGAACACGAAATGCGGGCTAAGCTGGTTCTCCAGGGCCTGCAGGCGGAACTTATCGCGTTCCCTCTCGGTGCGTTCCCTTCGTCGCCAGTAGTACAATGTGACCACAGTCGTAAAGAGGCAGCATCCTATGTAATCCACCATCACCATCCATGATGTCCAGGGCCAGCCCCATTGCCACATTTCTATGAAATGCTCATCGCTGAGCAGCCAAACCGCATAGTAGAACAGCAGTCCTATCAGCGACAGCCCGAGCACCATCAGCACACTTTTAATGATTCGCCTTGTCTTCATCTAGTTGCAAATATAGATAAAAAATCCGAATTATTCCCTATTGAGAAAAAGAAATTATCATTTCTTTTGATGAATCACCATCCACCCCATTCACCGTCCCATCCTCCGAAGTCACCATCCCATCCGTCGTGATGGTTTTTGCCGTCCTTCAAGGCGTTCTTGCCGCCTAATATGTTGAACTTATATACGACCCGAAGCATGCCGTACTGATAGATGGCATTATGTCGTGAGTCGGTACGCATGAGAGCCTCGATATTGCGGCTGATGTTGGTCTGCTGTCCCAGGATGTCATTGACTTCGAGCATAAAAGTGAGCGCACGCCCCTTCAAGAAAGAGTGAGCAATCTGCGCATTCCACAGCAGCTCGTTGGTGTTCATCTCTTTCTGTGCATAGCCACGCCTGCTGTTCATACCGATGTCGGTTGATATGGATGTTCCCCAAGGTGCGGTCCACTGGAACTCGGCTCCGTAAGAAAAGTCGTATGTGTTTTTGTTTCCCATCTCATTGAGATTGTTTTTAGCATTAGTATATTCCAGACGTCCGTTGAGCGTGGCGTTTAATTGTCCTTTGCGGTAGGAGAACTCCAGCCCGCTGTCGATGCTGATGTTCCGAGTGATGGACTTCTTGTCGTCGGTTGCATCATCATTGTTATAGAAACCGACATGCCTTGAATAGTCGCCACCAAGATCTATTCCGATGTTAAAGAGTTTTTCCTTTCCCAGTCCCATATTGAATCCGAATCCACCCCCTCCGTTCCAATTGCCATTGATATTCATCGGCATGGTGGTGCGCACTCCCGTCTGATTATCGTATGTTGTCTTGTTATCGATGCTGTTGCGTGTCGCGCTGAACCAGAGCCAGGAATAGATTCCCTGCATCTGCTCCATATTGAAAGAATTGAAGTTAGCCATGATGTTATGTGAAAACGACGGTTTCAGTCCGGGATTACCTTTGGTGATTACAAGGGGGTTGGAATCGTCCGTGATGTCAAGGAGGTTGGTCATGCTTGGCTGGCGTGCACGTCCGTTATAGCGCATGTGGAGGTTGGTATGCTTATCGAAGTTCCACCTCAGGTTGATGCGCGGTGCCAAATTGAAAACGTTGCGTGTAATTTCCGGATAGTCATGCCCCATATACTTGTAGTTCAGAGTAGTGCGCTGTGGTATGAAGTCGAGTCCGATGCTGAAGTTATATTTCTCTCTCACCCTTCTGAAGCTGAGGTTGAGCGTGTGTGTGTAGTTACGGTATTCGCTGAACTGGCTCAGACGGTCAGCCACAGAGTCGGTGCCATTGAGCACATACTTCATATCTTCCATGAATCTCAGCACGGCATCGATGTCGTAGCGGTTGTTCTCCATGCTCTGTGTCAGAGTCTGGTAGGCATCACTGTCGTAGATATACGCCCTTCGGTCGTTTTTACTATAACTGTAGTTGTAAGCATAACTAAACTGCAGATATGTTCTGTCGAAAATAGGTTCGCTATAAGTCAGCTGTCCCGACCATTCGTAGTTTCTTGATGGCGTGTCGTAGTAGCGGTTGTTCTGCTGAGCTGTGGCCAAAGTGTTGTAGGAGATGTTTGCAGCCGACAGCTGCTGACTGTTTCCACTGCTGAAGTTGCCCGTCATTCTCAATGTCAGATTGCGGCCTTTGTTTCCGAACTTCCGGTTGGCCTGGAGTTCGCCATTCAAGTTGGTATTAGAGTTGATGCTTTGGTTACGGCTGTTGTTGGTATTAATCACCATTTCCATCAGCTCGTCGCTGTAGGAACCGGATTCAGTGAATCCACGGCTTCTGTTACGTGAATAAGTCAAGTTAGGCCGGAATATGATGTTGGTCATGGAGTCAGGTTTCCATTCCAGCCGGAAGTTGGCAGTCAGCCGATGGTTCGATGTAAGACTTTTCGTGTTGTTCTGGTTGAACTTTGCTGTAGTGGCGTTGAAGTATTCAGTCGTGGATTTGTTTTCGTTGTCGCTTCCGTCATAGCGGAAACGGATGCTTCCACCGGTCTCGAGCTTCGGCTTTGCTGTGGCGAAGTTTCCTCCAATCTCCTTGCTGCTGCGCAATCCCTGCCTGCCCCATCCCCATCTGCCGCCTCCGCCACCGAATCCCATGTCGGACACGTTGTTGGCACTTCCGATGAGCGATGCTTGGAAGTCGTTATTGAACCGGTTCACGTTCATGCGCTCCGCATAACGGTGTTTTGTGCCCGCTCCCAGGTTCACGTTTCCGAACCATCCATTCTTCATGCCTTTCTTCACAGTGAGGTCTAGCACCGTCTCCTCCTCTCCGTCGTCGATGCCCGTAACACGGGCAAGGTCGCTCTTCCTGTCGTAGGTTTTCAGATTGTCAATCATCTCGGTAGGAATGTTCTTCATCGCCACCTCCTTATCATTCAGGAAGAACTCCTTGCCGTCAACAAGGATTTTGCTTACTTTCTTACCATTTATGGTGATGTTTCCTTCTTTATCCACCTTAGCACCAGGCAATTGCTTTACCAGAGCTTCCAATGTGGATCCTTCCGGCACACGGTATGCAGCTGCGTTATAGACCAACGAGTCGCCCAGCACCGCCACTTTGGCAGCTTGTGCAGTGACCTGCACATCTTTGAGCAAAACAGCATCCTCTGTCATCGTGATATATCCGATGTTGAAATTCCGTTTTTTCTGTGCGTTGAGATCAACATCCACATACTTCGTTTCAAGACCGATATACGAAATTCTCATTGTGTAATTTCCTTTCTTCACTCCCTTCAACTCGAACTGCCCCTGCTCTCCCGTCGTTGTTCCTTTAACGAAATTGCTGTCAGGCAGTGTCAACAACTGTATGGTAGCAGCCACGACCGCTTCGCCCGTCGCTTTCTCCACCACCGTTCCGTTCATCTCAAACGAATTCTGTGCCACCATGTTGGCATATACCAGTGCCATCATGGCAATCAAAATGCATATTTTCTTCATTTGTGAAATTTTTTCTGCAAAGGTACAGCATTTACAGATGATGAAAAAGCACAAAAAGTGTGAAAGAGGAAAAAAAGCCGTTGAAACGGAAATAGAAATAAGTCAACAAAAAACGGCATCAGTTTATTTTATTATAGCATAAATAAACTGGGGAAAAACCGTTGAGGCGGAAAAAAACATCTGTATGATTTCCTTTTTGATGAGATTCTATTTTGACCACGTTTTGACCACGAAATCTACAAGCTGTCCCGTAAAAAAGAGCGAGGAATACAGACGGTCAAAAGACCATTCAGAAATCAGCCTTATCAGATCAGGAGGTTGACGCATCCCATGATTGTACCCAGGAGGGCGCCAAGCCAGATGATGGCTTTCAGTTCCTTGTCCATCAGTTCGAAGATAAGTTTTTCGGTCTCGTCCATGGACATCTCGTTGATGCGTCCCTCTACGATTTTAGGGATATCCACAGCTGAGAGGATACGAGGCAGATGTTCTGATATAATGGTGTTGTAGAAAGACATCGCACTCTGGGTGAACTGCTCTATCTGAGCATCTTTTCCTTCAAGCAACTTACGCATAGGTGTCTTTTCGAAAGCATCCACTTCTTTCGTGATGAGATTGCCAATCATTTCCTGTCCGTTTTTCGTCATAAGCTGGTTAATGTTCTTTGCAAGAAACTTACGTACAGGAATTTCAATGAGGTCTGCGAGTTTGTTCCAGAGTTTTGGTCCTATAAGCCTTGCGAGGATACCAGGAATGTTCAGGTCGAGTCCGTCGCTGCGGAGCTTGTCGGTGACATGCTTCGCCGCGACCTCCGCAATCTGGTTACCAAGATCAGAGTCAGACATGCGTGATGACATCTGTGCGGTAAGTTCCGACTTGATGCTGCCGACGGCATTTCCCACGTCCTCCTCAGAGAGGTAATGTAGCAGGAACTCATGAAGCGTCTCGTCGTTCTGTTTTTGCTCGTTGAAAAAATCTTCGATAGATGTGCGAATACGCAACGTCATTTCGTCGGAGAGCAGATTTTTCTCCAACACCTCGCGGCTCATAAGGTTCTCACTGATGGCTCCACCAATCGCTTTAGCGATACGTCCTTTCTCTTTAGGAATGATGCCAGGAGTGAAAGGCAGTTTTTTTCCAAACAGGTATTTAGGTGTGTGAGGTCTGAACAGCATCTTGATAGCAAGCGCGTTCGTGACGTATCCGATTACGCCACCGACCAATGGAGCAATGATATATGACCAGTCCATATTCTGTGAAATATTAAAAATTCAAGTTACGGAAGTTAAAAAGGAAGCCGAGTTAATTTAAAGATTTAATTATGTAAGATGTAAGATTCATACAAGTGGATCGGAATTTAAAATGGGAGTTAACGAGCCTGCGGCTCGTGGAGGAGACCCTCACAAAAAGCAAAAATCAGTCCGACATAATTATCATAACCACCCAAATGCGATTAATATTTTTTGCAAATATACGAACTTCTCTTTATTTTCACTATATTTGCAAAGAAAAAAGTCTTTTTAAGTGAATAGAGAAAAGTGAAAAGTGTCGTTACTCAGATAATGGTCACCACTCACCACGAGGGACAAACAACGGCATCAGACCCGAGGATGCCAGTCAGTATCGTCATTTAGAGAATGGAGACAAAATAATCATAAAACAAAGCAAAACACAAACAAAATGAAAAATATGAGACGAACGATAATTTTAATGATGCTGTCAATCATGCTGATGCCCTCATTAATGAGGTCGCAGGAGCTGTATGTAGGCAGTTACAACATCCGTTACCAGAATGATGATGACACAAAAAAAGGAAACGGATGGGAAAAGCGTTGTCCTGTGGTCTGTGGTCAGTTGAATTTTGAGCACCCTGACATCTTCGGTGCTCAGGAGGTGCTGTACCCTCAGCTGACCGATATGCTCAGACTGCTCGACGGTTATGCTTATATCGGCTGCGGCCGCGAAGACGGCAAGGAGAAAGGTGAATATGCCGCTATTTTTTACGACACAAAACAGTTGACGTTGTTGGACGATGGTCATTTCTGGTTGTCTTCCACACCCGATGTGCCGGGTAAAGGATGGGACGCCGCATGTGAGCGCATCTGCACATGGGGATTGTTTGAGCAACAGCAGACCGGTTTGCGCTTCATGTTTTTCAATCTTCATCTCGACCATGTGGGGCATACCGCCCGAAGGGAATCAGTACGACTTGTGATGGATCGTATCAGAGAACTTGCACTAGGGCGTTATCCTTATATCTTGACAGGTGACTTCAACGTGGACCAGTTCGACGAGACCTACCGGCTGTTTGCCGACTCAGGTCTTCTGAAAGACAGCTATGAGCATACACGGCTGCGGTTTGCTGAAAACGGCACATTCAACGACTACGACATGGACAGGAAAATAGCGAGCCGAATCGATCATGTGTTTGTGAGCGCTGAGTTTGCGGTGGAACGATATGGAATTCTAACGAACACTTATTGGACACAGAAGCACGATGGTGGAAAGTATGAGCGACGGTTGCCCTCAGACCATTATCCGGTGTTCGTACGACTCAAGTGCTCTGCCAAGCTCAACGAATGAACGTAGTTTGATTCTCAACGAATTATTCTGTTGCTACAAATCTTTACGAATCTTTACGATTTATATTTGGATTTTTTTCTACAAAGAAGCAAAGCGAATACAAACAGAAAAAAAGGTATAACAGTTTTTTGCAAACAAATGTAATATGCAAAAACTGTTATACCTTTTTAATATAATGGTTATCAGTTCAAGATGAGCACAATGGGGAATACTGTTGTACGGCTATCTGGAGACACCCCACGGGGAGTCTCTAGTCGGTTGTACAAATCAGTTGAGGATGACCACAGCTCCGTTGTTTGGGATGGATATTTCAATTTGCTGCTTTTTGTTTAGCTTGACGTTGTTGACGGATCCGTTGAGTTGTTCGTCGTCAGCGTAGATTTTGAGCTGGGCAGCAGCCGGAATCATCGGAATGGAGATGGTCTTTTTTAATGTCTGTTTTTCCGCATTCACTCCCACGATGAACCACTGGCTTCCGTGGCGGCGCGCCATAATGATATATTTACCGGGATAACCGTCGATGAAGCGTGTCTCATCCCAAGTGGTCGGAACGGACTTCATGAAGTTGATCGCCCAAGCCGGTGCGTCAGTGAGGTTGTTCGGAGCGAGTGCGAAATGCTGTACGGCACTCTGGAAGAGAACCGCCGTTGCGAGCGCATAGACATCGGAAGTGCGTCGCTGTGTGCCATGCTGGTTGTCAGCATTGTAGAACTTATTGAGTGCAGAGCCACCGAAGTCCATAGAACCGACGGTGTTGCGAATGAAAGGATGAAGCGTGGCGTTGAACGCCTCGTTGTCGCATGCCCCTTGTCCGAAATGTAGGTTCTCGCTTGCGAGCACAGCCTCACTTGCCGCATAGTTGGGGAACATGCGCTCCCATCCTCTCGGCAACGTGCATCCGTGGAAGATGACAAGTATTCCGAAGTCGTTGGCATCGGCAAGGATATTCTCGTAAAGCTGCATCATGTTCTGCTTGTCGCCTCCGAAGAAATCCACTTTGATACCGCGGATTCCGATGCTCTTCATCCATGCCATCTCCTGACGACGTATGAGGTTGTTATCCATCTTTCCGATAGGCGACTGTGGCGCGTCGTTCCACGAGCCGTTGGAGTTGTACCAGAGGAACAGTCCTACCCCTTTCGTCTTTCCATAGGCAGCCAGCTCCGCGATTTTGTCACGTCCGATCTGCACGTCCCAAAGCGCGTCAATAAGCACAGTCTGATAGCCCATGGCAGCCGAGAAATCGATATACCGCTTCTGCTCATCGAAATTACAGCTGGAGTCCATGCCGATAATCCAGCTCCACGAGCCTTTGCCGTAGATATATTCTTGCGACGCCTCATATTTGGGTTTCACAAGGTCGAACGGTACGGTGGTCTCCACGATGTTAGCGAGCGGCCCTACGGTAATGGTTCTCCATGGTGTCTGACAAGGCAGATGCACCGACGCGTTGGTCGTCCCAAATCCGTTGCACTCCCCCTCCTGTGGAAATCCAATCTTATACAATGCGCCGTTGACGTTGAGCAGACGCGATGCGCAATAATTGCCGTCAACACCCGTCTCGCTGATGAGCACCCATCTGTCGTCCGCCACCTTGAACAGACATGGGAATGAATATCCCTCACCCCAGCCGTTCTTGCCGATGGCATCGTCCACAGTATAGGAAGTCTCGTAGCTTGGTGAAGTACGTGCAAACCCACCCATCGGCCTTGACTGTGGACAGAGGAAGGTGGTGGTGTTCTGAGGAAACTGGAATCCGCTCTCCTCACCGTTAACCACACACACGAGAGTCTGATTATTTCTTACCCTCTTCTCATAAATTTTGTAGCAGAACGCCACATCACGGTTGCTGACACGGAAAATCACATCGATAGCCTTCTTTCCGTCCTGCTCAAAATGGCAGACCGCCTGACGTGCCTGATAATTGACTGCGCTTTGCTTGATATTACGCAGCTGATAGGAGTCGTTGACATCCGACAGCTCGCAGTCGGTCATCTTGAGGTTTTGGGTGTAATCCCCGATGTTCGTACTCAGACCGAGCGGCGAAGCCACCAGCATCTGCACATTCTCATAATCCACCTTGTAGGATGGTTTTCCACTCTCATCGCTGACAACGACCTTCACTTTTCCGTCGGGGCTGGTGAACTCCTTCTCCGTGGCGGAAAGAGATGCTGACAAGCAGGCAAACGCACAAAGTGCAAAGAATTTAAAGTTCATAAAAGAAAATTTGATATTTACAATTTATTTAGTTATTAGGATATTTTATTAGGAGACAAGAAGTCAAGAAGACAAGTAAACAAGACTATACTCATTTGGTCGGCATATCACAGACAGCAGCAAATGAATCAAGTTATTTTAACACTTCACTTAAATACCAGTTGAATACGAGGTAATTATAAATATTGTTGGAAAAAGTCAGTGAAAACAATACAAATTTAGTGAGTTTTTCCGAGAAAGGCAAATAAAAAGAGTTGAAATCGTGTGGCATGTATCAAAGCGAGAAATAAAAGTAACAATCAGCTGATGGCATCATAAAAAACACTGAAAGGGCAGATGATTCAGATTTTATCTTTAATGAAACATTCTTAAACAATAAAAATGGAAAATGTGATTATTTCAAAAAAAAAACGTAAATTTGTGGAATAAATAAGCTGTTATTGATATTTTTTGCTTTTCAAGCTGAAATAAAACACCCCTTCATATTTATGCAAAATAATCTGAAGACAGGTAAGAAAATGATACAAACAAAATAATATAACACTTAATTATGAAGAAAGAACTATTCATTATGCTTCTGGGAATGGCTTCGTTCATTTCCGCAAGTGGTCAGACCGGCAAAGAGTGGGACGACCCGAAAATCAGTAATGTAAACCGTGAGACCGCTCACACCGTGTCGATTCCGATGGCATCAGCAGCCGATGTCAGCAGTAATGACATGAGCACATCACCCTATTATCAGTCGCTCGACGGCACATGGAAATTCTACTGGGTGAAGACCCCTACCCTCGCCCTCGCCACCTTATGCGGCAAAGACTATAACGATGCAAACTGGACAAACATCGACGTGCCTTCAAGCTGGCAGGTGTATGGTCTGCATCACAATAAAAGATGGGACAAGCCCCTGTATTGCAATGTAGCCTATCCGTTCTCGTTCAACGAGTCGAACTACAGCGTGATGGCGAGCCGTCCCAGCTGGTTTACGTACAACAGTGACATGCCGAACCCCGTGGGCACCTACCGCCGTCACTTCACGATTCCAGAGAGTTGGGCAGGGCGTGACGTGTATGTGCGGTTCAACGGCGTAGGTCACGGCTATTACCTGTGGATTAACGGCAAGCGCATCGGCTATAGCGAGGACTCCTATCTTCCCTCCGAGTTCAATATCACCGACTATCTGGAAGAAGGCGACAACACGATAGCCCTGCAGGTTTATCGCTTCACGAGCGGATCTTTCCTGGAGTGCCAGGACTACTGGCGCCTGACCGGCATCCAGCGTCACTGCTTCCTGTGGTCAGCCCCCAAAAGCCAGATACGCGACTATTTCTTCACAACCGACCTGGACAACAGCTACGTGAACGCGAAAGCCAACGTGAAAGTGAGCCTGACCGGTATCGAGAGAGTGGAAGGCGGCAAGGTAGATGTCCGTATAGAGGACAAAGGCAGCCTGGTAGCCAGCACATCCACCACAATCGGCACCACATCGGAGCTCAGTCTGAATATGGATGTGAGCAACCCCCAGAAATGGAGTGCAGAGAGCCCCTATCTCTACGATCTGATACTGACGATGAGTGATGCAACCGGCAAAGTGGTGGACATCAGAGGCGGCAAGGTAGGCTTCCGTGAGGTAGGCATCCGCAGCGACGGTGCCCTCATCATCAACGGCAAGCGCATGGTGTTTCACGGTGTGAACCGTCACGACTTCAGTCCTGTGAACGGCCGCGCCATCACTGCCGAGGAGATGGAAGAAGACATCAAGACGATGAAACGCCTTAATATCAACGCAGTGCGAACCTCCCACTATCCCAACGACCCAGTGTTCTATGATCTGTGTGACAAATACGGCCTTTATGTGCTGGCAGAGGCAGACGTGGAATGCCACGCCCATCAGAAACTGTCATCGGTTGAGATGTTCCGTTATGCGATGGTAGAGCGTTCCACCAACCAGGTGCGGTGGCTCCGCAACCATGTCTGCATCTTCATCTGGTCGTTCGGCAACGAGTCAGGCAACGGCGAGAACTTCAAGTATGTGGGTCCCGCCATCAAAGAGCTGGACAAGACCCGTCTGACCCATTACGAGGGCAACAGCGACTATGCTGACGTGTCGAGCACGATGTACGCCAGCTACGACAACATCAACTGGATAGGCTCCTCTCGTCAGGGCCAGAGCAATCAGAAACCCCATATCCAGTGTGAGAACAGCCACTCGATGGGTAACTCGATGGGCAACGTCCGCGACATGTTCGACCTCTACGAGAAATACCCCTGTCTGACCGGAGAGTTCATCTGGGACTTCAAGGACCAGGGTCTGCTGACGAAGAACAGCGACGGCCAGGAATACTGGGCCTACGGAGGCGACTTTGGCGACAACCCCAACGACGGTAATTTCTGTATCAACGGTCTGGTGCGTCCAGACTGGAGCCTGACTTCCAAATCATACAACACGAAGAAAATCTATCAGCCGCTGGAGTTCAAAGCCGTGAACAACAGCACCACGTCGTTCATCATGAAGAACAAGCTGGCATTCCTTCCGAGCAACACCTACGACGTAAGCTACAGCATCGTGGATGAGGAAGGCACCGTGCTGTCGAGCGGCAGCATCGACAAGGTTGTGTCGGCCGGCAACAGCGGTACGTTGAGCATCGACACGAGCAGTCTCTCGTCGGTTGACAAATCAAAAGAAGTGTTCATCTATTTCTGTGCGAAACTGAAAGAAAATACCGCTTGGGCAGATGCCGGCTATGTGGTGGCAGAAGAGAAGCTGCCGCTACGCAAGGCAGAGAAGCCGATGTTCGACCTGTCGGCACTCGACGGTTCAGATCCGCTGAATGTCGAAGAGACCACCACCGGCTACACCGTGTCGAACGGTCAGTTCAAAGCCCAGTTCAGCAAAAGCACCGGCACGCTAACCACCTATTACTACAACGATGTGCTGCTGATGAACAAATCGCTGCTGCTGAAAGCTTTCCGTCTGCCTACCGACAACGACGGCCGTCAATCGGGCAGCTGGGACACGATGGGTTTGAACAGCTTGAGTGTGAAATGCAAGCAGTCGGAAGCTGTCAAAAGCGATGACGGCAAGATTGCCACCATCTCGACCACCAGCACCTACACCGGCAAGAACGGCACGACGTTTGACGTGAGCATGAATTTCATCGTCAGCAGCGACGGCACCATTATGGTCAGCTCGTTCATCCGTCCTTCAATCACCGGCACCATCATTCCTAAACTTGGATTCCGCCTGGAGATGCCCTCGACGATGGAGCAGCTGAGCTGGTTTGGCCGTGGTCCTTGGGACAGTTATGTTGACCGTAAGGAAGCCTGTCTGCCCGGCATCTACAACAGCACGGTGAAAGAGCAGCGTGAAGACTATATCCTTCCTCAGGAGCATGGCACAAAACAGGAAGTTCGCTGGTTGTCGGTAAGCAACAGCGATGGTCAGGGCCTGGTGTTCGTGGCCCCCGACCAGATGGCAGCCTCCGCCGTTCATTTCCGACCTGAAGACAACTACACTGACCGCAACAACCGCAGCCGCCACACCTATCAGTTCAAGACCTGTGCTCCCACTGTCGTTTCGCTCGATGCCGTGACCCGCGGACTGGGCAACGCCAGCTGCGGTCCCGACGTGATGGACAAATACGAGCTGCGTGCCGCCAACACCCCGTTCCGATTCATCATCCTCCCGTTAAAGTCAGGCGAGTCGGCAGCAAAGAAAGCCCGTGTGAACATGCCGGTATGCCAGCCGGTGAGCTGCGAGCGCAATACCAGCGGCAAGATTCAGATGAGCACCACCACGCCCAACGCCACGATATACTACAGCATTGACGGCAGTGAATACCAGAAATACACATCCGCCTTCACCCATGATGATGCCTGCAGCATCAGCACCTACTGCACCGCCAACGACATGATGGACAGTCAGGTGATGGACTACAAGTTTGACATGTTTGTGAACAAGAGCAAATGGAAGCTCGTGTCGGTTGACAGCGACCACAGCGGCAACGAGGCGCGTCTGGCGTTCGACGGCAAGAACAACACGTTCTGGCACACGGAATACTGGGGCAGCGAGCCCCGCTGTCCTCACACGCTGATCGTGGATATGGGTCAGACCTACAACGTGACCGCCTTCACCTATCTCGCCCGTCAAGACGGCAACCAGAACGGCATGGTGAAAGCCTACGAGATTTACCTGAGCATGGATGGCAAGACTTGGGGCAGCCCCGTTGTGAGCGGCGAGTTCAAGAACACCACGTCAGAGCAGATAGCCGCCCTGAGCAGCGCTACCGAAGGCCGTTACTTCAAGTTTGTCGCCAAATCAGAAATCAACGGCAACGCCTGGACCTCCGCCGCTGAAATCGGCATCCAGGCAGCTCCGCTTGCGACAAGTATCGAAGCCGTAAACATAGAAAAACAAGAAACCCTCAACCCCTTCGTCTATGATCTTCAGGGACGAAGGGTTGAGGGCGACCTCTCGAATCTTCCGAAAGGGGTTTATGTGTATAATGGGAAAAAAGTACTTGTCAAGTAGATAGCCGTGTTGGCAACTCGGCATACCGAACCGCTCATATTAATACAACAGACAATTATTATGCCATAGCGGGGAATTCAGTTTCCGCGGAAGAAATGAGCAATGGGTTTGATGAATGGAGTGACGAACTGTCTCCGTCCCCAGATGTTCTCGTGGGCATAGCTGATGCAGAGGCGTTTCTTCGCACGTGAGAGCGCGACATAGAATTTGCGTGCCGACTCCATCTGTTCCATTTCCGCCTTCTCCACGTCCTCAAGCGAATAATTGTGACGGGCGTTCAGCACCTCATTTGTCTTAAAGAACGGATAAACCCCGTCGTTTGCACTGAGAATGACCACATTCTCGAATTCCAATCCTTTTCCTTTGTGTACGGTCATGACAAAGATACGTTCGGTCATGAGTCCTCCCGCATTGATGAGGTCGCCCTCGTTGATGCTAGCTGTCATGTCGTTGACATGCGTTTGAATCTGTGTCAGGATTGTCTCTTCGTCCCCTTTCTCCGGGTCGATCCACTCGTTCTGCGCATACATGAGAAAGATATCGAACTTAGAACCCAAATCCTTAATTAAACCCAGTTTTCGGAAATCCTCATATACTCTCTTCATCTCATCGACAAGCGTGATGCAGGTGGCAGACACCGGCATCGACATCAGCCCCTTCAGATTATCTGAGATAGCGGCCAGCGGCATGAGCAGCTTCTTGATTTTCCTGTTTTCCGTTTTTGCGAAAAACGCCTGTCTGTCCGCTGCTTTCGAAACCGCCTTCTGGCAGCAGTAATCCACGAGCGATTTGGTCGCCATAATATCCTCGTTCGCCAGGTGGGAGTTCTTCCCCTGAAGATTAAGCTGCCGCAGGAGGAACTCCAGCTTATACATCCTCAGACCCGGCTCCACACATTTGATGAGATGGAGTGAGTCGTAGCAGTCGTACACCACTTCCTCCTGGAGGTATCTCATCGTGTTATACCGCAGAATCTGATAGTCGTAGCCGACGTTATGTCCGAGAACGGGGCAAGAGCCTATATAATCGATGAAGAGGCGCAGTCCCTCCTCGTGGGAAAAGTGTTTTGAGTTAGCATACAGCTCAATCAACGGATTTGGAATCTCTCCCAACATCGGAGGGATTTCCTTGTCGGTGTGGATGATGATATTAAAATCGGATCCCTCCACATATTGTCCCTTTCTCACCTTGAATGCGGCAATCTGGACGATGTCGTCCTCCATGACATTGAGGCCTGTGGTCTCGGTGTCGAAAAACACAAACTCCGAGTTCATATAACGTTCGTGGAACTCATCGATATAGGGTTTGTCGCCCATCATGTCGGCAGGAATCATCATCATCCGCTTCATCTCAGCAATCCATTCGCGTGCCTGAATCCTGTTCGGTTTCGCCCCGATTCCGAAGAGGAGCCGTGACCATGCCGCAAAGTTGAATAGGTTCGCATGGAGGGAGAAAAATGCGGCGAGCGTCTTGTAGTCCTTCGTCTGGAACATGTCGATGCCGGAAATCTTGAAATGCGCCACGTTGTTGTCCATGAGCGTTTCGCTGATTTTATCCGCCATGTCGTTGGTCGGAACGAGAATCGCCATGCGCTCATTATCAAAATTCAGATAATAGCTGACCATCCTCATCACGCGGTTTAGCTCGTCTGCAACTGTGGGGTTGCCTGTGAGGATAAGGTCGAACTTCTCAGGCCGGCACTCACTCGTGTGCTCTGGCAGCAGACAGGGGTTCACATTCAGGACTTCCCTAGCATACGTGTTGAAGATATCAAGCAGGTATTTGGGTGAGCGGTAGTTCTTGCCGAGATGCAGGATATTGGCGCCACATTTGCTTTTCAGCCGCTCCAGCTGTCCGAGTTTCGCTCCCATGAACGAGAAAATCGCCTGCTGCTCGTCGCCGAGGTAGAGTACGGTGAAATCGCCGCCGTCATCGGTCAGTTCATCGATGATGGCAGTCTGGAGGGCGTTGAGGTCCTGCACCTCATCTACTTGAATCCATTTGAACCGCTTATACTCGCAGTTGACATCCATGCGGATCTTGTCGTATGCTAGGATGAGGATGTCGGAGAAGCTGATGAGCATGTGTTTTTGCTTATACTCCCTGTATTTCAGTGCATACTTCACCTTTGGATTCATCACGCTCACCCTGTCGGGGTCGAGGCCAGCCTTTTTGGCAATCTGATAGTAAGGCTCAAATTCCTCTTTCGGCATAAATATCGCCTCATCCGGCTGTCCGAGCTCGCGCTGCGAAATATAGGCGTCGATATTGTCGATAAGACCGACATGATTCTTATTGACCCTACCTGGTCGAAACTGGAAGAAATGCTCGTCGAAGGAGAGGCAGAGGTCTGTAAGGTCGTCCTCGTCGATGATGCCAGTGTTTTCAGGAATGACCGCACTGTTAAAGAGGAAATTGCTGCAATAGCGATGGACGTTTCCCACGAAGATGTTATAGACATCCTCGCCGAGACGCTCTTTGATGCGGTCGCGCATGCCACGTGAGGCTCGGTTGGTGAAGGTGAGGCACATCATGTCCTCATACTCCACGCCAGATGTTCTTGCCCGAACCACGCGCTCGGCGAGGATGTCGGTCTTTCCGCATCCAGGAGGAGCAAGCACAAGGAAACGCCCTTGGCTGGCGTTGATGGCTTTTAGCTGGTCTTCGTCGTAAGTTTTTTCAGAGAACTGGTTGCACATTTATATAAGTGGAATAATTCAAGTTTATATTATTTTTCGAACAAAGATGAGAAAGATTTTACAGAGATTTTGGTTTTTAAGATATGCCATATATGGCATGATTAGATTTAAAAAGGTGAGTACGACTCAGGGGAGTATCTTCAGCCCGTCGTTCGGAAACGTCGGCCCCTATAACGTTGTTGCTGCGAGGCGGAAGCCGATTAGGCTGTTTCTGAAATCGGGGTTAGCGGGGAAGCGCTTAGAGACACGACAATCGGCAGGCTTACTTTTCCAGCAGCCCCCTCTGCAGACTTTATAAGAGCCGGAATCCGGTCCTTGCGGGTTAAGGAAATGACAGTTGTTGGCGTAAGAGTTGGCATACCAGTCGGAGCACCACTCGTTGATATTTCCCGACATATCGTAAAGACCCAGCTCGTTTGGTTTTTTGAGTCTTACTTCATGAGTGCGGTCACCGCTGTTGGCGTCGAACCAGACAAAATCAATCAGTTCGTTTTCTCCACATCCTGCAAACATTTGTCGTTTGCCCTTATTTGCTCCCCTTGCTGCATACTCCCATTCCGCCTCCGTAGGGAACCGGAACTCAAACCCGGTCATGATATTAAGTTTTGCGATAAAACGCTTACATTCACGCCATGTAACCCGTTCCACAGGCAGTTTTGGTCCTTTGAAATGACTGGGGTTATCACCTGTCACCGTCTCCCAAAGGTCTTGAGTAACAGGAGTGTCTGCAATATAATAGGTGTTCAGCTCAGCATATACAGGCGGTTTCTCATCGAAGGAGGCAAACAGCCCCTGTTCAGCGGTACCTCCCATCGAAAACACCCCCTTCTCCACCTTAATCATATTAATGCTCATGCCTGCAATACTGACGACATGGCTGACAGCAGTCGTGGCGGGAGTTTCAGGACGAGAAGTGTCCGTTTTCTTGACTGGTTGCTGAACAGAAGGGTCCAGGAGCAGCCCCAGGGCAAACGCCATACCCCTCACTACAATCCGAGTCAGTTCGGGCTGAAAGCCGTTGACTCTTGCCATATCATCGACAATCCCATTTATCTTCAAGATTCTGAAGGAGTCTGGCTCAACCTCAAGCAGCAACAGCTTGGCGGCTACATTAATCTTAACGGCTTTCTCAAGGATATTTCTGAGAGCAGTATTCTCAAACGCACCAAAGTCGGAGAGGATATTCACGAGACGTTGTTCGCTCATGACATCCTTTCCAAACTGGCTTACCGCCTGCTGAAGTCCATCGATGAAAAGCATTTTTTATGAAGAATGAAATTTGTTTTTTTTAGTGAATAGTGAAAAGTGTATATACTCTGAATATTAATCATTGGATGACTGTGGAGAAAATAGCTGAAAGAATGACGGCTGGGGAGATGACTATTTTTACATTCCCCAGCCGTTGATTCTTTATATTATGACTTACCGGAAAAGCGTCCTGATGTCGCTTTGCATGAGCCAAAAGAATTAATATCCGATGGGGTGGTTGAGCTCAAGCACCATGGTTTCCGGAAAACCCAGTTCTTTTGACACCTTCTCTTTGTTCATCATCGCGCGTGGAACGGTTTTGAGTCCGAGGGCGGCACAGATGAGGCAAATGTCCTGTGAGGCATATCCTGCGTCCATAGCCCCGTATATCTGTCCGTTGTGGCGCAGTTTTGTCTGGTCGCTGACAAGGAGGATAAAGACTGGCGCTTTCGCCATGGCGTTCTGCCCTTCCGCAAGCATCGGCCGGATGTCGGTTTTCGACACGCTGGTGAGCGTGTTTGCCTTAGGGTCGTAGAGCGACACCCCTTTAGCCGTGCAGACGTATGCTTTCACATCCTGTGCATTCATGGCAGTGGGGATGGTGAGCAACCCTTTCTCTGGCCGGTTGATTCCGCATGTGGCCCAGAGGATTTGCGAGAGCTGTTGTTCGGAGATGGCTTTGTCGGAAAACTCGCGGTCGGTCTTCCTGTTTTTCAGTGCATCCATTAAAGTGACGTTGAGTGTGAGGTCAGGCTGAGGCAGTTTTTTCACCTCCTGTGCGCCTGCAGTCATTGAAGCAAAGGCGCAGAGCATAAGCATAGCTAAATACTTTTTCATTTTGCTGTAATAATTAAACTGTTGAACAATAACAGGAGCAGCAAGGGGCGTTGCTGTATCTGATAATAAAACTCCACTTATTCTGCGGGATGATTTTTCCACAAAACGCCCAAATACCGATTCCATTGCAAATTTACGGAAAAAAATGAAGAATGAAAAATGAAGAATGAAGATTTTTTTTAGTGAATAGTGAAAAGTGAATAGTGAAAAGTGTATTTACTCTGACAATGGTAAGTACTTAACACAGGGGAATGAGTACGGAATTTGACATGTGGATGCCAGTCAGAATAGTCGTCGAGGTAATGATGACAAGAAGACAAGAAGACGAGGAGATGAGAAGATGAGAAGTAAACAGCAAACAAAAAAGAGGTCGGTTGACCTCTTTTTTTGTGGGATAAAGCAACAGGTTATTTTCTTCCTGGCTGTGGGTTGTAGCTGTTGTGGTGATTCCCCTGCTGATGGTTTCCATGCTGGGAATTGCCATGATTGTTAGGTTGCGGCTTGGGCGGGTTGTTAGGCTGCGGCTGTGGCTTTGGAGGGTAGTTAGGTGCAGGAGCAGTGCTTCCATACCTTCCCGGCTGTGGCTGTGCATTGTAGTGATTTCCGTGATATCCGTGCTTTCCTACTACATTGTTATAAGCTTCCTTTGCAGCCATTTGAGCACTTGCGCTTGTCATCCATTTTGGATTATAGGACACGTAGATGGTGTTGCCTTTGAAATAGGCGCTTTTGATGCCTTTTTTTGCCACCACGAGGCTCACAATTTGATATTTCTGGTTTTGGGTGGTCTTTTTGAGCTTCACAGAAGTAGTGCGGAGCTTTGTAGAGCGTGGGTGGTTCTGCTCGTTAGTCACTTTGGTCTGCTCTGCAGCCACTGAGTTCATCACTGTCACGGTCGTCATGCTGATTACCATGAGGAGGACCTTAAAAATGTAATTTTTCATCATAGTCTAATTTGTTTTAATGGACTTGAAATAATTCTCCGTCCGAAGGGTTAATAATAATTTACTATTTAAAAATGTACTATTTAAAAATGTACTATTTACGATTTGTTATGTTATTTCGTTATTGGATTAATTTTCTTCATTCTTCTTTTCCTTCTCATCTGCCAAAGTAAAATACACTGTTCATTATTCACTGTTCACTTAAAATGAACCTTGTTTATTCTTTAGACGGTGCAAAGTTAGGAAAAGTCAAATGCCCAAACCCGCTGAAATTCCTAAAATGCACGGGTATTATCCTAAAGGAAAGGGGGAAAAATACACAGAATGGATGGGGATTCTCTGATTTGTGGATTTTAATTGATTCTTTTTTGGGGGGTCGCCAATGCACGATTCAGAATGGAAGGAGCAGCCCGGCGAAAGAAATTGTCGGCAGTGGAGACACCCCAAATTGAATACAAATTGTTATTATTATGCGCGGGGTGCGGTTTCAGGGAAAGACGCTATTTGATTATGATGGAATATGGATATACTTTGGGAGTGTCCCGCTTGTCGCGGCTGTAGGGGTTGAAGGTGTATGGAGAATATGTGGATTTCGGACAACCCACTACGACAAGATAGACATGTGCGGTGTTTGGAGCAGCTTTGTATTTGAGTTTGCCCTGGAGTTTTCCACTGTCAGGGAGGTAGGTAGGATTCATGTCGTTGTCGATAAGAACAATGCCGTATCTGTAAGCGTCGGTTTCCGGGTTGTCTGGTTCACCTTTGAAGAATACCGTAGTAGTTTTTTTGTTGAGCGGGAGTTCTATGACATTGAATCCGTATGTCTCGGGTAAAAATCCCTTTTCCGGTTTTAGCGTGAACGACTTTTTCTTATTCTCTGTTAAAGAGTTTACAGCAACCGTTAACAGCTGACAAGCATGTTTCTTATGAGAAGTTTTCACACGTGGGAAGTCGAAAGTGATGAGCCTTGCATAGCAATCGTACATCTCCTTTGCCATGGCTTCGG
>JAEEGG010004462.1_pt1 | contig 33850 bp, 27 predicted proteins | sample 9134161 | NCBI WGS metagenome assembly JAEEGG01 (sample SAMN16246543, study PRJNA631951) | gut metagenome | biome: gut microbiome; feature: rumen; material: CR-attached | host: Bos | place: Iran: Karaj | collected 2018-10 | reverse complement strand
ACGAGGTAGATAGGTCCAAGGTGTAAGCACAGTAATGTGTTCAGCTGATGGTCACTAATAGGTCGAAAGCTTATCCAGGTTTAGGTTAAAATCTAGTTTAAAGAATTCTGTGTTCGGTTTTGAAGGTTTGAGAATAATCCTCAATAGCTCAGTTGGTAGAGCGCATGACTGTTAATCATGATGTCGTTGGTTCGAGTCCAACTTGGGGAGGTAAAGTTTCGACAGAGGCGAACTAAACAGTATACGGCTCCGTGGTCAAGCGGTTAAGACATCGCCCTTTCACGGCGGTAACACGAGTTCGATTCTCGTCGGAGTCATCAAAAAGATTTTTATTGCTTTTAGGAGCATTTTTTTATATAATTACTTTGTTGCGGCGCGATAGCCAAGCGGTAAGGCGTGGGTCTGCAACACCCTGATCACCGGTTCAAATCCGGTTCGCGCCTCTAAAAAAGGACTGTTTAATTACAGTCCTTTTTGTTTTGCTTTTTCTTATATAAGTACAATTCCTATATCTACATTGGTTATTTCTTTTATGAACTCTTTTGCGGCCTCGGTGAAAAGTCCCTGCTTATAATAACCGATTGATACGGTCAGATCAGATTTTACGGCCAGGGAAGCTTCGCCCGTATCGCCGTTCATTCCGCTGTTAATATCCACACTTATTACATAAGCACCGGATTTGTTGATAGCCTCAATCGCATCTTTTGCGAGACCTCTTACTTCGCCCGTAAAGCCGGTTCCGAGAATGCAGTCCACGATTACCTCATAGGAAGATAAATACGTGCTTTCGGTAAACATTTCTGCTTTTACGCCAAGCTTTGCTGCGATATCGCTGTAATACTTTCCGTCCTCGGACATCTTTTCGGATACTTTTATGATCGTGGAGTCGATATTGTTCTTTTTTAAGATTCCTGCGAGTGCATATCCGTCTCCGCCGTTGTTGCCTCCACCGACAACAATCGCAATTTTTTTATTTTCCCACCTCATAAAAGATTCAAAAACTCCCTTTGCAGCTCTGTACATGAGTTCTTTTGAAGGAATAAAATTTTCAATTGTATATGCATCGCTACGCCGCATCTGCTCGACACTCACTAAAATTTTGTCCATCTTTGCCTCCTCAATTTATGAGTAAATTATAATATTAAAACAGTTTTTTTGTGAAGAAAAAGCTTATTTTATCTTGTTTTTGCCCTTTTCTTGCCCGTAAAACTATAAAAGAAAATTTTTGTTGATGACAATTTATTCTTATTTTATGCCAAAACCTATATTTTTCAGAGTTTTTAGTTAACTATATATAATTTGTAACCGATAAAAAAACTATAAAAAATAGTTGATTAATGGATAAATAAATGATGGACAAACCAAAAGGACGGCTTAGTCCACAAATTGTCCTAAAAGCCGATAAATAGGGGCTTTGAGGGATTTTTGAATATCAAAAAAGAGTTGACATAAAATTCAAATAATGCTAAAATCAACTATCATTAAAAAATAATTGGGGTTACTATTACCAGAATTGTTTATTAATTGAAAAATAACTAATTGTAAGAGAAAATTAATTGGAGGATGGAATTTATGAAAAAGGGATTTCGAAAAATTGGCGCTGTCCTGCTGACATTCGCGATGGCGCTGGCAATGAATTCAACAGTTTTTGCTGCTGCTACTCTTACCGATGGTGAAGTTGGTGGTAGTTCAACATTTGCGACTGACAACCCTTCATCTCAGGATAAGTCGATTATCCTTAAGAAGGAATTGACAGTTTATAATGTGAATGAGACAACAATCAATGCGCCGACCATTAGTTACACTTATGCAATTACTGCTGGTGCAGCAGGCGTTAGTGTTACAGATGCTACAACGGATCATGCAAACAATACTGAAGTTACAGTTCAGACTAAAGCAGGTGTTACTCCTAATCTTGTAACATTGTCAGGAACTAGTGCAAATACAATTGCTTGGACTTCTGGTGAAACGGTTACTGCTGCTGATGACGGTGCTGCAAATTTAAAAAATCTTACAATTGATTTTTCAAATGTAGTTTTTGGTGCGGCAGGTGTATATCGTTATGTAATTACAGAGACTGCTCCTGCTTATGCGGCATCAGGCGTAACAGAAACTACAAGTGCAACTAACCCGCATGTTCGTTATCTTGACGTTTATGTTCGTCCTGTAACTACAGGATTTACAGATGGAACAGCAGCAGCTGATTGGGATATCTATGGTTATGTTTGTATGCTTGAGAGCGAAGAAATTACTGATGCTGGGGACACTGCTACAACCGGTGCTGTAAAGACAAATGGTTTTGTTGCCGGTACAAATGATGGAACTGATTATTTAGCAGATAGTTATTATACATATAATGTTACAGTAAGTAAGACAGTTACTAATGATGCATATGCAAAAGCTACACATGCATTCCCTTTCACTGTAATATTTACTAATGCTACTGTTACAAATGCGGTTGATATTAGTTCATCAACTACAGGAACTGCAACAGGTTTTACAGATCCTGCTTCTGCAGCACTCTCTGCTGAAACTACAAAAGGTATTGTATCTTTAAAGGACAGCAGTTCAGTTAAGTACATTGGTATTCCTGCCGGAACTACTGTAGATGTATACGAAACTAACGATGTTGCCGGTGTTACTTATCAGGTAACTACATCACTTGACGGAGCGAACACAGTTGATAAGGCCGTTACTGATGGAACAGCTCCTACAATAGCTGAGGCTCAGCCTGCAACTAAGCCAGCATATCAGTCAACTAAAGCAACAATAACTCCGACAGTTGATACAGATGATGATGTTTCGCATACAATTGCTGTTGACAACAACTTACAGCTCATCTCTCCTACAGGCTTTGTAGTACGTTTTGCACCTTATATGTTAGTACTTTTAGGTGGCATCCTCTTAATTACAATTGGTTTAGTTATATACAATAAAACAAACAAAAAGGAAACAGCATAATGCAAATGCTGATTAGGGCAGCTAATATGATTAGTTGAGAAAAAAGATCCGGTGGCTATAAAGTTTTTTACAGCTATCGGGTCTTTTACCTTAAAAATTGGTTAGAGGACGCAAAATGACGGGCTTAAACGAAGAAAACAGACTTGAAAACACAAATGAACAGAGCAGAAATGACACTGAAAAGCTGATGAAAAAAATAGCCAGAGACGAAAGAGGCTTTAAAAATTTTCATCTGTTTTTGATATATCTCGCAATATTTCTGCTGTTGGTTTGGATATTGTTTTTTAAGATAATCGGCATCACGCATATGCCAAATATGGATATGTTACCTCGTGTGGATGCCGGTGATCTTTTGATTTTCTATCGCTTGGACCGCAATGCTTCGTTTCAGGAGCTTGTGATTTTTGAAAAAATAATTCCCGGGGAACAGAAAAAACGACTGATGGTTGGCCGTGTAATAGGAGCTCCGGGAGATACGGTAGATATTAACGAATCGAATCGTCCCGTGGTAAACGGGAACAATATCGTGGAGGACATGATCTTTTACGATACACCTAAACGTGATGATATGGTGACTTACCCGTTAACACTTGGAGAGGATGAATATTTCATTCTGGTGGACGGAAGAAAAGAAGGATTGGACAGCCGGTATTTTGGACCGGTAAAAAAGAAAGAGATACTTGGAACCGTCATCAATGTAATAAGACGAAACAAGTTATAGTTTAAAATCCGAAAATAAAAAGAAAGGAGAAAGCGGATGCATACAAATAAAAACGACCTGATAGATAAGCTTAGTGTTATTGGCATCCGTGTTCTGGTTACAGTTTCCCTTCTTATGGGACTCCTGTTAATTCTTTTTGGCGGATATTCAATTTATGAACAGTTATATACTCAAAACAGAGTTTTTTCTACTGGAGGATTAAAAGCTGAGGAAGTTCAGTCTATTGAAGTTCAGGAAAACTTGGCTACTCAGAACAAGGACTACAGAGGATGGCTTCAGATTGATGGAACAAATATTAACTATCCTGTTATGCAGGACGGCGATGAACTTTATTATGCGTACCATGACAAGGACGGTAAATCAAGCCTGACAGGTTCTATCTATATGTCAGCTTATAACAAGGCTGATTTGAGCGACGATTACATCGTTATCTATGGACATCATATGGATAACGGAGGTATGTTCGGCGATTTGGATAAATTCCTTGATAAAGATTTCTTTGACAATAATATCGGGGGATCATTTACTTGTCTCAGCGGTTCATATAAATTGGAACTTTGGGCTGTAGTTCTTACAGATGCTTACGAAGACAGTGTTTATGATGTGGGCAGTCTCGGTTTTAACGATGTAGTGGAATTTGTAAACAGATATTCACGTTATATCAGACCTTCGGCACTTACAAATGCAAAAAAAATCATAGCACTTTCCACATGCCGTGATACATCTACAAACGGACGACTGGTTGTATATTTTACCCTAAAAGAAGAACCTGCGCCCGGAACCACTACAGATACCACATCTTCAACGGACAATGATATCACTCCGACAGGAAAGCCGGGTATCACAGGCAACGGAGATACAACTCCTGACGACGGAGATACAACTCCTGACAAGCCTGATACACCGAAGCCGGATAACCCGACTACACCTGATGACAAAGACAAGGATGAAGACGGCAAAGTTGATATTACCGATTCCTTTGTTCCCGGCGGAAGTTCATACGGTCGTGAAGCATGGGCACTGGTAAATCTTATCTGCCTCATCATCACAGTTTACATACTGATACCGATCTTTTTCTTAAGAAAGAAATACGGACGCATTCATAAAATGCGTAAAGTAAATAAATCAAAAGAAGCACTTTTCGAAGCACAGGATATGTCTCCGGAAGACTGGACGGAACGTGAAAGAATTATGAGAGTCGCAACTCAGAAGAGCGAAAACGGTTACGTTTCCAAAGACAAATTCTGTGAAGCTGTAGAGGAATTGTTTTACAGGCTTAAAGCATTTACCCGCAAATTTATCGCAGGTATAATTCTTGAAGTCTTACTTTCAATTGCCTCTGTTATTGCATTCATTCTGACAGAAGATATGCGTCTGCCGATGGTTTTGATTGATAAATGGACGCCTCTCATGCTGATACTGATGATAGGCAGCTTGCTCGTTGACTTTATTCTTACGAGATATAAAAAGAGCAAAAAAGATAAAGATGAAGAAACTGGAATTAGTTTAAGCGAATAATCATAAAAGATAATTCGGAGAAACAGATGAAGAAACGTTTACTGACAGCCTGGATAATTGCATGTATGTTTATATGCCTCGTAGGTCAGACCCCGATTACTGCTTTGGCAGAGGGAGATGACACACGAGTTATTTCCGTGCCCGAAGGATTGCAGGAAGTGCTGATTAATGAGACTCCTGAAATCCAGACTGTTGAGACAGAAGATACAATTGAAGAAACAAACGAAGTTCAGACTGAAACTGAAGACGAGAATGGTGAAGTTCAGGGTGAAGATGAGAATGTACAGGGCGAAAGCAGTACAGTTGAAACACCCGAAAACCAGACCGTTGAGGAAGATGTAACTTCTGAAAATCCTGATGTTCAGGCTCCTGAAGATGCAACAGAAGAAACACTCGAAACTCAGACAGTTCAGGAAGATGATTCTGATGTTCAGACTCAGGATGAAACTACGGCAGAAATTCCTGAAGTTCAGACAGTTCAGGATGAGACAGTAATAAATGAGACTCCCACAAATCAGACAGTACAGGAAGAAACTGCAGTTGAAGAAACTCCTGAAAATATCAAGGATGTTCAGCAAATTACAGAGACGAATCTTACTGCGAGCATAATTGCTTCCGACGGAAATACATACGAGACAAATGTAACTTACACAAGTGAGTCCGGCATTCCCATGGAAGGTGTTGCGCTCAAGGTTACCGAACTTGTAGCTAAGGATGAAGGATATGATGAATATCTCGAAGAGTCTGCAAGCAAAGTCGGAGTCAATACAGAAGACATTTTGTTCTCAAAAGTATTCGACATCAAGATAGTCGACGAAAATGATGAAAATATCGAATATGAACCTACAGGAAACGTGGATGTCAGCATCCGCGTTGTTGGCGTGTCTTTAGACGAATTCGAAAACGTAAACGTTCTCCACTTCGTAGAAGATAAAAACGAAGAAAACTTCTTGGTTTACGATGTTGAAACAACTGTAAATGAAGAGACTGTAGAATTTTCTACGGACAGTTTCTCTGTATACGTTGTAATCGGACATGAGGGAGGAACAATAGAGAATCCTCGCGTAATGTTCCATTTCATCAAGGATTATATCGGCGATCCGATAGGTTCCGGAAGTTCTGCATATTATGCTGTAGATCCTTATATTTTTAAGAATACGAATAGTGAAAACCAGACTACTCAGATCCTTAAGGATGGCGAGACGCTTGAATTAATTGCAGACCCTGCAAACAATTCAGACAAGTATTTTTACGGTTGGTATGTAGTAGATCCTAAGGTAATTAGCGGTACTACTGATGCTTATGGTGTCGGAACATCTGATAACAAGCTTTATTATACATGGCCTGAAAATCCGAATCGTATCAGTTTTGAAACCCCTATCTCTGTTTCGGAAAGTGGCGGTACGATTAGTTGGTCATTAGATGGCGTAAGTGGTAGCGGAACGGCGGACAGTGATGGTAATGCTCATGTATTTCTTGCTCCGTTGTTTGAAAACTACCATTTTGTAAATTATATGTTGCGTCCCAAAGAGGACTCATCAAACAACTTAATGACTCGTAAACTTATTGCTTTAGGCAGTGCTTCTTCTGCGGAAGTTAAAATCAGTGATGTTCGAGCAAACAGTACAGACCCCGTTCATCTTGTATTTATTGGCTGGGAGTATGAAACAGCTCCGGGTTCGGATGTTTGGGTATCAAAACAGACGCTAGAGTATTCAGGTGCTCCTATAACAGAAACCGGAAAAGATGGCGTATATATGACACTCGACTTCACCGGAAGGGAGAGTATCAACTTATATCCCGTATTTATTGAGGCACGTTGGGTTGACTTCTTTGCAGGTGTCAGTGGCAGCGGAGCTTCCTATGTTCCTTCGCGTTTTCTTGAGTCATGGGGATATTCAGGATCAGAGTATGCACTTACCCCCATTGAGGATAAAAACTATTTCAGCTCACTCGCTAAATCAACACGACCAGGTTATAGTTTTGATGGATGGTATGCTTTTGCCAATACAGATCATACTACTGGAGAGATTACCAACCTTAATACTCCCGAAGACGTTGAAGTAACTTACCTTACTATCTCAGGAGGAAAGTATGTTACTAATAAGGTTACTGTAAACACAAAAGCAGTTAAAATAGCCAATGGCAACGGATCAATAGTTAATAATTCGGGAACATGGAAACTTACTGATAATGGCGATGGAACAGGAACGATTGATAAAGACAGTGGTACCTATGAACTCTTTAAGATTGATGATAGCAAACTGTATTTCTACAATCCTCTTGACCGTTTGAAATTAAGTGCTCAATGGGCTCCTGATGATTCTAATATTACTGTGATTTATTGGACAGAAAATGTGCAGGATAAGAACTATACTGCTCCGGCAAATCCTAAGGATGACTATACCGCGAGTGCTGTCAAAGTTATTAATACTGCGGATTTAAATACCAACTTAAGCACATCTTATTCTTCAGGTTCAGCAATTCCGTTATCTGAGTTAAAGAATTACACCGAAGGTTCGGTCAAGGTTATTGATCCTTCTTATCTCGATGATATTGGTGCAGTGCCTGCAGGTGAAGAAAAATTCTATGATTTGAATGAATCCTTATCTGACGCTTCTGTAGTCATCAAAGGTGATGGAAGCACTACGTATAATGTTTATTTTGAAAGAAAAACATTCAAACTCGTATTTCATATTGGACGTGACGGTTATGTGAAGAATGCTGGTCAAATGAAAAACGCTTCTTATCCCAACTGGGACGGAAACTGGATTGAATATATGTATAAAGATTCGAAAGTTACCGGTTTGGGTTACACGGGAAAGGGAAATGATTCCTACTCGGGTGTTTATTCCATGTCCTATGGAGGCAAGACTTACGATTCAACTTATGAGACTTGGGTTTTAAATCCTAATACTGATCATGCCCAGGGCAATGTTATGGGCGATTATGTCCCCGGTTCTGATCCGAGTCGTATCGACAATGATGCAAATCTTTACGTTATTGAAGCCAAATACGGCGCATATATCGGTGACCGATGGCCTTCCCCTACAAATCCGAATTTCAGCTTTTCGAATGCCCCAGGTTCGGGAAAGACGCTCTACATATGGACAGCCTATTGGGACAGCCTATACGCCTATATTGCCAATAGCCGCCCGACTTCTAACAATCAGGGTAACAACTCAGACATCAACGGTGTGCATGAATATATGTCGGCGGAATTGTGCACCAATCGTAGTGGGACCGGACTTATCAATGAAAATCAGGTTCACCATCTGGTAGCATATTTTGGCGAAGCGAATAATGCAAAACGTTTCAAGCGGTATCATTATTTGATTGAGGCGATTGATGGGACATACGATTCAACTATATATCAAACTGTCCAAGGGTCTGATTACACAGGTTATTCGCGGACAACCAGGAGTGTACAAACCGGAGCGGATAGCAGCACTATTGCGGATAATGAATACTATAAACTTTCCGATGCTCTCGTCATATCCAACTTGGAACCAGAGTACCAGCTTGGCTGGGAATTGGATGGATATGATTTGATTTACAGCTGCTATGATGATGTTCAACACCCGAACACCACGAATCCTTCGCAAAAAGAATATGATATTTATTTCTTCTACAGACCTAAGCAGTATACGCTGACTTTTAACCTTGGAAGTTCTACAATATCAGACAACTATTATTTTAACGAATCCTTAGAAAATGCTAATAAATATACCGACAATGTTATTGTTCCCGAAGGCTATGAGTTCAAAGGGTGGTATACCAATGCAGAGGGTGTAGGAGATCCTTTTGACTTTGCAAATGAAAAAATGCCCGGTCAGAATGTTGTACTATACCCGTATTCGAAAGTTCTTCAGTATACAGTAAAAATTGATCCTAACGGAGGCGAATTGGATCATAGATCAAACAGCTCGGTATCAACGTATTTTACGGCAGACTATGGAACGCCGGTAGGAGAATATTCCACTGAGCGAGAATATATTAAACTGACTGATAAAGAACTGACAGTGGGTGATCCCAAATACTATGCCGGTGAAAAGTATTATTACATCAATACGCAGTTCCTTGATATACCTGAAGAAGGTGATTGGGGCTATCCCATTGATTTACGTAACGCTGTGTACGTAAAAGAAAGTGAGTTTACTGATTATTACAACGAGTATTGCAGTGCTATTGCCAACGCAGACCCTGCTTGGTGGACAGGCATTTCTGCGCTTAGCGAAGCTGATTTTAAGGATAAATATACTGATTTTCCTTATCGTCCGCTTTATCCGGGCGAACACTATACCTTTATGGGATGGTATCAGGTCCATAACGGTTCCGTTGATTCTATGCCATACAACTTTAATGACCCTGTAAACGGACCATTGGAACTTCGCGCTATGTGGCGTTTGGATGGCGGATATTATGTTCAGTATAATCCCTACTATTTCGATGAGGAAAACGGAATCGTAACTGCTGTCATTGGTGAAATAGAAGGTAATTCCTGGACCGATCCAACGAATCCTTCACTTGATCTTTATGCAGATCAGTCTTCCATGATTATTTTACAAGCTCCGACCAATGTTACCTCGGGATGGATTTTCCGTGGCTGGCGTGTTGTTCGTAAAAACGGAACCAAGCCATTTGGAAATGAAACCTATGATAATTGGGAGCCTTTTGGAGATTCGACTTATTATCAGCCGGGTGATTCTTTTACAATAGATTCAAATCTTTCCACAGAGACCACCACATATGGCAACGTTATCCATATGCAGGCGTTTTACGAAAAAGATACTGAATCTGTTCGTAGACCTGAAGTTACTAATTTGATTCTCGATGCGAATGATGATTATCTCGGATATATCAGTAACCTGCATAACGATCAACTTCCCGAATTAACCGGTCCGGGCAGTCAGATAATTAATGATTCATCTGAATTATATAATGGTAGTCCTACACAGATTTTGATAGGCGACTTACAATCCAACCTCGCATTACATTTGTATCGTTATGCAACAACCAAGATTTATAACGGTGTTCAGGGAACCAATTTCTTCTCTCATGATAATAATTATTTGTTAATAGGTTTTGATGAGAATGCGGATCCGATGAATCCGACAACCGGAAAAGCGTTTGTTCCTGCATTCGCAGCAGATTCTGTTGCATCGGTTACAAGAAACGAAACGAACAAAATACTTTATGCCATGTGGGAGCCTATGGTATATGCTACCTTTGTCAATACCACGGCAGAAGATTTGACAATTGATCTTTCAGGTACAGGCGGAACAGTTTCCATAGTGAACAAAACTACCGGAGAATTTGACCGTGAAAGTGCTACAACCCGAATTATTGTTCCGGCGAAATCCGGTACTGAAAATGGTGAAGTGAAGGTTGTTCTTCCAAAAGCTATACCCGGAACTGACAGCATTTCTGCAACAGCAACAAATAAACACTTAGGCTATAAGTTGAGTGTCAGTGGTGCCTTTGATACGACAGATCCGTATGGTACCGGCCTATCTGATGTATATTATAACAATCAGGCTACTTATACAGGAATTCTCCAAACAGATCCTACAGGAATCATAATAACCTATTTTGAAGAAGAGGTTCCTTCATTAGTATTTGATGTGAATAATGGACATTGGGAAGAAACAGATCCTTCATTTGAGCAATCAACAACGGATCCTGATATTTATACCATAATAGATTCTGATGTTAATACCATCAATAGATACGAGCCTGCAGATCCTACACGCACAGGAAAAATATTTATTGGTTGGACTAATAATTTAGATATCGCTTCACATACTGATTTCGGTTCCGATAGTGCAGTGACTTATGGCAGCACAACAATTACGCCCGGTCCGGGTGAGGTTGTACTGGATAAAGTTAAAAGCGATTATCTTTGGGATTTCACGCAGCCTGCACCTTATGGCCAGATATTGTATGCGGTATGGAGTGATACTGCAACAGTAACATTTAATATCGCATATTCAAGCAACCTTAATGCTAATCCACTTAAAAATCACAATTGGGTTGGACCGGCAACTACAACATCAGGAGAACCTTATACATTTTATAGGAGCGATGCAACATCTCCATATGTGACATATACTGTTGCTAAAGGTGAACGTGTACCTAAACCGGATGAACCTACTGCTCATAGTGATAAGCCAACTTTTAATTTTATAAACTGGCTGAAGAATTCTAGTACCACGGATAAATATCGATATAATTCGGAAGTACCTACGAAAAAAGAAATTACTGATAATACATTTGATTTTTCGCAACGTATCATCAATAATGTAACCCTTTCGACCTCCTGGACAACTGCTGAACCTCAATTCTTTGTTTTCACGATTGAAAATAATGTTATTGGAGGTAATTCGGAGGACGAATTTGATTATACGATTTCGGTATATGATGATTATGTTTGGGGAAAACTGGGAACCAGTGGAAGTAATAAATATGGACATCCGGATCGAAGATGGGGAGAAGTAACCACCACTTTAAAAAATAATCAGCAGTATGTAGTTACTGTCAAAGTATCAGCCGATAAAGCTTCCGCAACTTCCAACAGTGTTGAAATAACAGTTACAGATTGTGAAGGAATTACAATAAAAGAAGAACACGTAATCTATTGTAATAAGAATGGTGTAAGTCCCTATTTTGTTTCAGATTACAAGTATAAACTGAAAATAACTCAGCAGGAAAAAGCAGGGTATGATACTACCGTTACTACAAAAGATTTGGTTGGAACAATTGAAGTGCCTGTGGATCCTAGTTTAAACGGCAGTTTTACGGATAATTCTACTCGAAGTTTTACATTTGAATCCTGCGAACTGCGTAGTACAAATCAAACTACTGCTGTAAATAACTTCACTCCTGAAGTGAATACATATGTGGCAGGCACAAATAGTTTAACGGTTGTTTTCACAAACGAAGGCAACTTCGTTCCTGCACCTACCAACTACGTAACCAACTACAATCCGTTCTTCATGATGTTCGGATTTGGTGCGATTTTAGTCGGTCTGATTGCAGCTCCGGTTATGATGCTCAGACGTCGTAAAGAAGAGGAAGAGTAAACTTTTCTCAGACCGTAAAATCTAATAACTTTATCAAAAAGCGAAAGCACTTCGTACAAGGAGTAAATCCGGTGCGAAGTGCTTTTTATCAAAACATTTCTTTTATGAGGGGAAAGATGAAAAAGAAAATTTTTACGATTATTTCGGCTTTGATGCTTGTATCTTTTATGATCGGCTGCAGTTCTCAGGCGTCGATTATGAAGAAGTCTGACAACTATATTGATACGATCTTTTTTGAGGATGTTGCGACTTTTAAGGTCAGTTCAAAATGCGTGAAGAACGGCAAATGGATGGATAAGATTTCCAATACGGATCACGGCGAAAATATCTCGCCTGATTTATCGTGGGATGCGGTTGATGGTGCCACGCTGTATCAGGTCATTATGATAGACGGCAACTGGCTTCATATGGATGTTTCCACGAGTGATACTTCTCTGGCAGAGGGAGCAATCGCAGGGAAAGGCGCCAAAGGTTCAAGATATGTCGGACCGTATCCGCCCTTGGGTGCGACGCATACGTACTCCGTATTTGTATTTGCTCTTAAAAACGAGCCGGGTAAGTTTTATATGGGATTTGACGGTGGCGGAAACAGTATCAACGATATTTATAAAGGTTTAAATACCGATGCAGGTGGCAATACCGGAAATGTAATCGCATACGGAAGACTGGATGGGAATTATAAGAAGAAAAAATAGGGAATTATTGGGGTATACCATATTCTCTTTTCATCGATTCATAAGAAATGACCCACTGTTTTCCATATTTGCAAACGTCCTGACCATTGATTACCTCAAAAGCACTTGCGCATTATCCATAGATGATATACAATGTATATCATAAAGGAGGCAATGCTATGAATGTTGCAATTTCTAAATGGGGGAACAGTCTTGGAGTACGAGTTCCGGTAATAATATCCGAATCTCTTGGCTTGAAAGCAGGAGATCAGGTTGATTTTGAACTGAAAGATGGTGGTATGTTTATGAAAAAGAAACAGAGCACGGCAGAGATGTTTGAACAGTTCTACGGAAAGCCCTTCTCAGAAATCACCCAAGCTGACATTGATCCTATGAAAGAAATCGACTGGGGTGAGGATGTAGGAGGTGAAGTCTTCTGATGTTTCAAAAAGGTGATATTGTTAAAGCCAATCTCAACCCTACCAAAGGTCATGAGCAAGGCGAGTATAGGCCATTGCTTGTAATGAATTCGGTTCCGTTACCCGGTGGAGTACATATTGTACTCCCTATAACAACTAAAACGAAATCATATCCTCTCGAAGTAGAACTGGATGATAGGACGGCAACAAAAGGGATAGTTTTGTGCTTTCAGATACGAACAGTAGATTTAAATGCAAGAGAAGCAGTACTTATAGAAAAAGCACCCGAAGATATTGTGGAACTCTGCAATGACTATCTGCATCGCCTCACCGATGATGTTATGTAATAAAATATAAAAAGAGTAATTATGATAGGTAGCCTCGATTTTATAAATCGAGGCTGCTTTTGTGAAAACACTTCTTGTATGTTATAATTTGAAAGGGAAGAATTATGTTTGGACGAGGGTGAAAGATGAAAAAGAATAATGCAGTTTATACCGGAGTGGAAGTAAAAAAGGATGCCAAAGCCTGGATAATTTTTGGTTCGGTTTATACATTACTCGCAATTGGTATATTTATAATTTTTCCGATTGTGGCACAGGTTAAGGATCTGCCAATATGCCTTGTTTTAGGAGCGTTTCTGGTGCTTTTGGGACCGACCGCTATCTTTTACGGGGTTCAAAAAAAGAAAGAGGCAGAGCGACTGGAGCAGCAAATTGCGATGCAAAAGCCTGTAAAAAATCCGAACTCGGTTTTATTCGGAGTTGATGACGGTGCGGCAGCCGAGATAGCTTCGAAGTATTACTGCGAAAAATATGGCAAAAAAGATCTTACCGATGAAGATGAAAACATCATCTGGGACTGGGCCTACGATGAGATTTCATATCTGCTCGCATGGATCTTCGAAAACGGTTATTACAATCCCGAAGATACGGAACCGGACCTCGCCGAACTTGCGGGCAAAATTGCAAGGCGTGAAGCAATTCCGTCAGATTACATGAACTATGATGCTTCATTTTTTGAAGGAAACGTAAAAGATGAAGCGCTTGATTTTGTGAATGAATATTTGAGCAATTCCGAATATATAAAAGGTCACAATGTAGCAAAAACCGGAATGATCATCGGCGCATATTACGCTGAGGTTGAAGCTTTTGCAAAAGAACGTCTGAATGCGCCTCTTTTAGGATTTCCTTTCACCTGGGAGGATTATGATGCGTTTAAAGGCCATATAGACGAGGCATTCGCCAAATTTAAAAGCAGAAAATAGGATAAAAAGTGACTGATACTAAAGGCTCGAAAAAATCCAATAAAATAATCAATATCATAAGAATAATTTTCTGGTCTGCAGTAGGGTTTTTAATCCTTCTTACAGGCTGGTTTTTCGTGCCTGTAACGGAGAGGTTTGACCTCATAAAAGAAGGAGACACAAACCCCGTCAGATGCGTCCTCATAACAGACCTTCACTCATGTTACTACGGCAAAAATCAGAAAAACCTCATAAAAAAAATAGACAAAGAAAACCCTGACATCATCTTCCTTGGCGGTGACATTTTCGATGACAAACTCGATGATGACAACGCAATGCTTTTACTCGAAGATATCTCGAAAAAGTATAAATGCTTCTATGTTTCGGGCAATCACGAATACTGGAGCGAACGATGCGATGAGATGAAAGAGAAGGTCAGAAGCCTGGGTATTACAGTGCTTGAAGGCGACTGCGAGACCATTACCGTAAATGGTAAAACAATAGATATATGCGGTGTCGATGATCCGACGAGACTCACCGAAAGACAGTTTATAGAAGAACTTGATAACGCTTATGCAAAGACAGATGACGGCCATTTTAAAATACTTCTTTCTCACAGACCTGAGAGAGTAGATTTGTATTCAAAATATGATTTTGATTTGGTTCTTTCAGGACATGCTCACGCGGGGCAGATACGTATTCCGTTTATAAACATCGGTCTTTTGGCACCAAACCAGGGCCCTTTTGCCCAGTATGTCAGCGGAGCTTATACCATTCCGAACGGCAGCACTATGGTAGTCAGCAGAGGCCTTGCGCGAGAAAGTACACCTGCTCCGAGGTTTTTTAATCACCCCGAAATTGTCGTGATAGATTTCTGATAAATTCTGTTGATTTTAACAGATAATTGAAGTATTATTAAACAACTCACCCTCAGAAACTGATAACGTTGACACACATTTGCAAGGAGGATTTAATGGAGTTTAGAGAAATTTTTGACACGATACCCGAGAAGTTTGACAAGTTCAGACCCCGTTACAGCAAGGAACTTTTCGATTATCTGATTGATTATGCGAAGGTAGGACCGGGGAAAGATATACTGGAAATAGGTCCCGGCACAGGTCAGGCGACCGATCCGATTCTTAATACAGGATGCAATTACAATGCGATAGAATTAGGCGAGCATCTGTATGCGAAGATGAAGGAAAAGTACGGAAAATTCGACAATTTCAGTATCGTGAACGACGATTTCATCACACACGATTTTAAGGACCAAAAGTTTGATATGATTTATTCGGCAGCCACGATTCAGTGGATTCCCGAAGAAGTCGCCTTTTCGAAAACTTTCGAACTTTTAAAGCCCGGCGGAACGCTTGCAATGATGCTTGTTATAGGTGATTACAAGTCAAGTAACGAGGCGCTTTTTAACAAAATTCAAAGCGTTTATGATGCGTATTTTAAGCCCGATACGGTGTACACACATCACGGCTTCGGATACACGAATGCGCCTTCGTACGGCTACTCAGAAGTAGAGCGAAAAGAGTTCTACGGAAAGCGCGAAATGACCGCCGATGAGTATGTACTTTTCAGCGGCACACACTGCGATCACATGGTAATTCCCGAGCCCTACAACACACAGTTTTTCGAGGGCTTAAGAAGCGCGGTTTTAGAGTACGGAAACAAGGTTGTTTTCAACGATACATACGTACTTTATCTGACACAAAAACCCTTATAAAAGGATGAAAAATGAGACTTGCGGCATATCAGTTTGACGTCACGGGAGACGTAAAAAAGAATACCGAAAAAATCAAAAATGCGGTACTAAAAGCGGCCGAAAACAAGGCTGATTTTATTGCCTTTCCCGAGTGCGCAATTTCGGGCTATCCTCCCACTGATTTGCCGAGTTCAAAAGACTTTGATTCAGAGGCACTTCCTGCAGTTTTAAATGAACTGCAGGAGCTGTCTGACAAGCACAATATTACCGTTCTTATAGGCAGTATCGCCTTTGACAAAACGTATGTAAACAGAGCGTTTTTAATCGCTCCTAAAAGAGACATAAGGCACTACGACAAACGTGCTTTATACGGTTATGATTCGGAGAATTTTGCTCGCGGAAATAATGACGGAATCTTTGAAATCAACGGACTTAAAGTCGGTGTCAGAATATGCTTTGAAGCCAGATTTCCCGAGTATTTCAGAGAGCTTTACAAAGCAAAAACAGACCTTAATGTAGTTATCTTTTATGCGGTTTCGGACACCGATGAAACCGATAAATATAATGTCTTAAGAAGCCACTTGATTTCAAGGGCTGCGGAGAATGTAACGCCAATTTTGTCCGTTGATGCAATCACACCTTTCCAGAGTGCACCCACATGTTTTATCAACGCATCGGGCAAGGTTCTTAAAGAGCTTGACAGAAATAAGGAAGAACTTCTCTTTTATGATTTTGAAAAAAGTGAGCTAAACTTCGGAGAAATCGGGCGTAAACGCGAGTCTGACCACCTGCTCGGACTTGAATAAGTTTTCTTATCAATTTATAATATAAAGTTGATATATTAAAAGAGGTAGATATGGAAAACAATCAGAACAATTCAAATAAAAACAACAATAACAACAACAGAAGATCCGGCGGATTTTTTACATACCTGATCTTCTTTATGCTGTTAATTCTTCTTGCAATCTGGGTATTCAGATTTTTCAGAAAAGACAATTCAACCGAGATTACTTACAACGAGTTTTTGCAGATGGTTGAACAGCAGAAAATCGAAAAGGTCATCATCCACTCAGAGACGATTGAGATAAAAGAAACAGGCGACGAAAATAACATAAGTTCCCTCTTCTTCGGCTCATCAAAACCGTCGCTTTACACAGGCAAGGTTGAAGAGGACGATACGCTTACACAGAGACTGCTTGAAAAAGGCATTACAGTTGAAGGCGAGATACCTGATAATTCTATGCAGGTCTGGTATTTTATATTCTCGTACATTCTTCCTGTAGTTATTTTCCTGGGCATCGGTTTTCTTCTTTTCAGACGTCTCGGCGGTTCGGACGGAGTCGGCGGAATCATGAATGTCGGCAAGTCAAATGCCAAGGTTTACGTGCAGAAAGAGACCGGCAAAACTTTCAAGGATGTAGCGGGTGAGGACGAAGCAATCGAGTCACTTCAGGAAGTTGTTGATTTCCTTCACAATCCTGACAAATACGTTAAAATCGGTGCGAAATTACCTAAAGGTGCGCTTCTTGTAGGCCCTCCCGGAACAGGTAAAACACTCCTTGCAAAAGCTGTTGCAGGCGAAGCACATGTGCCTTTCTTCTCCCTCACGGGTTCCGATTTCGTGGAACTCTATGTCGGTGTCGGCGCATCCAGAGTCAGAGACTTATTTAAGGAAGCGGAGAAAAACGCTCCCTGTATTATTTTCATAGATGAAATCGATGCAATCGGCCGCAGCCGTGATTCAAAATACGGCGGCGGAAACGAAGAAAGAGAGCAGACATTAAACCAGCTTCTTTCAGAGATGGACGGTTTCGACGGCAAGAAAGGTATCATTATTTTAGCCGCTACCAACAGACCTGAAATCCTTGACAAAGCGCTCCTTCGTCCCGGCCGTTTCGACAGAAGAATTATCGTTGAAAAGCCCGATCTTAAGGGCAGAGTTGAGATCTTAAAAGTTCATGCAAAGGACGTTAAATTAGACGAAACCGTAGACTTTGAAGAAATCGCTCTTGCAACCAGCGGTGCAGTAGGTTCGGATCTTGCAAACATGATCAACGAAGCTGCCATCAACGCGGTTAAGAACAAGAGAGAATTCGTATCCCAGAAAGACCTTTTCAATGCCGTAGAAGTAGTGCTTGTCGGCAAAGAAAAGAAAGACAGAATATTATCCGAACAGGAAAGAAAAATCGTGTCCTATCACGAGGTCGGACATGCGCTTCTTTCCGCACTTCAGAAGAACTCAGAGCCTGTTCAGAAAATCACCATCGTGCCCCGTACAATGGGCGCGCTCGGCTATGTAATGCAGGTTCCCGAGGAAGAAAAATATCTTAATACAAAAGAAGAATTACACGACATGATTGTCGGTTTCTTAGGCGGACGTGCTGCAGAAGAAATCGTTTTCGGCTCCGTTACAACAGGCGCTTCAAACGATATCGAAAAGGCTACAAGCATCGCAAGAAGCATGGTTACACAGTACGGTATGAGCGATAAATTCGGCCTCGTCGGACTTGAAACCGTAGAGAGCAGATATCTTGACGGCAGAACGGTTATGAACTGCGCAGACAAGACCGCTGCAGAGGTTGACAAGGAAGTTATCGACATCATTGCAGGCTGCTACGAAGAGGCTAAAAAACTCCTCTCCGAGAACCGCGAAATCATGGATAAAATCGCTGCTCACCTGATTGAAAAAGAAACAATCACCGGCCGCGAATTCATGGAAATTTACTGTGCAGAAAAAGGCATTCCCGTTCCCGAGCCCAAGAATCCTTTAGGCAAGTCCAAGGATGATAAGAAGGCTGAGAAGAAGGAAGAAGAGCCCGTAAAAGAAGCAGAAAAGCCTGAAGAAAAGCCCGAGACAAGCATTTTAGAATCATACAAAGATTCCGAAGAAAAGCCTGAAGAACCAGAAGAAAAGGCTGACGAAAAGTCCGAATTCGAGCAGGCAAAAGAAGAGCTTAAGGAACAGCTTTCCGACGAAGAAAAAGCCGAAATCGAAGAGATGGAAAAGGCTAAAGAAGAGATAAGCAACGAAGTTTTTAAGCGTATCCAGAACAGAGCATTCAAATTCGAAGATGACGAAGAAGAAAAATAATCCGGGAGTCTGAATGAACAGCGAGCAGATCAAAAAAGAACTCGACAAACTTCCCAAGAGCCCGGGCGTCTATCTGATGCACGACTCAAAAGGCGGAGTTATATATGTAGGTAAGGCCGTAAACCTGAGAAATCGGGTGCGGTCTTATTTTCGCATTTCGACAAAGAAAACCCTCAAAATTCAGAAGATGGTCAGCCTCATCGACCATTTCGATTACATCTTAACCGACACCGAACTCGAGGCACTCGTCCTTGAGAACAACCTCATAAAAGAATATTCACCCAAATACAACACGCTCCTAAAAGACGACAAAACTTACCCCTACATAAAAGTCACGCTTGGCGAAATGTATCCGCGACTTGTTTTTTCACGTACGATGAAAAAAGACAAGTCCAGGTACTTCGGCCCTTATGCATCCGCGGGCAGCGTTCACGACATGATTGAATTCTTATGCAAGATTTATCATATCCGCACCTGCAACAAAGCCCTCGACGGCACGAAGGCCACAGACAGACCGTGTCTTAACTACCACATGAAGCAGTGCGACGCACCCTGCATGGGCGGACTCTCACCCGAGGAATACGGCGAGAATATTAAGAAAGCGCTGGTTTTTTTAGGAGGTAATTTCGACCCGCTCCTAAAAGAAATAGAAGCCAAAATGAACGAGCATGCAGAGAAGCTTGAGTTCGAAGAGGCGGCAAAATACAGAGAACTTTTAAAGAGCGCTTTAGACATTGCGCAGAAGCAGAAAATCACAGAATTTGACGGCGAAAACAAAGATTACATCGGCATTGCAAGGAGCGAATCCGATGTGCTTATACAGGTATTTTTCGTAAGAGAAGGCAAGCTCATCGGCCGCGAACATTTCTACATGAAAGGCGCGCTCGAGGAGACCGACGAAGAAACAATTTCGAGTTTTATAAAGCTCTATTACGCAGGCACACCTTTCCTTCCGAAAGAAATTTTCGTTCCGATTCAGCTTGAAGAAACCGAACTTTTAGAAAAATGGCTCGGCGATAAGAGAGGCGGCAAAGTATCCATCAAAGCACCCGTGAAAGGTCAGAAAGAAAAGATGCTTGAACTCGCTCATCAGAACGCAGAAATGCTGATTAGACGTGACGAAGAAAAGCACAAATCCGAAGAAGCCAGAACGCGCGGTGCAGTCGAAGAACTCGCAAGACTTATCGGAATAGAAAAGGCAGAGCGTATAGAATCCTACGATATTTCCAACACGCAGGGCTTTAACAGCGTAGGCTCGATGGTTGTGTACGAAAACGGCAAACCTAAGAAATCCGACTACAGAAAATTCAGACTTAAAACTGTCGAAGGTCCCGACGATTACGCTTCGATGTACGAAGTTTTATACAGAAGATTTTCACACGGCATCAACGAAAGAGCGGAAGACAACGAAACAAGCTTTTCGATTTTCCCGGATTTAATCTTAATGGACGGCGGCTTAGGACAGATTCACATTGCCGAACAGGTACTCGAAGAACTCGGCGTGGATATTCCTGTCTGCGGAATGGTCAAGGACGACCGCCACCGCACCAGAGGCCTTCTTTTCAACGAAAAAGAAATCCCCATGGAAGTTCACTCGGAGTGCTTTAAATTCGTTACCAGAGTGCAGGATGAGGTCCACAGATTTGCGATAGAGTATCACAGGTCACTTCGTACCAAAGCGCAGGTTCATTCGATTTTAGACGATATTCCGGGCATCGGACCGAAGCGAAGAAAAGCACTTATGAAGCATTTTCCGACCATTGATGACTTAAAGAGCGCAGCGCCCGAACAGATAGCCGAGGTCGACGGAATACCGATGAATGTGGCGAACGAAATTTACGCATTTTTCCACAAGGAATAATCCGAAACAAGTGCAATATAATCGGATATAGTATATAATTAATAAGTCACACGACTTAATAAATTTAATTAAGGAAAGAGGGTTATTATGGCAAGTGTAAGTTTGACAAGGATAATCGAAAAAATGAAACTCGAGGCTTTAACGCCCGAGATTGACATCTCAGGAATTAAGATTAAACAGCCCGATATCAACCGTCCCGCGCTTCAGTTGGCAGGCTTCTTTGATCACTATGAAGCTACGAGACTTCAGGTAATCGGTTTCGTGGAATATAAATACATGATGGAACTTTCGGATGAGAGAAAGGAAGAGATTTACAGCAAGCTCTTAAGCTTTCCGATTCCCTGTATCGTTTTCTGTCGTGACTTGGTTCCCGACGACCTCTTCATGAAGAAAGCTATCGAAAACGGCGTGCCTCTTTTCATGACGAAAAAGACAACATCCGCATTCATGGCTGAACTCATCAGATGGTTAAATGTAAAACTCGCTCCCTGCATTTCCGTACACGGCGTATTGGTCGATGTTTACGGCGAAGGCGTACTGATTGTCGGCGAGTCCGGAATCGGTAAATCCGAGGCAGCTCTCGAACTTATCAAGAGAGGCCATCGTCTCGTAACCGATGACGTTGTAGAAATAAGAAAAGTTTCCGAAGACACTCTTATCGGAACCGCACCCGAGACCACCAAGCACTTCATCGAACTTCGTGGTATCGGTATCGTGGATGTTAAGACTTTGTTCGGTGTATCGAGCGTAAAAGAGACTCAGAGCATCGACCTTGTCATCAAACTCGCTGAGTGGAACAAGGATACGGAATACGACCGTCTCGGCCTTGAAGAGGAATACACAGAGTACCTTGGCAACAAGGTTGTCTGCCACAACATCCCTATCAGACCCGGCCGTAACCTCGCCATCATCTGCGAGACGGCAGCAGTTAACCACCGTCAGAAGAAGATGGGTTACAACGCGGCAGTCGTTCTTTACAACAGAGTACAGAGCAACCTCGCGAAGAAGAGAGACGAGGACGACGAAGAAAACTTCTAGAATAAACAATAATGAAATCCGGTGTCCGGCTCGCGCAGCGTGCATGACACCATAAAAGAAAGAGAGATGGATATGAAATACATTTTCGGTGTAGATCTTGGCGGAACCACAGTCAAGATGGGACTTTTTAACGAGAGCGGTGAAGTGCTTGAAAAATGGGAAATAAAGACCGTAAAAGATAACAACGGCTCACAGATTTTACCCGACATTGCAGCAAGCATCAACGCTAAGGTAGCAGAGAAAAACCTCGTAAAAGAAGACGTAATCGGCGTAGGTATCGGCGCTCCCGGACCTATTGATGACGACGGAAATATTTACGGTGCACCCAACCTTGGCTGGGGCACATTCAATGTAAGCAAAACACTTTCCGATCTCACAGGATTTAAGGTAAAGACCGGAAACGATGCCAACGTAGCAGCCCTCGGCGAAATGTGGATGGGCGGCGGAAAAGGCTATAATTCAATCGTTATGGTTACACTCGGAACCGGTGTCGGCGGCGGTGTAATTATCGACGGTAAAATCGTTGCAGGCGCAAAGGGCGCAGGCGGAGAAATCGGCCATATCTTCATGGACGAGAACGAAACCGAGACCTGCGGATGTGGCAAGAAAGGCTGCCTCGAGCAGTACGGCTCCGCAACAGGCGTAGTAAGACTTGCAAAGAGAAGACTTGAAAAAGACTCTAAGCCCAGCATCCTTCGTAACAAAGACATTAACTGCAAAGTAGTATGGGATGCAGTAAAAGAAGGTGATGAAGTAGCTATCGAAATCGCCAACGAATTCGGCAAAATCCTCGGCAGAGGCCTTGGCATCATCGCATGCGTAGTTAACCCCGAAGCTTTCGTTATCGGCGGCGGCGTCAGCAAAGCAGGAACCATCATCCTTGACTACATCGTAGACAACTTCAAAGAAACCACATTCCGCGGTTGCAAAGACACAGACTTCCGTCTCGCAACCCTCGGCAATGACGCAGGCATCTACGGCGCAGCCAAACTTGTAATGTAGCCAATTGGGGACGTGTGGCCAATTGGGGACGGTTCTATTTTGGTCTTTTTTACCATGTGGGGACACATCTCATAAAAAAACGAACCAGTGAGGACAGACCTCATAAAAGAAATCGGAGCAACTTATAAAAAATGCTTAATAACATTTCGGAGATTATTCCGATAGACAGAATAAAATATAATGAACCTTTGGCTAGCCATACTTCATTCAATATCGGCGGTCCTGCTGACATCTTCGTCACAGTAGAAAACGAAGACGAACTTGCTAAGGTCATAGACTTCGCCAACGCGGAAAACAAAAACTACTTCCTCCTCGGCAACGGCAGTAACGTTCTTGCATCAGACGCAGGTTTCAGGGGAATCATCATCAAACTTGGCGGCGACTTCCTCAACGCGAGTGTAGACGGCGAACTCATAAAAGCAGGCGCAGGCATTACTCTTACGAAGCTTGCGAACGTTGCTATGAATGCTTCTCTCACAGGCCTCGAATTTGCTTCGGGAATTCCCGGAACGCTCGGCGGCGCTCTTTTTATGAACGCAGGTGCTTACGGCGGAGAAATGTGTCAGGTCGTAACGAGCGTAAAAGTTTTCGACAAAGCCGACGGCCAAATCAAAACGCTCTCTAACGAAGAAATGGACTTCGGTTACAGACACAGTGCGCTTAAGGAAAACGGCTGTATCGCTTTATCCTGCGAGATGAAGTTAAGCCCTTCGGATGCGACCACCATTCGCGAGACGATGCTTGATCTTAATAAAAAAAGAAAAGAAAAACAGCCTCTCGAATATCCTTCAGCAGGTTCGACTTTTAAAAGACCCGAGGGTTATTTTGCGGGCAAGCTGATTGAAGACGCAGGCCTTGGCGGATATACTGTAGGCGGTGCGCAGGTTTCCGAAAAACACAAAGGATTTGTAATCAACAAGGGTGGCGCCACAGCAAAAGACGTCAAAGACCTGATTAATCATGTTATAAAAACTGTAGAAGAAAATGACGGAGTTACGCTTGAGCCGGAGGTGCTCTTCTTAGGCGAATTCTGACAGGGGGAAAAATGAGATTTGTAGTAGTAACCGGAATGAGCGGCGCAGGCAAACTTACCGCTCAGAAGATGCTTGAAGACATGGGATATTATTGTGTAGATAATCTTCCCGTGCCTTTTATAGTTAAGTTCGCAGAACTGATTTACGAGTCTGAACGCGACAAAGTTGTGCTCGGCATCGACGTGCGTGCTGACCAGTCTTTCGACGAAATCATGCAGGCGCTTCAGGATATGAAAGACAAGGGCTATTCGTACGAAATGCTTTTCCTTGATGCCTCCAAGCAGACACTTCTTAAAAGATACAAAGAGAGCCGCCGTAACCATCCTCTCGCCATGGGCGGAAGAGTTGAAGACGGTATCGAGCGCGAGAGAAAGATCCTTGCGAAGACCAAAAAATCCGCAGACTACGTAATCGATACATCGCATCTTTTAACCAGAGAGCTTCGCGAAGAACTTGAAAACATCTTCGTTAAAAATGAAAACTACAAGTCCCTCATGGTAAACATTTCCTCGTTCGGATTTAAGCACGGAATCCTTCAGGACGCAGACCTTGTATTCGATGTGAGATTCCTTCCGAACCCCTACTACGTAGAGGAATTAAAGCATAAAACAGGCAACGACAAGGAAGTTCAGGATTTCCTCATGCAGTATGACGAGGCCCATATCTTCCTTGAAAAAGTCAAAGACCTCCTGGACTTCTTGATTCCCAATTATATAAAGGAAGGCAAAAATCAGCTTGTGATTGGTATCGGCTGCACGGGCGGAAAGCACAGGAGCGTGACGCTCGCCAACGAGATTTACAAAGCATTAAACGATGACGACAAAGAGTACGGAGTGACCATCAATCACAGGGATATAGGAAATTAAGATGTCCGGAAATGTATCTTCTTTCTCAATGGAAGTAAAGGATGAGCTCCTAAAAAACACTCCCAAAGCGAGACACTGCGCCATCGCCCAGACGGCCGTAATTATCGCGGGAGCAGGCAGGATTACGCCCGATTCGCTCATTGTCGAGACCGATAATGTACGAATTAAAGAAAAATACTTTACTTTATTGAAGAAAACATTTAATATAAATGTCGACGCCTTTGAAGAAAAAGGCCTTTTTGCGGTGCCTGTCACTCAGCAGGACAAAGTTCTTGAGATTTTACAGGCCGTAAAAATTCTCGATGCAAAGGGAATGCCCAATTATTATAAAGGAATAATTCCCGACGTCCTCATAAAATCAGGATGCTGCAAGAGAGAGTTTTTGAAGTGTGCGTTCGTGTTTTTCGGAACGATAAACTCACCCGAAAAAGGTGCACATCTTGAGTTTTTCTGCTCGAACGAAGAGCATGCAAACCAGATATTTAAGACGCTTGAGTACTTTAATATCAAGGCGAAAAAGACCACACGCAGAAAATACCATGTGGTTTATTTAAAAGATACTGAACAGATAGCAGATTTCTTAAGAGTAGTCGAAGCCAATGTTGCGACGATGAAATATGAAGAAAAGCTTATCTACAGAGAAATAAGAAATCAGATCAACAGAACAAATAATTGTGAAGTTGCCAACAGTCAGAAATTAATTGATGCTGCGCAAAAACAGATAAAAGATATCAACTATTTAAACGAATGTATTGGACTTTCCAATTTGCCGGAAACACTTCAGGGTGTGGCGCTGGCAAGACTGGAAAATCCCGACGTGGGGCTGCAGGAACTTGGGAGGTTAATGAAGCCGCCTCTCGGCAAATCTGGTGTCAATCACCGAATGAGAAAGATTTCCGAGTTGGCAGAACAACAGCGTGCGAAAAATGCATAGTTTAAGGAGGAATTTATGGTTGAGAGAGAAATCGAAATCAAATTAGCCGGTGGTTTGGAAGCAAGACCCGTTGCTATGCTCGTTCAGGTTGCAAGCCAGTACGAGAGCAGTGTTTATATCCAGACAAGCGAAAACAAGAGAGTCAATGCAAAGAGTATCATGGGCATGATGAGTCTCGGTCTTAATGCCGGTGAAAAGGTTGTAGTAGAAGCTGACGGTGCCGATGAGGAAGCAGCAATCAATCATATTGAAAAATATTTAAGCGGCGAAAACTAATTTTATGAAAAAACTTTTGTTTTTGTACAATGCTCATTCGGGCAGAGAGAAAATTAAAAGTAAATTAGTAAAAATAATCGATATTTTTGCCAAAGCCGGTTATGAAATCACGGTTCATCCCACGCAGGCAAAGGATGACGCGACCAATACAATCATAGCTGACGGTGACCGTTATGACACAATAGTTGTTTCCGGCGGCGACGGAACGCTCGATGAAGCCGTAAAAGGAATGATCACTTTAAATAAAGACATTCCGCTCGGTTACATTCCTGCGGGAAGCACAAACGACTTTGCCAAAACTATCGGTATATCTTCGGATATGGCCAAGGCTGCGGAAACGGTCATATACGGAGAGCAGTTTCCATGCGATGTCGGAACATTTAATGACTCATACTTTGTATACATCGCAGCATTCGGAATCCTCACGGAAGTTTCATACGAAACCAAGCAGGAATTCAAAAACGTTTTCGGCCACATGGCTTACGTACTCGAAGGTGTGCGTTCAGTCGGAATGGGCAATTTCAAGCCGATTGAAATGACAATCACCGTCGGAGACAGGGTCATAAAAGATTCATTCATCTACGGAATGATAAGCAATTCAACTTCCGTAGGCGGCGTAAAGAGCCCTCTTTTCAAGGAAGCTCAGTTAAACGACGGAAAGTTCGAAGGCATCTTTGTAAGATACCCCGAAGATCCTACCGATTTAAACGCAGTGCTTGCATCACTCATTGCAGGCGAGCCCGATCCCGAATACATGTATTATTTCAAGGCGAACGAAATTCATTTTACGAGCGATGAGCCCGTAGCGTGGACCAGGGACGGCGAGAACGGCGGAAGCCATACAGAGGTAACGATTAAGAACTTAAAGCAGGCCGTAACGATTTTCAAACCTGTTAAAAAATAAGAATAAGAGCCGGGCGTGCAGTGCACGTCCGGTTATTTAATTTAAATATAAAAATACCGGACACTTTTGTGCCCGGTATTTTTGAAAAGAAGGGGATGTATCAAAAAACGATTTCAATAATCAGTTTTCCGTCTTCGTATTTGGCTGTAAGAGGGCATTCCATCCGCTCGGCGAATGTTTTTACGATTGAAAGCCCAAGGCCGTGAGAATTGTCGTTTCTGGCGGTTTCAACGGTAAAGAATCTGTCGAAGAGTTTCTCAACCGATACCGGTGATAATGCAGATGCGCTGTTGCTTATTCTGACACATCCGTTTTCGGAGAGTGTAACGCTTAAATCGCCGTCGCTGTATTTTAATGCATTCGACATCAGATTGTTGAAGATTCTTTCAACATACGAAGGATACAGCTCTCTTTTAATCTCTTTTTCGCAGATGTTTACTTCGGGTTTAATTCCCCTTGTTTCAAAAGCGGGATAGAGAGCCATAACACTGTCTTCAAGCATTCTGTTGATGTTTATGATTTCTTTTTCCTCGGTTATTTCTCCGCCCGTGATAACGGAATATTCAAAGAGCTCCTCGGTCAGTTTTTTCATATAACCGGCTCTCTCGGAGACGACCTTCAAGTAGCGTTCTCGTTCTCTTGCATCGTCCGTGTTTAAAGCCATTTCCGCATATCCGCATATGGCGGTTAAGGGCGTTCTTAAATCGTGCGTCACATTGGTAATCGCAGTTTTTAACTCCGCATCACCCATACGGTATTTATGGTACGAAGAACGAAGCTTATTTATAGTTTCGTTGATTGATGCAGCCAGTTTTCTAATCTGTCCGTCCCTGCTTTCCGTTCCTAAAAGAACATTCGTATCCAGGTCTATTCGTTCCGAAAATTCCGATGCCAGTTTACGAACGGAATATCTCATGGCGATAATTTTGACGATTAACAAAACATTTACGATAATACTGACGATAAGCACATATTTCATCTAAAAGCCCTCATTATCCGACACCGCCCGGTATCAGTAATGTATCGGGTCGATGGGGTTGGTTTCATAGTAATAAATCATTGCATCATAGTGATCCGTGGCAATCATTCTTGCGCGATAGCTCTTGTATACTTCCCAGTTGGAGGAGTAACCTTCGCCGGCCATTCCGGTCCAGTTGAGTCTATGAATTATGTTATATACTTTTTTATGAGTCTTGTCTACCGAAGCGAAGTCAAGACAATATCTTCCGCCATCAAAATACTGTGCCTGATATGCGAGCAAATCGTCCGAGCAGTAATCGTGATTGGCCCTTTCATATTCGTCATCGTAGGTCCCCGCGGTATGCACGTTCACGCAGGTATTGTAAAATTCCGTGCCCACGCAGTAGTAGCTTCCCTCGAACAGTTCGTTTATCTTAACGCCCATATTTACATCGTCAATTTTAGACGTATCGTATTTCATTACGTGACCGTTGTGCGCCGTGATGAGTATCTGCGAATAACCCCTGCTTTTTTCGATATTGTAATAAGCCATCAGGTTTTCAGCCATGCATGTGTCTCTGTGGATTGAATAATTGTTCGCATTCTTCTCATACGAAGGAGCATCCAGCCACTGTACGAGCGAGGTAGCGATTATAGCCGCATTCTTAAAGTTTACGTCGTCGTACGAGTCAAGCTTGACCGAGAGACCATAAAAGAAATCTCTCGCCTCGGGATGTGAGTGATCAAACTCATTTATCAGAACGTTTAAAGTGTTTGTTTCTTCTTCGGTGTAAAGACCTTCGTGACGTGTTCCGAAATCCCTTAAATATTCTGCGGCTCTGATGCCTGTCTGCATGTCCACGCCATAGATATTTACCGATTCTGCCTCATCGTGGGTCATGTTGTATTCTCTCATCCATGTAAGAAGATTAACCATCTGCGCGGTATCGTATAAAGGATAGTCGGTACCGCCGATTAATTCGGTCAAATCGCCCTCGCTTACGTGGATTGCGTCATTGTACATGGCGGCTTCCGCGGGTGACATTTCAAATGCTATTGCATGGCAGGTGCCTTCTTTTACGAGCTTTTGAAGCATCTCTAATTTGACTTCCTGGAATTCCGCATTTCCGTGTGTTGCTTCGCCGATTCCGACGACTTTGACACCTTCGGGGATTTTAAAATCGTCAAAAGAAACGCCGATTTCTTCAATTCCTTTTATGTGCTTCGGAGTGTTTAACACGCCGGTTCGAAACACAAGGAGCGTTGCGATTGAGAGCACGAATACCCCTAAGAAAATATATACTTTACTTTGAAAAGATTTCATTTTTGTATCCTTCCGATCATTATTTCAGTTCTCTTTTTTTAAGGCCGATTATCGGCAGTATGAATGCAACTATTATTACGCCGCCCGATAAAGCGAGCAGTACGCCGGTTCCGGGATTGGTAAAGTTAAACGAAAACGGTGTAAGCGTGAACCACTGTCCGAGTGCATGTATGTTGTATACTGCCTTGCCGATTTCAAGATATTTTTCGTCCAGGATGAAATTCAAGATCGCGTTTCCGAACATTACGGCATTAAAGGATGCGTAAAAGAGCATCATCGTGATTATCGTCGATAATATAACGTTTTTTGCCCTGAATGCCACGGCGTTGGTGACCGTCACATATCCGATTAATGATAAAAGAAATATACCGAGCCTTGATAAAAGAGCTGCATCATATTTTGCTCCGCCGAGGAGACCGCCGAGCATGTAAACCGCAAACATGATGATTACAGCGCTGTACTGTGAGAGTGCGGATGCAACATAGACATCAGTCTGTGAGAAGCCTGCGATTATGCGGTTTCTTATGATGCCGTCATGATATTCCGCAGTCACGAAAATCGTGGTAAAAAAGCTGTAATAAAGCACCATCGCAGCGGATGCGAAGAACATTCTGTCTTCGGGTTTGCCGTTTTGTAAGAATTCCAGAGGGAATCTTCCGGAAGTAATGCAGAATGTAATTACCAGTGCAAGGATGCATCCTAAAACAAAGAGGAAATTTTTGACAAGTCTTACCAGATTGCCTTTATATATGTTAAACATAAAGTACTCCTTAATTGATTTCTTTTCTGTTGAAAATAATGAGTCCGATTCCGATTGAAAGCGCGATCAATACCACGCTTCCGATTGTGTAACTTAATAAATCCCAGCGGGGATAACCTTCAAAATGCATAAAAGGACTGAATCTGTCGTAGGCCGTATAGAGTGCAAGCTTGGTGCCGGTGAGAGTGCAGTTGCCGTTCATCGGATACAAATCGTTTGTTACCTGCATTTTTAAAATGGTTAAAAAGAATGCTGTTACAAATCCCGCGAAATACGACATCTTTTTTCCGCCGAATACAAGCACGATCATTGTCATAAAAGCACCCACGCTTGCAGCGGTAATCATAAGCATCAGCAGATTGTCCGATAATTCCGCCAGATTGTAAGTCATAAAACCTTCCGAAAAGATAATCGAAAGCAGTGCTTCGAAGAGTGTTACGATGACAGTCATAATTACCGATGCTACCATTCCGGAGATAACGCTTGATACGAAAATTTCGCTTTTCTTTAAACCGCTGATCAGTTTGTTTCGAATCGTTCCGTTGGTAAAATCAGCCGAAAACAGTATTACGCTTATCGTGGTTATAAAGATAAAAGCTATGTCGTTGTAAGCGCTTAATATGTCTTCGCCGTATATAAAAGAACCGTCGCTTACGAAATACATAATTATTTTAAGGATAACCACGAATCCGAGCACATAGAGCATTGCGGCAGCAATGGTAAGCTTAAAGCCCAGATTTTTAAGCAGAAATCTTAAGTCGGAATAGAGGATTCTAAGCATTTTTTTCGCCCCCTAACAAAGACAGATAATATGCTTCGAGACTTTCTTCGTGTTCGCCCATTGTGTAGATGGTGCTGTTTTCTTCGGCGAAGGATTCTGCGAGGTCGGAGAAAGGAACTTCGGCATATATTTCAGCGTTTCTCTCGTCAAATATCTTGTATTCGATATTTCTTTCTTCCATGATTTTGGCAAGAATCTTGGTATCGTCCACTGTCATTCTGACGGACTTTCTGCACTGCGCATGGAGTTCCTCGGCGCTCATCTGACGCACAAGGTGCCCTTTGTCGATGAATCCGTAATGCGTTGCGATACGCGAAAGCTCATCGAGGATGTGGCTGGAAATAAGGAATGTGATATTCTTTTCGCGGTTTAATCTGATGATTAATTCTCTGATTTCGATGATACCCTGGGGATCAAGGCCGTTTGTAGGCTCATCGAGGATGATAAAATCGGGATTTCCGCAGAGTGCCATTGCAAGGCCGAGACGCTGCTTCATACCGAGTGAGAAGTTACGTGCTTTTTTGCTGCCGGTGTTAGGCAGGCCTACGAGATTTAAGAGTTCGTCGATTCCGTTAAAATCAGGCAGACCGAGCATGAGATACTGCTGAATGAGATTGTCTTTTGCAGTCATGTCTTTGTAGATGGCGGGAGTTTCGACAACAGCTCCGAGTCTCTTTCTTTCTTTGTAAATTTCTTTATCGTTAAAGGATTTGCCCATCAGTGTAAAAGAGCCTGATGTGGGCTTCTGAAGACCGCATAAAATACGGATTAAGGTCGTTTTGCCTGCTCCGTTTTTACCTACGAATCCGTAAATGGCTCCTTTGGGAATTTCCATATTCAGATTGTTGAGGGCGGTAAACTTACCGTATTTTTTGCAAAGGTTTTCGCATTTAAAAACTGATTCCATTATTTTTTTCACCTTTCTGCTTTTTTATGCTGAAAGAATAATATCTGATTAAGGTCAAGAAAGCGAACAAAAAAAAGTCAAGAAATCGTCAAGATTTCCGACTTTTTACATTTCCGGTGCCTGGCTCTTTCCCTTACGAGAACTTAAACCCAATTCCATACACAGCTTCTATATGATCGATTCCGTCAACAGCTTCGAGTTTTTTACGAATATTGCTGATGTGCTGTTTTAAAGACCTTTCGGTACAGTCCGGAGTGCTGTCGGCGATTCTGTCAAGGATAGTGCTTCGCCCTACGGGACGGCCCGAATTAATCATCAGGATATTAAGAATCGCAGCTTCGGTCCTTGTAAGAGGGACTTCGGTTTTGCCGATGGTTACAATGTAAAGGCTGTTGTTTAATGTAATATCACCCACGGTAATGCATGCTTCGTCAACTTCCGCACTGCTTTGCCCTGTGATTGCTGACAATCGTAAAAGAGCCGCAATGCGTGCCATAAGCTCCGATATTACAAAGGGCTTGGTGATGTAGTCGCTCGCGCCTTCGTATAAAAGCCTTACTTTATGGTCGATATCCGTTTTGGCACTGACAATGATGACGGGAATTCCTTTTAGCTTGGGAAGCACTTCCTCACCCGAGAGTCCGGGCAGCATAAGATCCAAGAGCACCAAGTCGGGACGGCTTTTTTCAAGCACCATTAAAGCCTCTGTGCCCGAATAAGCACGAAGAACTTCATAGCCCTCTTTTATGAGAGCTTCATTAAGCATATTGCCTATGTTTTCGTCGTCATCTATAATTAGTATTGTGTGATTCATTCAAGTTACTTCCTGCATATTAATTCGTGTTTGCCGAATAATTATAGCATAGAAAAACGAATTATAAAAATAGTGTATGCGGGAAGATTATTTCACTCATACAGAGAATCAGGTATATTTTTACTGCTTAAATATGTGTATATACAAATAAAGTTCTGTTTTAATATAATATTGAAACTGTGTTTGTGTAAAAGAAGGGAGAGGATTATGGCAAATATTCAGCAGGTGTTTCTTTCCGAACTCTCAGATGCGTTAAGCACTGACAGAAAGCTTAATACCTGTGACAGGGAAGTTCAGAATTACGTTGATATTCAAAAAGACCGTCTTAGAAAAAAAGGTCTTCTTCTTGATTATGAATTTACTCCGAGAGGTCTTAATCCCGAAGGAAGAGAGATTGGCCGCGAAGCAAAGGATGAACATTACGTTGCGAAGATGTGGACCAGCACCACGAAATATACGCGCCTTCTTCAAAAGAACGGTAAAAGAATAAATAAAAAGAAAATGAATGCAAATATCTGGTCGGTTGTAATTAATTACTTAAACGGTCAGAACATGGGAGATGAAATATACAACTGTCCAAACTGCGGTAATCCCGAGAAAATCAAAGCCCTTACAGAAGGCTGTCCTTACTGCGGTACCTCTTTTAAGATGGATGAACTGTATCCGAAGGTAACGTCGTACAATATCGTTGAGGATTACTCCAAAGAAAAAAAAGAAATGCTTAAGTTTTACTTAATCGTTTCCGCTATAACTTTCGGCGTTCTGCTTGTTCTGGTGCCCATTCTGGCTGTTATTTTCGGAGGTTTGGGAGCTGTTGTAATGTTTATGCTGAAAGCAGATCCCGAAGCGATCATGCATATGATTATGCTTCCGGCAGGAGCTTTGGCATACGGCATTTTTACTGCTCCGTTTATGTCAGTATTTATCGGTGGATTAATACTTTTTGGCAAACTTTTAATAGGTGCA